>Ga0187894_10006891_pt1 | contig 10925 bp, 7 predicted proteins | sample GBC1701081metaG_FD_136650 | JGI IMG/M metagenome (GOLD analysis project Ga0187894, IMG submission 136650) | White microbial mat communities from a lava cave in the Kipuka Kanohina Cave System on the Island of Hawaii, USA - GBC170108-1 metaG ...
GCCGAAGAGAGCTTCGACAAATTGAAGGGGAAGAAAAAGATAGTTGCGCTGACCTTCGGGCAATCGAATTCCGCCAACCATGGCGAACGGGGTAAGAGCCGGATGACAGCGCAGCAGGACGTCTACTGCCTGAACAACGGCAAGCTCACAAAATGCGTTGACCCGCTGCCCGGCGCATCAGGCGCGGATGGCAGCGTGTGGACAAGGCTTGGCGGCAGGATCATTGATGAAGGGCTATACGACGCCGTGGTCTTCATCCCGATAGGCGAAGCCGCGTCAGAGATTGCCCAGTGGGCGCCGGGGCCGGGCGGCGTCCTCCATCAACGAATTCTCGACGCCATGCTAATGGCAAAACAGCGCGACCTGGAGATCACTCACCTGTTTTGGCATCAGGGAGAAACCGACGCGTTGAAAGGCACCAGCCGCGAAGAGTACAAGGCCCGCTTCAATGCGATGCTGATGAGTCTGCGGAAGCACGAAGAGAGTCTGAACAAGGATGGGCGGATAGCCCCGATCTACGTTTCTGTGACGGCGCGCTGCGGCCTGCCCCCCGGCAACCCCGAAATTCGACAGGCGCAGCGAGAACTCGTTGACAAGTCCAGGAGCATCTTCCCAGGCCCGGACACCGATAAGCTCGATAGCTGTTTCCGCCAGGTAGACGGCTGCCATTTTTCAAACGCCGGGTTGGAGGAATTCGCCAGGTTATGGATCGAACTATTGAATCCTGGCCGTCGAATTGCGACGGCGCGATGCCCGAGCCTTGATCGGCAAAGCGCCGGACGCGCGATTAATTGATGATTGACATTCAGACTCCGAGACCGTTCGGGTAAGATGCAGCCGACATCTTTTTGCGGAATCTTTCCGTTACCCAAATATACTTCGGAGAATCTGAATGCCAAAAAATTTCCCTCGATCGCTTCAAGCTTGCGCGCAGGCGGGGCTGCTGCTCTGCCTGTGCCTTCTTTCGTTTCGCAGTTCTTCGCTTCAAACCTACGCTCAATCACCGCAAAATAGTTACGAGCAAAAGATTCGCACCTTTCACACGCCTGAAGAGTTCAAGCGAATGACGAACGGGCAGGTAAAGATTTATCGTGAACGCATGCTACGCCAGGCCGATACCGTGTTGATCGGATCGGACGAGGGCATCATTCAAAAACTTGGCGATGGCTCGCTTCGTCCGTACCCGCCGAATATTCAATTGCCCTGCAATGAAGTTACTGTGATCGCCGATGACCAGCCATCTGTCATTTGGATAGGCTCCAAACGCGGCGTTGTCATCTTCAATCAATTGACAAAGGACGTTCGCGGCTATCTCGCCGGCCGACGCTGGCTGCCTGACGATCACGTCACGGGCATCGGCTTTGAGCCGCCTGTTAAAGCAAACGTGGTTTGGATTGAGACGCCCAAAGGCTACAGCCGCATCGAGTACAAGCGGATGACGCTCGCCGAAAAATCAAAAGCCTTCGTCGAACGCATCCGCGCGCGCCACGTCCGCCACGGCCTGACCGCCGACTCTCACTTACGCATCCCCGGCGACCTTTCCAGCAACCAGACGGTATCGAGCGACAACGACGGCCTCTGGACGCAGATGTACATCGCGGCGGAGGCGTTTCGCCACAAAGTCGCTGGCGAGGCCGACGCGCGGGCGTACGCCAAACAGGGCTTTGAGGCGATGCTGCGATTGGAAGAGATTACGGGCATTCCCGGTTTCCATGCGCGTTCGTTCATCAAGATCGGCGAAGACATCCAGCCGAACGACGGCGAATGGCACGACACGCCCGACGGCAAGTGGCGATGGAAAGGCGACACCAGCTCGGACGAGATCGTCGGCCATTATTTCGGCTACGCGGTCTATTACGATCTGGTCGCCGATGAAACCGAAAAGCTGAAGATTCGTGGCGTCGTCACGCGGATGACCGATCACATTCTGAACAACAACTACCAACTGATTGACGTGGACGGCAAACGCACGCGTTGGGGATGGTGGGCGCCGGAAGACATCTGGGCCGATCCTGACGAGACGGGGCTGCGCGCCTTGCACATCCTTTCGCATCTGCGCGTCGCGCATCACATCACCGGCAATCCGCGTTATGAGCAGGCTTACAACGAATTGATCAACAAACACCGCTATCACCTGCTGATGCGCAACCAGAAGATCAACTATCCGGGCCGCGTCAATCATTCGGATGACGAATTGGCCTTCCTATCGTATTATCCGCTGCTCAATTACGAGACCGACCCGAAGCTGCGCGAGGTCTACGTTCAATCGCTCACCCGCGCGTGGTGGGTCGAACGCCCCGAACGCAACCCACTCTGGAATTTCATCTATGCTGTGGGGGCTGTGGGGGCTGTGGGGGCTGTGGGGAGCGGCGACAAGGAATTTGATCGCGACGGCGCCGTCCGCACGCTGCGCGAAATTCCGATGGATTTGATCTCGTGGACGGTGACCAATTCACACCGGCTGGACGCGCCGATGGATACCCAGGCTGATCGGTTCAATCGCAAACAGGCTTTGATCGTGCTGCCTTACGACGAATCGCCGATGAGCAAATGGAACGGCAACCCCTACCTGTTGGACGGCGGCAATGGCGGGCGCAGCGAAAGCGATGGCGTGCACTTTCTGCTGCCTTACTGGATGGGGCGTTATCACAAACTGATTGACGACTAATTGACCACGCGAGATTGGCGCAGTCAGTAGATCGCGAAATGGACAAAGAGTTCCATTTTCCATTTTCCATTTGAGATTTGATATTTGTCATTGCCAGAGGCGACCCCGATTCAATACCCAATGAACATTGGGTGATTTCCGAGGCAATGACAAATATCAAATCTCAAATGGAAAATGGAAAATGCTTTTCCTCTTCGATTTCGCGATTTACTGACTGTACCGGTGTTAGGTGACCTCACAACGCTATGCGAATTTCCTCCATTACGACGACCTCCGAACGGGGCTGGCGCCGCGTCAGCGCCGACGTGGATGGCGCGCCACTCTGGTTCGAGTCGGCGGATGTGGCGCTCAGCCCTTCGCCGGAAGCTTTCGCGAGCGCAATGCTCATGCCCGCGCTCGCGCGCGGAGAGGCGCTGACGCTCGAAGACCCTGTCAGCTTGGCCTGGCGCTCGAATGTGCGCCGGGCGTTGCCCACCTTCAACCAATGGTGGGGTTACCCCGAGATTCTCCCGGAACCCGTTCATCATTCGCTTAAAACAACGCGAGCGGCTCAGACCGTCTTGTGTTTCACCGGCGGCGTGGATTCGTTCCACACGCTGCTACGCTCCGGCTACACGGTCAACTATTTGGTTTTCGCGCTCGGGTTCGACGTTCCGTTGAACGACGAGACAAGGTTCAACGCTTTCGAGCCGTCGCTGCGCGCGGTGGCCGCCGCAACCGGCGCGACGCCCGTCGTCATCCGCGCCAACCTGCGCGAACATCCGGCGTTCGCGCCCGTCTCGTGGGAGCGAACGCACGGCGGGGCGCTCGCCGCCGTTGGTCATCTGCTGAGCGATGTCGCGGGCCGGCTGTTGATCTCTTCCTCTTTCACCTATACGACGCGGACGCCGTGGGGGTCGTCCTGGATGACGGATCATTTCTGGTCTTCGGATCGGTTGAAGATTATCCATTTCGGAGCGGACCTCCTGCGCCAGCAAAAATTACAGGCGATTGCGAGTGATCCCCTGGTCCGTAGCCATCTGAGGGTCTGCTGGGAAAACCGCGCTCCGGCCGGCAACTGCTCGCGCTGCGACAAATGCATTCGCACCCGCCTTACCCTGGCGGACTGCGGCGAACTTGCCATGTATCCGGGCTTCGAAGGCGAAGAATCGCTGGCCCGGCACATTGACGCGATCCCCGCCGTCAGTCGCGTCAGAGAGGTTCACCGGGAATTGTCGAGGAGCGAACGGCTGGCGCCGGAGATCAGGCTCGCGTTACAAAAATTGATCAGACGCAGCGGCTCCGGCGGAAATTTTACACGCCAATGGAACAGCCAATGGAGGAGGATACGGTCATGGATTCGTGGTTGGATCTGAAGAAGCTCAATCTCTGCTGGGCCGGCACGCGCGCATCGGATGCGGTCAACCTGCTCGATCGGTTCAATCTCGCAATAATCGTCTCCTGCGACCACAGCCAAACCGGGGAGGCGATCAACGGCAAGCGCGGCATTCCGGTCATCTCCTACGAGCGGAGAATGCAATACCGGAGGCGAATGAGCATGTCCTTGACCAACCATGCGTTCGGCGAGATGTTCGAGTCTCAGGAATTTCTCTCGGCCGCCGCGGGAGCGATCCCGCTAACCATTCTGCCATACGGCAGCTTCCCTTCCCTGGAGCGGGTGGCAAAGGACAGGCAATGGCGGATGCTCGCTCCCGACGTGGCGTTGCGGGATTTTCTCGATGACAAACGTCATGCCCGCGCCATTTTTCAGTCGCTGGACATTCCCCTCGTCCCTTGCCGGCAGATGCTGTTTTGCGACCTTGAAGCGGAATTACGACGTTCCCCGCCGGAGACTCCTCTGGTCGTCAAATATCCGTTCAGCGACTCCGGCTCCCGGATTTATTTGGTAAACGGGGCCGACGACCTGAGCCAGATCGCCGAGGAGGCAAAGACCGGAGAGGTTGATTTGCTGGTGGAGCCGTTCCTGGATAGCTATTCGCTCAACACCAATGCGGTGGCGACGCGCCAGGGAACGATTCTCGCGCCCGTCTCGCTTCAGATCATCGGGGCCGGCGATTACGCCAGTAGTCCGTTCAAATTTTGTGGGAATGACTTCGCCTCGACTGCGCTTGCGCCGGACGCGGTCAGGCAGACGTGTTACGACATCACAGATCGTCTGGGCGAACTGTTGGTCCGGCGGGGTTATCTCGGAGTATTCGGCGTGGATTTCATCGCGGACCCCCAGGGCGGGGTCTATCCGGTTGAAATCAACCCGCGATTCCAAAACTCCACCGCGCTGGTTGACACGCTGCTGGCCGAAGCGGGGCTACCTATTCTGGCCGAACTCCACGCGCTGGCTTACCTCGGCGGAGAAGAAGAACTGCGCCGGCGCGTGGGCTTATTGCTCAATCCTCCGGCGGCTTCGCAGATGATCATTTACAATCGGAGCGAATCGCCCTTCTTCAGAATTACGGGCGCCGCGCGCGAGGGCATATACCACTGGGACGACGAGTCACGGAAGCTCGAGTACCGGCGCGAGGCGCTTTCCATCAAAGAGTGTTCCGGGGATGAGATACTGATTGGTTCGGGCCTGCCGCCATCCGGGTTCAGAGTCGAGCGGGCGGTGAAGCTGTGTCGCGTTCAGAGCCGCCAGCGCTTTTTGAGCGACGACCTGCGGCGTCTGCGGCCATCCATCGTAAACTGCGCGCTGGCGCTTGAAACAGAGCTGGCGCTTGAAACTATAGATTTCGAGAGAAAGAATTTCAGCCACGAATGAAGTAACTGCTCAGCCCCAACGGGGCGGCCTGTGATAGCCCGGCGCAACGCGCTGGGAACAGACCACATTTAGCGCGCCAGCCCTGAAAGGGCGCAATCGCGAGATCGGTTATGACGCCCCTTCAGGGCTCCGACCAATAATCATCACATTTCCCAGCGCGTTGCGCCGGGCTGCCATAGAGCGACCCGTTGGGGCTGAGCAGTTACATTTAATAAACGATAGACCACGAATATGCTCCTCTCCTCCATCACGACGACCTTCGATGATGGCCGGCGCCGCGTCAGCGCCGACGTGGATGGCGCGCCGCTCTGGTTCGAATCGGCGGACGCCGCGCTCAGCCCATCGCCTGAAGGTTTTGCAAGCGCGATGCTGATCCCGGCGATCGCTCGTGGAGAGACGCTCACTCTTGAGGATTCGCTCAGCGCAACTTGGTTATCGAACATCAACCGGATTCTACAGGTCTTTCGTGAATGGTGGGGTTACCCGGAGGCGGCGCCGCAACCGGCCAGCGTCAGGAGCGCCGCCGCCACGCGGCTGGAATCAACGGCGCTCTGTTTCAGCGGCGGCGTGGACTCGTTCTACACGCTGCTGCGTTCCGGTTACACGATCAACTACCTGGTCTTTGTAATCGGGTTCGATATGGGATTGGGCGATGTCGCGCGGGCCGCCGAGTTTGAATCATCACTGCGCGAAGTGGCTGCTGAAGCCGGCGCGCGGCCGGTTATAGTTCGCAGCAATATCCGTGAGCATCCTGTCTTCGCGTCCGTTTCGTGGGAATACACGCACGGCGGCGCGATGGCTGCCGTCGGCCATTTGCTCGGCGACGCGGCGGGACAGTTGCTGATTTCGTCTTCGCGCACCCGCGATGACCACACGCCCTGGGGCTCCCACTGGATGACCGACGAGTTCTGGTCGTCGGAACGGCTGAGCGTCATTCACGTTGGGGCCGAGTTGAACCGCCGTCAAAAACTGGCCCTGATCGCCGCCGAACCGATCGTACGCCGGCGCCTCAGAGTCTGTTGGGAGAATCGAGCGCCGGCCGGCAACTGCTCGCGCTGCGAAAAGTGCGTGCGCACGCGATTGGCGCTGCTGGATTGCGGCGTCCTCGCCGACTTCACCGTCTTCGAGGGCGAAGAGACGCTCGCCCGGCATATTGACGATCTGCCTCCGTCGCGTGGCAAACTGGCGACTCATCGCAAGCTCGCCAATCAAGACAACATCAGCGCGGAGATCAAACAGGCGCTCAGCAGGCTGATCGAACGCACCGACCGGGCAAATAGCCCACGGCAAAACATTTTTCAGAGAATCTGGTCGAGAAGGCGCTTATGGACTTGATGACAAAGACCGAATCACAAGAGAAACCGAAGACAGGGTCCTTGAAGCAGACCACCGGCGCGCTGATCGGCCTGGCCGGCGGCCTTGCGCTGGGACTGATCGTTCACTACTGGCCGCAGCCCGCGCTGCTGGCGCTCGTTTCGGCCTTCGAGCCGGTGGGCGAGCTTTGGACCAATGCGCTGCGCATGACGATCATTCCGCTCATCGTCTCGCAACTCGTCTGCGGCATTGCGGCCAAAGCCGACGCAAAAACGGTCGGCAAGTTGGGAGGGCTGTCATTGTTCGTTTTTATCGCCCTGCTCATCGCCGGGGCCGTCTTCGCCCTGCTGGCGGCGCCGCCGCTCGTCGCGTTCTTCAAAGTTGACCAGGCGACGATCACAGCTCTGCAATCCGGCGCCGCCGGACTGCCGAAGCCGGAGGCATCGCCTCCCGCTCCATTCGGAGCCTGGATCGTCGCGCTCGTGCCGTCGAACCCGATCAAGGCCGCCGCCGAGGGCGCGCTCCTGTCCTTGATCGTCTCGACCGCGTTATTCGCCCTGGCGATCACGCGCCTCGACGATGAGCCGCGTCAATTGCTGCTCGGCTTTTTTCAGGCTATCAACAAGGCGACGTTCACGCTCGTGAGATGGGTGATGAAATTCATGCCGCTGGGAGTCTTCGCGCTCGCGCTGCCAATGGCGGCGAAGATCGGCGGCGTGACGGTGGGCGCGCTTGCCTATTTCGTCGCGCTCGTTTGCGCGCTGCTCGTGGGGCTCACGCTCCTGCTCTATCCGATAGCGATGATCGCCGGGCGCGTCAATGTTTGGCGTTTTGCGCGCGCGGCGGCTTCGGCGCAAGCCGTCGCCATCAGTTCCCGGTCGTCGCTCGCCGCGCTGCCCGCGCTGCTCGACGGGGCGAGGCGATGGTTCGCCTTTCCCGACGCCGTCACGGGCTTCGTGCTTCCGCTCTCGGTCTCCATCTTCAAGGTCAACCGGACTGTTTCAAGTCTGGCCAAACTCCTCTTCATCGCCCATCTTTACGGCCTGGCGCTCGATCCGCCGCAAATAGCCGCGTTCATCGTGACGATTATGCTGTTAAGCTTCAGCGCGCCCGGCATACCTGGCGGCGGACCGGGAGTGTCACTCCCGGCTTATCTGGCCGCCGGAGCGCCAATCGAAGCGTATTTCTTATTCGACACCGTGGACGCGATTCCCGACATCTTCAAAACGCTGGCCAATGTGACCGGGAACCTGACCGCGCTGACCATCGTCGCGCGTCTCGCGGGCTTTTCAAATTCGGCCGATTCATACGAAACTATCGCCGACGCGAGGCCGCAAAAGAATTGGGTGTGGCTCTTTTGGAACGACGAGATGAGAAAGCATAGGAAAACGCGGAACACGCGGAAATAACGGAAATCGCGGAAAAGCGGAACAATTCTCCATTAATTCTTCCGCGTGTTCCGTTATTTCCGCGTGTTCCGCGTTTTCCCTGTAGTACTAGAAGAGTGGCGCCCAAAAGAATTTCAGCCACGAATGAAACATGAATCTTTTTCTTATTCTTAAATGCTATGGCTCTGGAAGATGTCGCCAAATTTGGAGCAGAGAAGAATGACCAATCAGCAACCAGTAGAAACGCAACCAACAATCGAAACGGACGCGGAGCCTCATCTACGGCGCGCGCTCGGAACCTGGGGAGCGGCGGCCTTCGTCGTAACCAACATGGTCGGCACTGGTATCTTCACTTTGCCGGCCTTCGTCCGCTCGATCACCGGCAATGGCGTCGCTTCGCTGGCGGTCTGGGCGCTGGGCGCCGTACTGGCGCTTTCGGGCGCGCTCTGTTACGCCGAATTGGCCACGCGGATGCCGCACGCGGGCGGCGAGTACTACTACCTGACGCGCATCTACGGCCGTCTCTGGGGATTTCTGAGCGGGTGGATTTCGTTCCTCGTCGGATTTTCGGCGGCGATTGCGGCTTCGTCGCTGGGAGCGACGGATTACGCGTCCAGAGTTCTTCCCATCGGGAGATCGCCGATAATCGCCGCAATATTGATCGTGGCGCTTACGATCTTTCATACCACCGGTGTGCGCCCGAGCGGGCGGTTGCAAACGATCATCGCGCTGTCAGTCATCGGCGCGATTCTCGTCTTCTCTTTTGCCGGGATCGGCACGGGGCGCGGCGATTGGAGCGGCGTCACGCAAGGTTCGAATCCCACCGGGGTGTGGTGGGTGGCGTTGATCCTGGTCACCTTCGCCTACAGCGGATGGAACGCCGCGGCCTATCTGGCGGGCGAGGTCAAGGAGCCGCGCCGCACGTTGCCTCGCGCGTTGATCGGCGGCACGCTCGTGGTCGGTTTTGTTTATCTGTTGCTCAACGCGCTCTTCCTTTACACGATGCCCGCTGATTCCTGGAAGCCGAATCCGGAGATCGCCATCGGCACGCTCGCCGCTGAAAGGTTGTTCGGCGCTTCGGGCGCGAAAGTCGTCAGCGCCATCATCGCTTTGGCGATCGTCGGCTCGGTCAGCTCAATGGTCGCCGCCGGGCCGCGAGTCTATTACGCGATGGCGCGCGACGGGCTGGCGCATTCGATCTTCGGACGGCTCAATTCGCGCACCGGCGCGCCTGTGATTGCGCTCGTTCTTCAAGCGGTAGCCGCGGTAACTCTGGCGCTCACCGGCCAGTTCGACGCTTTGGTGACTTACGCCGGTTCCGCCTTGTCGCTCTTCGCGGCGCTGGCCGTGTCTTCGCTCTACTTCGTCCGGCGCGGCCCGACAACGGAATCGAAATATATCTTCCGCACCCCGGGTTATCCGGTTACGCCAGCCGTCTACCTGATTCTGACCGTGGTCGCTTTTCTTCAGGGGTTGAGAGAACGACCAAGACCTACCGGCGCGGCTCTGCTGACGATCCTGGCCGGCGTCGTAATTTTTTACGTCGTGCGCTCTCGCGGTTGGCTGAGCGAGGCGCCCGACAAGAAACCATCAAGTTGAAGAGAGAACTCCGGGCAAGCTGATGGTTCGCCCGACACAAAAGGAGAATTGATATGAAGAGGCTGAGCATCCCGCTACTCGCGCTTTTGATCATTCCCGTTTACGCGCGACAGGCTCAACAACCGTCAGGTCAATCGCGCGGCGGTCGTAGCGCCGACGAATACATCAAGCTGCTCGAATCCGAGAGCCGCGTCAAAGGTTTGCAAGCGCCCAAAATCATCGAGGCGCTCAAGGTCAACCCGGACGACCGCGTCTGCGACCTCGGCGCGGGGTCGGGCCTCTTCACCCGCCCGTTGGCGCAGAAGGTCGGCGGCAAAGGCGTCGTTTACGCCGTTGATATTGACACCGAGTTGCTCAAACACGTCGAACGCACGGCGCAGGAACAGAAGCTGGCCAACATCAAAACCATCCTGGCTTCCGAGACCGACCCGAAACTGCCCGAACCCGTAGACCTGATCGCCATCATTGACACGCTGCACCACATCGGCAATCAGGCGGCGTATCTGAAAGGTTTGAAAAAGTACCTGAAACCCGGCGGACGCATCGCCATCATTGACTTCAGCAAAACCTGGCCCCCCGGCCACGAGAAGATGGTCTACACGGTCAGCGATCTTGATGGATGGATGACCGCCGCCGGGTTCAAGCGCGTCGAGCAACACGATTTCCTCGACAACAATTTCTTCGTCGTTTACCGGTAGCGCGTCGGATTACAATCACGGCGTCGCTATCAGCCAGCCGTTCGAGAGATGGTTGACTTTTGCTTCCGGAAAGGAGAGCTGGTCATGGCTGAAAAACCTTCCAAACCTCAGTCCTGGTGGCAGACGCTACCGGGCATCTTGACAGCAGTGGCGGCGATCATTTGAAGAGATTGTCGAGTCTCGTTAAAGATGGACTGGCGGCATAAACTATTTCAGCATTGTAACTGCTCAGCCCCAACGGGGCGTTCTATGGCAGCCCAGCGCAACGCGCTGGGAAATATGATGATCATTCGTCGGAGCCCTGAAAGGGCGTAATAACTAACATCGCTATTGCGCCCTTTCAGGGCTGGAGGCGCTAAATGCGATCTATCCCCAGCGCGCTGCGCTGGGCTATCACAGGCCGCCCCGTTGGGGCTGAGCAGTTACGAAAAATTTGGGTAATGACAAAGACTGTCGTTGGGGGATTTCAAAAAACAACCGCACAGGTTGAATCGCCCAAGCAA
>Ga0187894_10006892_pt1 | contig 10925 bp, 8 predicted proteins | sample GBC1701081metaG_FD_136650 | JGI IMG/M metagenome (GOLD analysis project Ga0187894, IMG submission 136650) | White microbial mat communities from a lava cave in the Kipuka Kanohina Cave System on the Island of Hawaii, USA - GBC170108-1 metaG ...
CGTGCGCCAGCAACACTCGCTTCAACACTTCGTCGTCACTCGCCTGCGGGTACGCGGTGCGCACGTAATGCGCAAGCCGTCCCGCGTCATGATTGCTGACGAACGTAGGCAGCTGCAGAGCCGTCTTCTCTCCACCCTCGTACAGAGTGTCGTCGGCGAACAGTCGCGCGAGTTTGTTGGTCCCCGCATCGCCGGCGACGGTCGCACGCACGGCGCTGGCGAACGCAAAGTCGAGCACCGCCGGCAGCCTGGCGTCGCGCGTGTAGCGAGCGAGCAAAGCCACGTCGATATTCGAAGTCGAAACTTCGCCGAAGATATGAAAGTGCGGAATGCCCTGCGCTGCCGCTCGCTGCAGCATCGCCGGCACGAACGCCTGCCAGAACTCGTGGTTCACGTGCCGCGCGGTGTCGATGCGAAAGCCGTCGACACCGTAGCGATCGATCCAGCTGCCGTAGATCTCGATCATCCCCTGCACGACGCGCGGATCCTCGGTCGCCAGGTCATCGAGTCCCACGAAGTCGCCCAGGTCCGAGCTCTCGCCCTCGAAGGTCGTGTTGCCGCGGTTGTGGTAGAGCAGCGGGTCGTTCAGCCATTGCGGCACCTTGACGCGCTCCTCGCCCGCCGGCAGGTACGGCGTATACGCGAAGTCCGGGCGCGTGAGCTTCTCGAAGTTGTGGCCTGTGAAGCCCTCGTTGATTGGCTCGCCTTGCAGCCCGCCACGGCGCGAATAGGGATACTCGGCGCGCGACCGATAAGCACATCGATCCGTCGGACATTCGCGATAGGCGATCACATCCGTCGTGTGGTTGGCGATGATGTCGAGATACACCTTCATGCCGCGCGCATGCGCGGCGCGCACGAAAGCCTGCATCTGCGCTTCGTCGCCGAGGTGCGGATCGACACTGGTGAAGTCCGTGATCCAGTAGCCGTGATAGCCAGCGGACTCCTGCCCCGGCCCGCCTTGCACCGGTTTGTTCTTGAACACCGGCGTGAGCCACACGGCGGTCGCGCCGAGCGCCTGGATGTAGTCGAGCCGTGAAGTGAGCCCCTGCAGATCGCCGCCGTGAAAGAACGCTTTCGACGTGGGATCGAAGCCGTGCCGCAGCCGGTCGCCCTTCAGCCCACCCCGATCGTTCGCGGGATTGCCGTTCTCGAAGCGGTCGGGCAGCACGAAATAGATGATCTCTTCTGTCTCTGCTCGCTCGCGGACTGCATCTGCGGCGTTGGCGGTGCATGCCAGCGCCAGGAACAGCAGCGGATAGTGACGAGACACCAGCAACTCTCCAGTCAATCGCCGTAACGATCGACGCCAAGCTCACGCAAGATCGCGACACGCAGCTCCTGCACGTCCGGGCTCGCGAGCCGGCGCGGATGCGGGAACGACACGTCGAAGGTCGCCTGGATTCGTGTGGGGCGCGGCGCTAGCACCAGGATGCGGTCGGCCAAATGAATCGCTTCTTCGACATCGTGAGTGATCAGCATCACTGTGTGCCGCTCCTGCGCGAGAATCCGCAGCAGCTCGTTGCGCATGCGCAGACTCATGAGCGCATCGAGCGCTGCAAACGGCTCGTCCATGTAGAGGATCTCGGGCTTCACGACCAGGGCGCGCGCCAGCTCGGCGCGTTTCAACATGCCGCCGGACAACTCGTGCGGGTAGCTGGCCTCGAAACCCTTCAGCCCGGCGATTGCAGCATAGCGGTCCGCGATCTCGGCCTTGTTCGCAGGCTTGTGGCCGTTGAGGCCGAACATCAGGTTTTCGCGCACCGTGAGCCAGGGAAAGACCGAGCCCTGCTGCGAAATCAGGATGCCCTTCGAGTCCGGTTTCGAGCGCTGCGCGCCGTCGATGACGATCGAGCCGGCATCCGGACGAATGAACCCGGCCAGCATGTTCAGCAGCGTCGACTTGCCGCAGCCCGACGGGCCGACGATGGCGACGAACTCGCCGTCGCGAATCGTGAAGCTCACCTCATCGACGACCGCCAGCCGTCCCTGGTCCGAGGCGAAGCTCTTCTTCAGCTCGCGCACCTCGATCTTAGTGCGCATAGCGCCACCTGATCCACTTGAGCCGTTCCAGCATGCGCATGACAGCGTCCAGCGACAATCCGATCAAGCCGATGATGACCATGCCGGCGACGACGAGATCGTAGCGATTACCCGCGTTACGCGAGTCCATGATCATGTGACCGAGCCCGGAGCGCAGCGCGATCATTTCGGCCGCGACGACCACCAGCCAGGCGACGCCGAGACCGATCCTCATGCCGACCAGGACCTGCGGCAGAGCGGCCGGAATCACCACCTGCGTGAACAGCGCGTGGCGTGAGACGCCGAAATTTTCCGCCGCGCGCAGATAGCGCTTCTCGATCGTGTGCACACCGACGGTCGTCTGCACGACCATCGGGAACACCGATGAGATGAAGATCAGGTAGATCGGCGATGCGTTGCCGACGCCGAACCAGAGGATGGCGATCGGAATCCAGGCGATCGGCGAGATCGGCCGCAGGATCTGAAAAACCGGATTCAGCGTGCTGTAAGCGCGGCGCACCCAACCCATCCACAGGCCGAGCGGCACGGCAACGCACACTGCCAGCAAGAAGCCCGTTCCGACACGCATGAGCGACGCGGCGATGTGTTGCGACAGCGTGCCATCCTCCAGCAGCTCGAACGCACCGCTGAGGACGTCCCACGGCGTCGGGAAAATCACGCTGCGCGTGACTACGACCGTGGTCCACCACGCCGCAACCAGGGCCGCGATCACGGCCAGCGACGGCAGGATTTCTGTTATTCGCTTCATCCAAGCTCACGGATCAGTTCGCGCACGCGCCAGTTCACTCTCGCCCAGGGCGTCGCCGGATACGGCTCCACGATGACGCTCATCTGGCCGCTCGCGTGCGCCGTGCAGGCGAACTGATACTCCGACGCCTGCGCGAACGGCAGCCGGAAGCTCTGGCCGGGCATCATCAGGGTCGGACCGAAGATCTGCGGCACGTCGTCATGGTTCTTGAGTACCAGGATATCCCGGATGCCCAGCGTCAAGCGGATCTCGTCCGGCAGGATGCCCACCTTGTCGCCCGACATGCGGCGGGCCCACGTTCCCTGCGGAATCTCGAAGATCTCTTCGCGCGCAGCGTTCGCCTGGCCACGATCGATCGGCGTGAATCCGCACCAGCCGAGCGCCGCGATCGCGCCGACTCCGCCAGCTGCCGCCAAGGCCCGCCATGCCAATCGTGAACGCACGGTCATTCATTCAGCAGAATTCGCAGATCGTGGACGTAGTCGTCGGGTCCGTGCCCGTACGGCATCAGCGCACGCAGGCTTCCGCGGCGGTCGATCAGGTAAGTGAAGGAGGAATGCGCCACCTGATAATTCTTGCCTTGGCCCTTTTTCTCGGCGGAGATGCCGTAGTCCTTGCGCACGGCTGCCAGGCGTTCGGCCGTGCCGGTGCCGCCGACGAAGGTCGGGTCGAAGGCGGCCAGATATTCCTTCATCCGCGCCGCGTCGTCGCGCTCGGGATCGACGGTGATGTAGACGATTTGCACGTCCGCTGCCGCGGAGCCGAGCTTGCGGCGCGCCTGCGCCAGCGTCGCCAGTGTGGTTGGACACACGCTCGCACACCAGGTGAAGCCGAAGCCAAGGAGCACGACTTCGCCTTTGAAGCGACTCAGATTCAACACGCTGCCATCGGATCCTTGCAGCGAGAAATCAGGCGCCGGTCGCGGCGGTTCGAAGACACCTGCTTTGAGAGCGGGTGCGTCTGCCCCTGCAGCTGCGGCCCCCGCGGCTGCAGCCATGAACAGCAGCGAGAGCAGCGATGCAAGGGCGAGCCGGGACTTCATAACGGGATGACAGCCGGACGCGCTGCGCGCGCGAACTGTTCGTCCACATATTTTTCATACGGGATCGGCTGCTTGATCGTTCCGGCCTGGAGCGACAGCTGCATGAGCTCCTCGAACTCGCTGCGAATCATCCGCAGGTCGCCATAAGTCACGCGATCGGTCGGATTCTCCATCACGAAGCGGATGATCTTCGGGTCCTGATTGAAAAACGAGCGGCCGGCGGCGATCTGCACCGCCTTCTCGCGGTTCGCCTGCTGCTGATCGAGCCACGAACCCGCCCCGAGAATATGATTGACGAGATCCTGCACCAGCGCCGGATTTTCCGCGACCAGCTCCTCGCGGACTGTGAGTACGCAGCAGATGTACTTCGGCCACTCGTCGCGTGTCATGCGCAACGGACGGGCGTATCCGGCCTGTTGCGCGGCGGCGCCAAAGGGCTCACCGGTGCAATAGGCATCGACGGCATTCGCATACAACGCCGCCGGCATGTCGGGCGGCGGCATCTCGGCGATCTCCAGCTCCTCCACGCGCATGTTCTCCTGCGCGAGCATGCGGCGCAGAAACAGGAAGTCGACGGCGAAGCGGCTGGGAATGGCGATGCGCTTGCCGGCGAGCTGGCGGAAGGTCTGATACGGAGACTCGGTGCGCACCATGATGACCGCGCCCGAACGATGGCCGAGCGCAACGATCTTGACGGGGATGCCTCGGTCCGCCAGATCCATCACGAGCGGCGCGAGCATGTAGCCGGCCTGGATGCGGCCGGCCATGAGCGACTCCTTGATTTCCGGCCAGCCGTTGTATTTGCTGTATTCGAACTCGAACCGGGGCTCACTGGCAGGGGCTGTGCCGTTGGCTGTCGCCTTGGCCACGCACGCAACAGGCAACGTGAGATTGCAAGTCACGGGCAGCCCGCCCACGGACAGCGAGTTCGCGTTCTTTTGCGTGCACGCGAACGTGCCCAAGGGCAGTGCGACTGCCGCCAGGCTCTGCATCACGTGTCTGCGCGAAACCAGGTCTCCGCTCAACCTTGCCCCTCAAATGCCAGCTCTGCGACCGGTTCCGCGACCCTCAGCACTGCCAGACCGGCGATGAACAGGCTCGCGCCGCCGATGACCAGCGCGTAGATCGGCTGCCCCTGGGCGAAAGCCCGCAACAGCAAGCCGAGCACGCTGGCGGCCAGCAATTGTGGGATAACTATGAAGAAATTGAAAATCCCCATGTAGACGCCCATCTTGGCGGCGGGGAGGCTGTTGGACAGCAGTGCGTAGGGCAGCGAAACGATCGAGGCCCAGGCGAATCCGACGCCGACCATCGAAACGATCAGCCAGTGCGGGTCGCGAATCAGGACGAAAGAGACCAATCCGGCGGCCCCCAGCCATAGATTGATCAGGTGGCTGGTACGCAGGCCGAAACGCCGCACCAGCAGCGGAATGACAACGGCCGCAATGGCCGCAAAGCCGCTGTAAGACGCAAACAGCACTCCCACCCAGTTCGCCCCGTCGTTGTACGTCGCCGATTGTGGATCGGTCGTGCCGTAATGAACCTGGGTGACCGCAGCCGTCGTGTAGATCCACATCGCGAACAGTGCGAACCACGAGAAGAATTGGACGACTGCCAGGCGGCGCATCGCCGGCGGCATCTCGTGCAGATCCGCCATGATCGCGATGAACGCGTTGCGCGTGCGCCAGATGCTGAGAATCAGCAGCGCGCTGCCGTAGACCAGCAGTCCTGCCGCCAGCAGGTACAGTTCCTTCTCGAGCTCGCCGATGCTGATCACAACTACCGCGACGACGCCAGCGGCGAGCCATAACAAGCCGTCGCGGCGCGCTCTACTCGCGTTGACAGTCGTATCGCCCATCGCGTTGGCATCGTCGAAGCTGTTCAATTGTGCCGGCGGATACTCGCGCGTGCTGAGCACCGTCCAACCGACGGCGAGGAACAGGATGGCGCCGCCAGCGTAGAACGCGTACTTCACCGTATCCGGAATTCCGCCGGGCTCAGCAGTGTTCGGCACACCTGCGGCCGCGAGCAACCAAGGCAGCAGACTCGCGACGACCGCGCCGATGCCGATGAAGAAGCTCTGCATCGCATAGCCCGTCGGGCGTTGCCGCGGCGAGAGCTGATCGCCGACGAACGCGCGGAACGGCTCCATCGAAATGTTGAGCGATGCATCGAGAATCCACAGCAGTCCTGCGGCGATCCACAGCGAGGGAGAATTGGGCATCGCGAACAGCGCCAGCGTCGTCAGCACTGCGCCGCCCAGAAAATACGGCCGGCGGCGGCCGAGGCGGTTCCAGGTGCGGTCCGAGTAGTACCCGACGATGGGCTGCACGATCAGTCCGGTCAGCGGCGCGGCGATCCAGAGAATCGGTATTTCATCGACCTGTGCGCCGAGCGTCTGGAAGATGCGGCTGACGTTGGCGTTCTGGAGCGCGAAGCCGAATTGAATCCCCAGGAATCCGAAGCACATGTTCCAGATCTGCCAGAACGATACCTGCGGCTTGGCAGTCATGACGGGTCAGGCACTCGGCGGCGTGGCGGCGCAGTGTCGCGCGATGAAGTCCGCGTGGCTTGGCAGCTGTTGCGTCGCGTGAGCAAGCAGCGCGCGCAGGTCGCGCAAATATCCAGCCCGATCGGGAGGAGCCACGGCTTCGACGAATGGATGCGCCGCTCGCGGCCGCACGCCCTGCCCCCACAACACCTGCAGCCAGCTCGTGAGCTGGAACAGATCGTCGGACGCGCAGAAGATGCCTGCCGTCTCGCAGAACAATTCGATCCGGTGCCGCAGCGAATCCGGGATCGACATGTTCCGGCACGCATCCCAGAACGGCTCGCCGCGGCGATTGTTGGCGTGGTAATGCAGGATGATGAAGTCGCGGATGTACTCGTATTCCGCGGCCGAGGTGCGGTTGAACTCCTTGCGCCGCTCCTCGTTGTCGCCGCTGTGCGGAAACAGCAGGATCAGACGCTGGATCGTCACCTGGATCAGGTGAATGGCGGTGGACTCGAGCGGCTCCAGGAAACCGCTGGCGAGGCCCATGCACACGACATTTCGGTTCCACAACTGCTTGCGGCGTCCTGTAGTGAAACGAATCAGCCGCGGCTCCGCGAGCGCCGGTGCATCCAAATTCGCGACCAACCGTTGCCGTGCGAGCTCGTCGCTGAGATGCGAGGACGCATACACATAGCCGTTGCCCGTGCGATGCTGCAGCGGGATGCGCCACTGCCACCCTGCTTCGAGCGCAGTCGAGCGCGTGTGCGGCAAGAGCGGGCTCACGCGACCTGATGGCATCGCCCATGCCCGGTCGCAGGGCAGCCAATGCGACCAGCTCTCGTAGCCTGTGCCCAACGCTTGCTCTATCAACAGGCCACGGAAACCTGTGCAGTCGATGAAGAACTCCGCGGCGAGCTCGCGACCGTCAGCGAGCCGCAAAGCGCGCACGTCGCCACTCTCAGGCTCGACGAGGACCTCGGCGATCATGCCATCCACCCTGCGCACGCCCATTCCCTGTGCCATGCGCGACAGGTAGGCCGCATACAGCGAAGCGTCGAAGTGGTAGGCCCAGGTCAGGCCCGCAAGCGGTGTGTCGGCGATGCGGTCGGTCCGCGCAAACCGCGCCTGCTTCGCGGCAAGCCAGTTGAAGCTGTAGTCCCACAGCGAGCCGGCGTTTGCCTGCGCCTGATCGCGCAGCCAGTAATGATGAAACGGGATGTAAGCGAGGTCGCGACCCACCGGCCCGAAGGCATGCATGTACACATGCCCTTTTTCGTACCAGTCGACGAATTCGATGCCGAGCTTGAAGGTGCCCTGCGTCTGGCGCAGGAAGTCGTCTTCGTCGAGACGCAGCAGCTTGTTGAAGAGTTGAATCGCCGGGATGGTCGCCTCGCCGACGCCGACGATGCCGATCTCCGAGGACTCGACCAGCGTGATCGAGAGCCTGGGCCCGAGCACGCGCGCCAGGGCGGCCGCGGCCATCCATCCCGCAGCTCCGCCCCCGGCAATGACGACCGATGTGACTTCCCGCTCAACCACCTAGAACTTGTAGGTCAGTGCCAGCGAGTACACCGCCCCGTACTCCTGATACTTGATCAGGTTATACGTCGGATCGTTCACGTTGTTGAGAATGAACGGCTCGTCGGTGAGGTTCGTGCCGGAGACCGTCACGCTCAACCCTCTCATCAAGCCGTCCTGGAACTCGTAGCCGACCTGCGCGTCCAGCAGCGACTCGGCGCTCACGTTCTTGAGCGTCAGGCTCGAGTCGAACTCCGGCACCTCGCCGATGAAATCGCCGCGATAGCGGTTGCTCACCCGTGCCGAGAAACCTCCTTTCTCGAAGTACAGCGTCGTGTTGACCACTTCCTCGGACAAGCCCGGCACCGCTGTCTCGACGCCGTTGATGTCGATCGAGGAATCGTTCACGGCGCCGCTGACGATGAAGCCGAAGCCGTCGAGCGTCTGCGAGAAGATCGAGAGCGGCATCGAGAACGTGAGCTCGGCGCCTTTGATGTAGCCGCCGCTGCCGTTGACCTTGGTGGTCGCGACGCCCAGACGATTGGCATCAGCCTCCTCGAAGCCGGTGACGGGATCGTTGGGCGAGTTCTGGCCGGGCAGCAGCACGCCTTCGAAGCTCTCGAGGACCGAGCTGTTGAAGATGTAGGTCGTCAGCTTCTTGTAATAGATGGCGCCCGAGATATACGCCTGCGAGCCAAAGTACTTCTCGAGCGACAGATCGAAGGTGTTTGCCTTCCACGGCTTCAGCTCCGGATTGCCGCCGCCCGTGCGCCGCCAGTACAGCAGCTGCCCGTTGGCGTTTTCGGGCGTGGCGCTGTCGGCGATTACTGTGTAGCCCGCGCCGCCGGCGAGATCATCCATCCGCGGCCGCGCCACGGTGATGGCTGCCCCGAAGCGCAATTTCATGTCGTTCGGCAGCTCGAGCGCCAGGTTCAGGCTCGGCAGCACATCGGTGTACTTGTCGCCCGAAGTGACGATCGAGACGCTCTGCTGTATCCCTTGGTCTGCGTTCGGGGGCGAGAAATAGCTGATATCGGAAGATTGGTCGGCCGTAACGCTTTGCACGCCGAGGTTGCCTCGCAACGGCAACCCGCCGATCTCGGTATCGACGCCGACCTGCACGAACGCGGTCGTGAGCTTCTCGGTGACTTCCCAATCGTTCGTGACGGCGCTCTGGCGATCTCCCGTGCCCACCAGGGGGTTTGGATCCAGGAATGCATCCACCGGCTGCCAGAACCCGGCGCGATACAGGGCGATGGCGTTGTAGCCGATCATCCCGTGTGGACTGCCGAAGAACGAAGTATTGGTGATCCCGGTGCGGAAGCCTTCCGGCACCACGGCATGAGAAATATTCCCCGGCAGATACAGGATGCTCTGGAAGTTGTCCTTCGTTTTCACGCGCTCGGCGTAATTCGCGCCGAACTGCACGCCGTCCAGGAAGCTGAACCCGAGCTTGCGCGAGGCCGACAGCCGGATGGCCTTGATCTCGTCCTCGATCTCGGGATTGCCCACGAAGCCCGACCGCCGCGGACCGCCGCCCCAGCCGCCCGGATCAGTCAGGAATACCGTGTTGTAGTCGCTGTAGTCGATCGTCGGCGTGAAATGCGTGATGCCGTCGGAGTCGGTCGTGAAGGAAATGGTGTCGGACCGCGGCCGGAACGAAGGATCGTTGTTCGTGCCGGTGCCAGCCGTAGATTCCAGACGCAGATCTTCGCGCTCCACGCGGGACCAGCTGAGGTCGCTCTCGAGGTCCCAGTCATCGTTCAGCTGGTACGTGGTGTTCCAGCCGATCGAATCGACGTCCGCGCGCCGGTCGTTGTTGTAGTTCTCGATCACTGCAAACGGTACGTTCGCGAAGGTGCCCGACTGCACGCGGCCGTTCACGACCGGGCCAGGGTTGGAGAGCGTCACCCCCAAAAAGCTGGTACCGAACTCGATGCGCTGGATCGTCTGCAGCTCCTTGAAGTCGGAGTGATAGGCATCGACCAGCATGTGCAGCTGATCGGTGGGCTGGAACTCGAGCACGCCCAGGTAGGCCTTGCGCTCGTAGAAGGACGACTGCACGCCGTCCTTGTCGCCACCGATGACCAGCCCGCCTGGAACTTGTGCGTAACCCCAGGGCTCGCGTGTCTGCGCCTGGTACGGAGTCTTGTTGTAGGCGACGCCGAGCGCCACGCCTACGGTCTTGTCGCGGAACTGATCGATGTACGTGAGGTTCGCGCGATCGCCGGTGCGCTCCAGCCCAGGGATGTTGGCGTCCTGCTCGTTGTATTCATGACGATAGGTTGCCGCCGTTCTGCGGCGATCGTACGCCAGCGGGCGTACCGTCGCGATGTCCGTGGTACCCGCGATGCCCTGGTACGCCATGCCGGCATCGGGAGTCTTGTAGATCTTGACCTGCGTCACGAGCTCCGACGGATATTGATCGAACTCGACCGTGCGGTTGTCGTTGGTCGAAGCCTGCTCGCGGCCGTTGAAGGTCGTGACGGTGAAATCGGGACCGAGGCCGCGGATCGAAAGCGTCTGGGCACGACCGTTGGTGCGCTGCGCAGCGAGACCTGGCAGTCGCGCGATCGCTTCGGCGATCGAGGAATCGGGCAGTTTGCCGATGTCCTCCGCCGACACCACCTCGACGATCGAGTCTTCGTTCTTCTTGACTGCGATCGAATCCTCGATGCTCCTGCGGATGCCGGTGACGATCACCTCCTCCATCGGACCGGTGTCGCTCTGCGCAAAGGCGGCGCCACTGCCTGCCAGGAGGAGCACGGCCCAGCTGGTCGCCGAGCTGATTTCGCAATTACCTTTCCGCTTTGAAGTCTTCACGCGATCCCCTCCTGGCCAAGGCGAGTAATGGTTTCTTATGAGTTCTTGTACAAGGATGTCGGCAGCGACTGGCGATTGGCAATCGCCTGCATACGTATTCACCTGCTGAAAACCTTGAATTCCCACGGAGCGAGGAACACTGCGGGCAGCGTCGCCGGGCCACGCGCGGGCGCAGCGGGCGTGATTTCGCGATATTCACCCGGGCCGCTCTCGACGATGCCCGCGTAGTTCTGGGACGACAGGTTGACCACGACTAC
>Ga0187894_10006893_pt1 | contig 10925 bp, 10 predicted proteins | sample GBC1701081metaG_FD_136650 | JGI IMG/M metagenome (GOLD analysis project Ga0187894, IMG submission 136650) | White microbial mat communities from a lava cave in the Kipuka Kanohina Cave System on the Island of Hawaii, USA - GBC170108-1 metaG ...
ACTCCATGGCCGTTTCCATCAATGCCGTTTCCATCAATGCCGTTTCCATCAGTGGATGGATGTTGAGTACTTGTCAACTCTGTCCTCATCTTAAAACGTCAGCCGAACTCCGAACTGCAGCCGGCGCGAAGGGCGCGCGGCGACGGCCTGCCCGAAGAACGGCGAACTGAGGTTGCCGACGAAGCCGGCATAGTTCACCCGGTTGAAAACGTTGAAGGCGTCCAGCCCTACGGTCATTGTCGGCCCTTTGTCTCTCTTCGCCTTGACGAAGTAGATGTCGCGCGACCAGCGAAGGTCGAGTTGCGCGAAGCCCGGCCCTTCGAGCGTATTCCTGCCAACTCCGGCTGGGCGGTCAAGCGCTTGACTGTCCTTGTTGTCGTCGCTCCCGGTCGTGAGCGTGTAGGGCGCTCCGGTGTTGAGCGTCAATGCCAGACCGAGGTTGAAATACTTCCCCGCCTTCACCGCGCCCAGCAGGTTGAAGCGATGGCGCACATCGAAATCGGCGCGGCCCCATTCGCCCGCGAGGTCGTAGCTGTTCGCCGGAAAGGCCGTGATGCCGCCGGTATCATTCCAGGCGCGGCCAAAGACATACTGAATCATCCCGTTGAAATAAGGCGTCAAGGCGCCGCGCAATCCTATCTCCAGCGAGTGACTTGTCAAACGTCCGGTTGATTCGATCTGCCGCGCCTGAGTGAATTTCGGATCAGGCCGCCCGGCAAAAAGCGGCGGCGGCGGCGCATTAACGTCGCGCGAGCGGAAAAGGTCAAAGCCGCGCGATCCGATGTAGTTGACCGTCAGCGTCAGCGACTTTTGCAACTGCCGCTCGACACCGGCGCCGAATTGCGCGGTGTCGGCGATGACGACATCCGGCGCGAGCCTTACGACGCCGGTGGGCCGGGCCGCAAGCGGCTGGCCGCCGCAAAGCGGATCGGGGAAGCACGGGTTGGTGATGACGTAACGCCGCAGCCATTCTCCGTCAAAGCGCAGAATATCCGAAATCGGCCCCGGCCCGGTGCGGTCGTAAAACAAACCGAAGCCGCCGCGGATGACCGTCTTCCGGCTCTTGTCCGGCGCGTAAGCGAACGAGAAACGCGGCGCGAAGTTGTTGTGGTCGTCGAAAAAATTCTGCCAGTCATAACGCAGCCCGACGACGACTGAAAGATCGGGCCTCACCCGAATCTCGTCCTGCACGAACGCGCCGAGGACGATCTCCCAGAAACGCACGGCGGTCTTGCCCTGTTGCTGAATAAACGTGAACGGGCGGTTCCGCTGATAATCGGTGAGCGATGAAAAATAGAACACGCCGAGTTCATTGGTACGGTCATTGACGCCGCGACGGCTGAAATCGGGGACCTGGATTCCGGCTTTGACCACATGCTTCCCTTCGGTCCAGATCAGGTTCTCGTAAAAGACCCAATGCTCTTCGGTGCGCAGGAAGTCAGCCTGCGCGCCGCCGCCGTTGAAAGCCTCTTGCACGACGATGCGCGGCGCCCGCCGCACGCTCTCGGTCGGCGCTTTGTATCTGCCAAGCAGCAGATTGACCTGGTTGACGAGCTTCGGCGAAATGATCGCGCTGTGGTTGAAGCGCACGATGTCTTCGCGGAATTCAAAATTGACGCCGACTTCCGGCAGGTTGAATCCGCCGACGCCCTGATTTTTGACGATGCGATCTTGATACGAGTAGAAGACCGAGAAGGTCGCCTTGTCGCTCATCTGCCGCGTGAAGCGCGCGGAAAACTCGGTGTTGCGCGTCGGGTTCGGAAAATTCCGGCGCACGTCGCCGTCCGGCGCGCGCGCGTAGACGACAGATTGAAGGTCATCTTCTTCGCGGTTGGCGGTGATGAGGAATGAAATTGGATGTTGTTTGCTCCTGCTCAAAGGGCCGGTCAGGTTGCCTTCGTAGATGCGGCGTTGTTCCGGCGGACGCGTGGGAGCAAAGGTGTCGCGCGCGTTCAACCTCGCGTCGCGGAATATCCAGTTGAACGCGCCGTGATATTCCGTCAAACCGGGCTTGGTGACGATCTCGACCCGCCCGCGTCCTGGACGCGCGTATTCAGCCGAGTAAGGGTTGTTGTTGATCTTCACCTCCTGAATCGCCGAGGCCGAAACGCCCGCCTTCGTCATCTCCACCCCGTCCACGATCAGCGTCACGCCGCCCGCGCCGGTCGCGCCCGCGCTCAGGAAGCGCGACATCGCGCCGACGTAGTCCTGATTGAGCGACGGCAGGTTGTCGAGCATCACCCGGTCGGCGACGTTCGCGTCGAAGTTGGCGGCGGCTTCGGTGCTGACCTGCGCGGGCGTCTCACTCACGGCGATTTCCTGTCGCAGGTCGGCGACCGGCAGCGCGATCCGCAACGGAGCAGGCTGTCGCGAGCCAATCAAGAAACGCTCGCTGAATGATTTGAATCCCGCGCGCGCGACCTCTATCTCGTAATCGCCCGCCGTCAGCCTCTCAAAGCGAAACGCCCCTGTCGCGTCGGTCGTGGTCGAGCGCTGTTGTTGATTTGCGCCGCGCAGAACGACGCGCGCCATGGCGATGGCGGCGCCATCCTGATCTACCACCACTCCTGTGACCGGGAAGAGACCGGACTGGCCCCAAGCCGCAGCGGCTGAAGCAATCAGTAGAAGTAGTGAATCAATCAACCGCTTCATCGGTCTCACTCCTTCCTCAATTCTTCCAGCAAGCGATTGATACGCTCCACCAGCCACTCACGGGCTTTACCGTAATCCTCACTCATGGGTGGAACACCGTCCCAGCTCTCGACCTTTACCTCGCCCGGATAATCGTCAGGCAGCAGGCAGAAAGTGATCACGCGCCTGGCGCCGGCCAAATCCGCCTTGGAGATTTTCTTCGGCGCCGATTCACTTGATGTCAGCCCGTCGGCTCGTAATCCGAGGACTACCTTTGGCGCAATCTCCTGATCAGGATTGGTTCCCCGTGCAATGGCTCGAAGTTTCAGGCCTCGCTCTCCGGCCAGTTTGTTGAAGTGCGCAGCCGCCACAATGCTTTTGGCCGCGCCATGCTCACACACGAAAACAATGACAGGCGTCCGCTCCGCCTTCTTCTCGGCGTCCCGGTTTTGCCCGTTTGCGGCGCCACTGAACATCAGAGCCACAAACCACGCCATCAGACAAATGACTGTTTTCTTCATCATCTTGATCTCCTCTTTCGACCGGCTGCTCCGGTTGATTCATCGCGCGACGACCTTCAGATCGTCGAAATAAGTCACTGAATCGGCCTTCGTCCATACGCCGACTTTCCCGGCGTCCGTGAACGCGCCGTCCTCCACTTCATAGAGCTTCTGTCCGTTCAAGTAGACCGTGAATAGGGCGCCCTTCGCCGTCACGCGCAGCTCACTCCACTGATTTCCAGGCACGGCCGCCTTCTTGCCGTATGTGCGGCCTTCGTCCTTGAGCGGCAGGTCTTCGCGCTTGCCGTCTTGCACCTTGTAGAGCACAACATTGTTTTCGAGCGCGTTGGCGCGCACGATGTAATAGTTATCCTTGTCCCGATACCGCCAGACCAGGCCAGCCGCCTGATCTTTCCTGCCCGAGACGGGTTTGAATTTCACGCTGAGGTCAACGTCTTTGGAGCTGAGTTTTTCGTAGATGCAGACCGGGAAGCGATAGCTGGTCGCGTCAGCCTCGGTCTGCGCCAGCACATTTTTCCGCCCGGGCGACGCGTCATCGTTCATCACAGCCCACACGCCCTCTCTGCCGTTTCCGGTAAGGGCGGCGGTGAAATCCTTCGGTAAGGCGCCGGTTTTATCTTTGTCGAAGTTGATCGTCATCATATTTTGCGCGAATGCGGGCGATGCCGCGATAAACAAGACAGCAGTGATCAAAAGCAGACTGCGCTTCATGTGGTCTCTCCTTTAGTAAAAAAACGCCATTCGCTTAGGAGCTTTCTTTCAAACCCATTCCTGAAATGAGCGAACCGTGAGTACCAGTTACAATGTTCCGTTTCTTTAAGGCAGGATCAAACTACGCCAGGTTGACCTTCAGTGCGGCTTCCGTCCGCCGGCTGACTTCTTCCCAATTGACATTGAGCATAAAGGCGTCAACGTACTTCGCGGCGGCCGCGCCGTAATCCATGTGATAGGAATGCTCATACATATCGAGCGCAAGCAGCGGACGGCTCATCGGCGCGTTGTGCATATGATCCCAGGCCCAGTAGTTGTGCGCCTCGCCCGAGTGGAAGTTATACGCGAAGATCACCCAGCCTGAACCACCAGCCAGCGCATTCGCCGTTTTCTTAAATTCCAATTCCCACTGTTCATAGCCGCCCCAAAACTGTTTGATCAGATCGAGCGCCTTGCCGCCCGCTTTCCCATCGCCGCCGAGACCGGCGAAATAAATTTCGTGCAGCGCGACCGAGCCAGTGCGGACGAGTTCTTCACGCTTGAGATCGCCGTAGATGTAAGCGGGCAGGTCTTTGTCATTGAGCGCCGCCGCCAGCCGCTGCTCGACGGTGTTGAGCGCCCTGACCGCGCCGCTGTAGTTGTTCTCGTGATGCGACCGGATGAGCTTTTCGGAAAGTCCTTTGAGCTTCGCTGGGTCGAACGGCAGCGGCTTCGGCTGATGTTGACCGCGAAAGGCCGCTGGGATCTGCGCCCCGGCGGTTTGCGCTTCTACTTCGGCGGCGCCGGCAAGTGTCAGCCCGGCCCCTGCGGTGATTATGGATTCGATTGCTTCGCGTCGCGTGATCTTGCTCATAAATTCATTCTCCGGTTTTATTCTTCAGTTGTCTTTGAGCAGCGGCAGTTCGACACGGAACCGGCTGCCCTTACCTTCGGCGCTCTCCACTTCGACCTGCCCGTCGTGCGCGGCGACGATGGATTTGACAATCGCCAGGCCCAACCCCGCGCCGCCCATCTGCCGCGAACGCGCCTTGTCCACGCGATAGAAACGTTCGAACAGGTGCGGCAGCGCGTCGGCCGGGACACCAGCGCCATTGTCTTCCACCAACATCACCGCGCGACCGTCCTCGGCGCTGACGACGACGCCAACCGCGCCGCCTTCCGGCGTGTACTTGATCGCGTTGTCTACCAGATTGACGACAACCTGCTTCAACCGCGCGCGGTCGCCAGTGATTTCGACCTGCCCACTCGCCTGGCATTCGAGCCTGATGCGTTTATCTTCGGCGAGCAGCCGCATCTGCTCGGTCGTCGCTGCGGCGAGTTCCGCAAGATCGAATCGCACACACTCCATTTGCGCCTCGCCCGCATCGAGGCGCGAGATCGCCAGCAGGCTTTCGACGATCCGGGCGAGACGTTCCGTCTCCTCAAGCGAACTGCCGACAGTGTCGCGCACTTCGTCGTCGAGTCGCGGGCGCTGCGCGATGGCTTCCAGTTCCCCGCGCAACACCGTCAACGGTGTTCGCAATTCGTGCGAGGCGTCGGCGGTGAAACGGCGGATGTATTGAAAGGATTCCTCCAGGCGGGCGATCATCCGGTTGAGCGCGAGCGACAATCGTTCGATCTCGTCGCCCGAACGCCCCACTGGCAACCGCTCACTCATGTTGCGCGAGGTGATCCGTTCCGCGCCGCTGGCGATCTCGTCGAGGGGGCGCAACGCGTGGCGCATAATCCAATAACCGCCCATCACCGCGACGGCAATCACCACCGGCAGCCCAACCGCCAGCGTCAGCAGCAACCCGCGCAGCGTATTCTCGGTGGATTCGTAGGACACGCCCGTCTCGATCATGAAGCGGCTGCCGTCGCGCGCGGTGAATGGCAGGCTGTAGATCAACAACTCGCCAGCGCCTGAAAGATGCTCTCCACGCGTCGCGGCTCGCCCGGATGAGAGCGGAGCGGCTGGGACCCGGGCCGGATCGAAACCCTTGCTGATCGGCGGGCCCGAAACATAAAGCGTACTGCCATCGGCGCGCGTCACGCGCACGAAATGATCGTTCTGCTCCGGCGAGTAGTGTTCATTGATCTCCTCGATCACGTAGCTTTCGCCGCTCGTTTGCGCGTCCAGCAAAAAGTTCTCGCCGATCTGCTGCGCTTGTTTGGCGAGAGATTCACCGAGCGACCGGTTCAGATAATGCGCCAGTCCAAACCACGTCGAGCCGCCGAAGAGCAGCAGCAGCCCGGCGAGCAGCCCCGCATACCAGACAGTCAGCCTGAATCGGATCGAGCGTGTGTTCATCATTCATCATCCTCACTGATCGCATAGCCGACGCCGCGCGCCGTGCGAATCAGTTTGCGCTCGTGGGCTTCGTCAATCTTGTTCCGCAGGTGACGCACATAGACATCCACGATATTCGTCGCCCCGTCGAAGCTCTGATCCCAAACGTGCTCGATTATCATCGTCCGCGAGAGGACCCTGCCGGCGTTGCTCATCAGGTATTCCAGCAGCGCATACTCCTTGACCGTGAGATCGATTCGTTGTCCGGCGCGCCGGACCTGTTGCGACAGGCGATCCAGTTCCAGGTCGGCGACGCGCAGCGTATTTGCGCGGCTGACCGCGCCTCGTCTGAGCAGCGCCTTGATACGCACGAGCAGTTCGGCGAAGGCGAACGGCTTGGTCAAATAATCATCAGCGCCGATCTCGAAGTGCCGCACCTTGTCTTCCACCGCGTCACGCGCGGTCAGCACCAGCACCGGGACGTGGCCGTCGCGCCGCCGAATGCGCCGTAGCGCTTCCGCGCCACTCAATCCCGGCAGCATCAGATCGAGGATGATCAGGTCGTAACTGTATGCTTGCGCCAGTTCCAACCCGATGTCGCCGGCGCCCGCGACATCAACGGCGAAGCGCTCCGCTGTCAACCCTCTGACGATAAAGCGAGCGACCTTCTCTTCGTCCTCGATAAGTAATAACCGCATAGCGCCTGTTACCTCCATTAGGTTAGCAAGTGAGTATGAAAATCGGATGAATACGGAATGAATTTATCTTCAGAATGAATGCCTGTCTATTCGCGCGCAGGTTTGGGGTTCAAGAAAAATAAAACCACGAAGCGACGAAGAAGGCGAAGAAGAAACAGGGCCGGCGCAGCCTTATCTCACCTTCGTTCTCTTCGTCTCTTCGTGGTTTTATTTTTCCTGAAAGCTACGGTTCCGTCTCGCCTCTTTATCCCAAATCCAACGCCACGATCGTCCGACGGTCGCGTAGATACAATTTCGTCCCTGAAAGCGTTGGCACAGTCCATGCCAGATTTTTCATCACCGAAGCTCTCGCGTGAATCTGCAAGCCGCTCTGCCCGGGCGAAGCTATCGCCAACGCGCCGTCTTCGTCGAGGATCACAAATTTGTTGTCAGCGTGCAGAAAGCTGGCGCGGGCAAGCGCGCGATCCTGCCACGCGACCTTTCCGTCTTTGACGTTGATCGCGGTGAAGAATGCCGGGCCGAAATCGCCGCTCGAACCGTAGACCACATCACCTATGCGCATAGCGGTGCCGAAATGGATTCTGACTCTGTTGTTCGCCCAGACCTGTTTTGCCGTGGTCTGATTGCCGCTGCGCGTGAGTTGAAGCGCGCGGCTGCCCGTGCCGTAAGCCGACGACATAAACAATAATCCGTCCGACGCGTCCCATACGGGTGTGCTGATGTTCAAACCGTAATCGGTCTTGTGCGGATGGCTCCAGAGTAGATTGCCGTTGGCCGCATCGGCTCCGTAAATTTCACTCGCCCCGAAATGGATTATCTGATCCTGCCCGCCGACATTAATGATCATCGGCGACGCCGGCGCGGGAGTGAAGTTGATGTTCTTCCAAACGACGTTGCCAGTTTGTTGATCAAACGCCATCAGGCACTGGCCCGATTTACCGCCCACCGGAACGATCACCGTGTTCCTGTATGCCACTGGGCTTGGGCTGTAGCCACGGTCATCGAAGTGTCCTCCATACTCTGCCCAGAGATCATGTTTCCAAACCATGCGCCCGCTGTTTTTGTCGAGCGCGTGCATCGTGCCCATCGCGCCGACGGTGTAGATCAAATTGCCAACAATCAGCGGCGTCGAATGCGGGCCCTTTCCATAGCTCAGATCCAGTCTGCTCGTGACGGCCTCATATGGGAATTCCCAGACGGTCTCGCCGGTCGCCGCGTCGAGCGAGACCGCAACCTCGCGATTGCCGCTGCTGTACATCGTGTAGAGCCTGCCTTGTTCAACCAGGATCGCCGAGTGACCTTCGCCGAGCGGGCGGCTCCACAATTGTTTCGGCGAGCCGGAAGGCCAGTTGTCTTTTATGCCTTGCGCCGCGGCTTTGAAATCTCGATTCGGCCCACCCCACTGCAGCCACGCGGGAGTAGAAGCTGTGGCTGTTTGCGCGGGCGCTTTCCGCTGCGGTTGCGGCTGAATCCTGGTCTGTCTCCTTTGAGCGGCGCCTGACTCCACAACAACAATGAACACCAGACAGATCGCGAAGAATATCTTCATGAGGCGATAGTTATCTCTGATTCCATCCGATTGGAATTGCATGCGTCTCTCCTTGAGCGATTGAAACATTTTGTTGTTTAAGCCGATGGGTCGTAGCGAATCGTAGTCACACGTTTAACGGCCTCAGCGCGGCGATGGTTCCGGCTAAATTGCGGCGCCGATGACGGGATTGTCCGCTGCGTTTGCTTTTCCACTGCGTGAGCGTGTAGCATCCCGAACTGAAGCTGGGCCGAACTGAGGCTGGGATCGAAATTGTAAAACCACTCTCCAGCTTAATCGCCTATGATTGTTCGCTAAAAAATGAGTTGTCCGCGTTTGCCAATGACGGCGCCGTCCATCGTGATGAAACGGTATCGGTGCGCCAAGCTGCGGCGACTCATCCCTTCCATAAACGCTAGTCAATCCACTATCAAAACGGGCATCGAAACAGGGAACGCTGAATCCGAGGCGCGCATGAACGCCGCCCTCTATTCGGCTCCCGCGTTTTAGGAAATTGCGGACAATTTTTAGGAGAAGATTGAAATGAGTTTGAGCAACCAACAACTGGCGCGTTACGGCTGGAACGATTTCTTCGCCGCGCATTTTCACGAATACGCCGAGCAGGGTTACACAGCCGGGCGAGTCGCGCTCGAATACAATCAGTTCTATCGCGTCTACACCGCGCAAGGCGAGATACTGGCCGAAATCGCCGGACGATTGAGACACGAAGCCGGGAGCCGCGCCAACCTTCCCGCCGTCGGCGACTGGGTCGCGCTGCGCGTGATCGAAAATGAAAACAAAGCCATGATCCACGCCGTGCTTCCGCGCCGCAGCAAATTCATGCGCAAGACCAAAGGCGCCAAGACCGAGGAGCAAATTGTCGGCGCGAACATCGACACCCTCTTTCTGGTCACATCGCTCAATCAGGATTTCAACACGCGGCGAATCGAGCGGTACCTGGCCATCGCATGGGACAGCGGCGCAAGCCCCGTGATCCTGCTGACCAAGACCGACCTCTGTGACGATGTGGAAGAGAAGATCGCGGAAGTGGAAGAAGTAGCAGCCGGCGCGCCGATTCACGCCGTCTGCGCGATCAAAGCCGAAGGGCTTGAAGCCCTCGATCAATATTTCAGCCCTGGCAAAACGGTCGCGCTGGTCGGAACTTCGGGCGTTGGCAAATCAACCTTGATCAACCGCCTGCTGGGGTTCAACCGGCAGGAGATCAAAGAGGTCCGCGAACACGATGATCGAGGCCAGCACACAACGCGCCATCGCGAGCTGATCCTGATGCCAAACGGCTCGCTGGTTCTGGACACTCCGGGCATGCGCGAACTGCAGTTATGGGATGTTGAAGAGGGCGTCGAGACAGCCTTTGAAGACATCGAAGAACTCGCCGCGCAATGTTACTTCAGCGATTGCAAGCATCAGACTGAACCGCGCTGCGCCGTGCGCGAGGCCCTGGAATCGGGCGCGCTCGACGCCGGGCGCTTCGAGAATTACCTGAAGATGCAGCGAGAACTCGACCATCTTGCTCGTCGCCAGGATCAGTTCGCGCAACGAGCCGAAAAAAACCGCTGGAAGAAACTTTCGAAGTTGGGCCAAGAGAGGTCGAGGTTGAAGCGCAGCGGGAAGTAACCTGAGCGTTTTCGCCTGGCCGGGGCCTGCACGCCAGGCGAAAACGCTGCGCTGTTATTTAGCGGAGAGAGACCACAACTTCGTTGCGGCGGATCAGGCGCAGATGGTTCTGCGCGGCCTGCGCGGCGACTGCCGGATTTTGTCTGATGCGGGTTGTTTGATCCTTGATTTGTTTGTTCGCGCTCTTTGCGTTCTCGACGCGCGCGGAAGTCTCGTTGTATGAGTCTCTGGCTTCGCGCTCCTGCTCGCGGGCGCGGGAGTAAGCTGAATATGAGAGCGCAGAGACGGTCAAAATGATCATTGCCAACCAGACATAGTTAGGAAAACGCGGTATCCGCCACAGTGATCGTGTGGCGTCAAATCCCATGGAACGGACTCCGGCCGAAGTTCTAGCTGAGTACGAATTTACTACCTGTTTCAAGAAGCACCTCCAAATCTTTCCTTGTATTTGTTTCTGCGTAACACCGAACCACCGGCTCGGTGCCCGACATTCGGAGCAACATCCACGCCCCGTCATCAAAGATGTATTTCACGCCGTCCATCCGGTTGACTTCCACAACACGGCGAGCGCCGATTGAATCGGGCGGATCGGACGACAACCGTTTTTGCAAACGATCTTTGACATCGGGGGTCAGCTTGATTCCGACGCGCTCGCTATAAAGCGCGCCGTCTTTTCGGAACAACTCTTCGAGCATTTCGCCGAGTGAAGCGCCGCGCGCCGCAACCATCTCGACTACCAGCAGGCAGGCCAGTATCCCATCTTTTTCCGGGAAGTGGCCTTTCACGGTCAGCCCCGCGCTCTCTTCGCCGCCCAGGATGATCTTGTCCTGATTGATCAATTCGCCGATGAATTTGAATCCGACCGGCGTTTCGTAGACCTGGCGTCCGCGCCGTTTGGCTATGCGGTCCAGCAGGTGAGTAGTCGCCACGCT
>Ga0187894_10006894_pt1 | contig 10921 bp, 6 predicted proteins | sample GBC1701081metaG_FD_136650 | JGI IMG/M metagenome (GOLD analysis project Ga0187894, IMG submission 136650) | White microbial mat communities from a lava cave in the Kipuka Kanohina Cave System on the Island of Hawaii, USA - GBC170108-1 metaG ...
ACAGATACTGCTCGACGAGGCGATGCGGATCAAGGTGCTCGAGTTGCCGGACGATCTCGATCCGGATGAATTTGTGGCGGAGCGTGGGGCGGAAGCTTACGCGAATGCGATCCAGAAGGCTCCTCGATATTTTCATTGGCTGGCGGACCGGTCGCGTTCGAAGTTCGACATGAAGTCGGCGGAGGGGCGTATGGACGGGCTGCGGTATCTGATCCCGGCGATTCAGCGGATTCCGGAGCGGATTGAGAGGGCCACAATCGCGGCCGATGTGGCGGCATATTTGGGCGTGGAGCAGGGCGTGGTGCTGGAGCAATTTAAGAAGATGGCCACCGGGCGGACGCGTGAGGGCGCGGTGAAGCTGGACATTCCCGCGATTCCGGCGAGCGAGGCGCTGTTGATCCGGTGTTTGATTCGGAGCGCGGAAGCGCGGGGTCTGACGCGGGAGCGGGTGGCGGCGCTGGTGGCGGGACATGCGCTGGAGTCGGTGGAGATATTACGGGCGATACTGGCGGCGGGGGAACCGTTCGAGTATGCGGCGGTGGAGGCCCGCCTAAATGAAGGATCACGGACACTATTGGCCTCCATCGTTTTTGCCGATGATTTGGAAGATGAGGATTCCGGCGCGCAGACTCAGGCTCAAGCTTGCATCGCGCGGCTGGAATCGGCGGCCGTCGAGGCGCGGAGGGCGGACTTGAAACGGCGTATACGCGAAGCCGAGCGCGACGGACGAATGGACGAGGCGCTTGATTTAATGCGTGAGTTGGGTGTGCTTGAATAGAGAGGACAGGTAATTCTCCTCCAGGGCGGCTTTCCGGGACTATCGGTGGCAACAGAAGACAAATTCGAACGCCTTCGCGAGTACATGGATCCGGGGCGCGAAAAGCGCTTCGGAGGCGGCGGCTACGACGAGATGAGCGATTCGGCTCCGCCGGCGGTGCCGACCGACCGCGAGCTGGACGACCTGATCGCCACCATTGAGCGCGACCGGGAGAACGTCGAACTACCGGACGAAGCGAAGCTGGAACTGGACGCCCCGGACGCCGATGCCGAGGAAGTCGATCCGCTTGACCTGGGGCCCGAGTTTTCCGATAAGACCACCGACCCCGTGCGCATGTATTTGCGCGAGATGGGAACCGTGGCGCTGCTGACGCGCGACGGGGAGATCGAATTGGCCAAGCGCGTGGAGCGCGGGCAGCGGGCGATGATGAAGGCGATGTCGCGGTCGCCACTGGTGATCCATCAGATTTACGATCTGGCGTCGCAGGTTACGAACAACGAGGTGGCGATTCGCGATGTGTTGATGTCGGCGGATCCACCGATGTCGGAAGAGAATTTCGACGAGCAAACGCAGGAGTTCTGCGCGGCGGTGGGGGAGATCGAGAAGCTGCACAAGAAGGTTCAGCAGTTTCAGCAAAAGCTGCCCGCGGTTCCGCGCGGGACCAAGCCGAAGCAGAACCGCAGCCTGCGGATGACGCTGGCGCGTCACATCGTGAAGATGTCGCGCGCGGTTTGCGGGTTGCAGTTTACGTCGCAGACGCGGCACATGCTGGCGGTCAGCGTGCGCCAGGCGGTGGATCAACTGAAGCCTGTGGAGCGCGAGATCGCGCGCGCGCAGCGGGACCTGGAAGACACCGACACCGCCAAGAGCGAAGTACGCCGGACGCACCGCCAAAGCGTCGCGAATCTGCAAGACCTGGAAGAGGGCTACGGGGCGACGGCGGGGGAGCTGCGGCGGACTTTACAGATTATCGACCGCGGCGAGGCGGAGGCGGAGACGGCGAAGAAGCAGTTGATCGAGGCCAACCTTCGCCTGGTGGTTTCGATCGCGAAGCGTTATACGAATCGCGGGCTGCAATTTCTCGATCTGATTCAGGAAGGCAACATCGGCCTGATGAAAGCGGTGGACAAGTTCGACTACCGCCGCGGTTACAAGTTCTCCACTTACGCGACCTGGTGGGTGCGGCAGGCGATCACACGGGCCATTGCGGACCAGGCGCGGACGATTCGCATTCCGGTACACATGATCGAGACCATCAACAAGCTGGTCCGGATGCAGCGGGCGATGCAGCAGGAGTTGAACCGCGAACCTACGACGGAAGAGCTGGCCAAGAAGATGGAGCTTGCGGTGGGGAAGGTTCGCAAGGTATTGCGGATCGCGCAGGAGCCGATCTCGCTCGAAACGCCGGTGGGAGAAGAGGAAGAGTCGCACCTGGGCGACTTCATCATCGACAAGCGCGTGGTTTCGCCTTCGGAAGCGGTGATCAACCTGAATTTGCGCGAGCAGACGGCGGAAGTGCTGAAGACGCTCAGCCCGCGCGAGGAAAAGATCATCAAGATGCGCTTCGGGCTATTAGATGGAAGCGAGCATACGCTGGAGGAAGTCGGGCAGCAGTTCGCGGTAACGCGCGAGCGCATCCGGCAGATTGAAGCGAAGGCGTTGAGGAAGCTGCGGCATCCGAGCCGGTCGCACAAGCTGCGGGCGTTTCTCGAAAACGGCAATCACGAATAGAGACGGGCGATGGGCGCGTGGAGGCGGGCGGGGGTGAGGTGCGTCCACGGTTTTCCGGCCGCGATGAGTTCGCGGAGTTCGGTGGAGCTAATGCGTTGATCGTTCTCATCGAGGGGAATTTGGCGGATGCGGTGGCTGAGCGCCGGCGGCGGCTGGTAGTGCGTGCCGCGCGGAGCGACCAGGATGCCGAATTCGTTGAGCTGCTCTTCGATGGGGGGCTGGCCCGAGTAGTCCCAGGCGACGATGCGTTCGGCGGCGTCGCGTCCGCAAACGATCCAGATTTCGGCGGTGGGGAATTGTTCGCGGGCCTCGCGGGCGATTTCGACGAAGAGGCCGCCTTCGGTGGTGCCGGCGGTGGTGTTCGGGTGCGAGGCGAGGAGGTCGATGAGGGACAGGCGGGCTTCGAAGGGGATACGGTCGAACTCTTTATGCGGAAGGGCGCGGGGCAGAACGGCGACGGCGGCGCCGGCGTATTGGAGAGCGGCTTCGAGCAAGGCTTCGTGGGCGCGCGTGGGCGGATGGTAGGCCGCGGGGAGCAGCGCGACCGAGCGAACGTCCGAGGGCAGTGGGCGAAGCAGGCGCACTACCTGGCAAGATACCGTAAAATGGTGACTGAGAGATTGCCTTCCGAAATATGAGTGACGGACCCGCGCTTTCGACGAGAGCCGAGCAAATACTTCATTCCGTGGTGCGCGCCTATATTGAAACCGGCGAGCCGGTGGCGTCGCAGGATTTGTCGCGGATGCGGCGGCACGCCCTGAGTCCGGCATCGATTCGCAACGTGATGGCGGAGTTGAAGGACCAGGGCTATTTGAGCCAGCCGCACACTTCCGCCGGAAGGGTGCCGACTTCGCGCGCGTATTCGCTCTACGTGCAATCGTTAATGGCGCAGAAGCGGCCGGGGGCCGAAGTGAGGCGCATACGCGAGGAGCTGAGCCAAACGCGGACGGTGGAAGAGCGTGTCGAGCGGACCTCTCACATGCTGGAAGGGATGACGAACGGCGTGGGGATTGCGGCGGCGATTCCGACTTCGAGCCAGGTGCTCGATCAGGTGGAGCTGCTGTGGCTGGGCGAGAGGCGCGTGCTGATGATTGTCGTTACGCGGGACCGTATGGTGCGCGACCAGATGCTCACTACGCGCGACGCGATGACACAGGAAGAGTTGATTTCCATTCGCAACTACCTGAACGCGCATTTCAGCGGATGGAAGTTATCGGACATTCAGGCGGAGTTGAAGCGCCGGACCGAGTTGGAGAGCGCGGAGTATGGAAGTCTGCTGCGCAAGTTGCTTCATTTGTACGAAAGCGGAATGCTGGCTAATGCCGTGCAGCCGGAAATGCATATGGAGGGAACGGCCAACCTGGTGAGCTTCGATTTTCAGCTCACACGCGAACGGTTGCGCGAGATGTTCCGGGCGCTGGAGGAGCGGAAGCGGGTCTTGCAGTTGCTGGATTTGTTCCTGGAGCCACCGTCGGGCGAAGTTGTCTTTCAGATCGGTTTGGCCGACGGCGATCCGAACCTGGAGCAATTGTCCCTGGTGGGAATTTCGCTGCGAATGCCGGGGGGTTTGACGGGAAAGTTCGCGGTGATCGGGCCGATGCGGATGGATTACGGCCGCGCGCTGGACGCCGTGCGCCAAGTGGGACAGGCTATTTTGAGTCTTCCCAGTTAGGGGCCTGTTGTTAGGCTAAAAATTGCAGCTTTGACTGAAATATGAATCCGGAAAATACCGATCCTACTGTCGAATTGTCCGATGCGGGGGAGTCCGTTGACGCCCTAGCCGCCGAGCGCGACCGGTTGGCCTTGGAAAAGGCCGATTTGCAGGAGCTTTTACTGCGGCGGCAGGCGGACTTCGAGAATTTCAGGAAGCGTAACGAGCGGGAGCGAACCGAGTTGTTCGATTCGGTCGCGATGGATACGGTGCGGCCGCTGCTGGAGATTTTGGACGACTTCGAGCGGGCCTTGAAGGTGGCAAGCGGGGACGATGAATTTGTAAAAGGGATGAGGCTGATCTACAACCGGCTGAGCGAAAGTTTGGCGAAGCTGGGTTTAGAGCCTATAAAGTCCGAAGGTGAAAAGTTCGATCCAAACTTACACCATGCTGTGCAAAAAGTGGTGAGCGCGGACCATGCGGAAGAAACGGTGCTCGAAGAGTACCAGCGTGGATACCGGTTCAAGGGCAAGATGTTGCGCGCGGCGATGGTGAAGGTTTCGGTAGGTGCGTGAGGGACCAGTGGGAGCCGAAAACACGGTGACGAAAGCCGACTATTACGATGTGCTGGGGGTCCAGAAGGCGGTCGACGACAATACGTTGAAGTCCGCTTACCGGAAGATGGCGATGCGCTATCACCCGGACCGGAATCCGGGCGACAAGGCAGCCGAGGAGAAATTCAAAGAGCTTGCCGAGGCGTATAGCGTACTGAGCGATCCGCAGAAGCGGGCGGCGTACGACCGTTACGGCCATGACGGTTTGCAGGCGGGCGGGGCGAGCGTCAATCCGGACGTTTTCACCGAGTTCAACGACATTTTCGGCGATCTTTTCGGATTCGGCGATTTCTTTGGGATGGGCGGACGGCGCGGCGCGGCGGGCCAGTCGCGGACGCAGCGAGGCGAGGATGTTCGCTACGACCTGACGATTGAGTTTGAAGACGCGATGCGCGGCACGGCGATTGAGATACAGGTGCCGCGTCTGGATGCGTGCGGGAAGTGCCGTGGCAAGGGCGCCCAAGCGGATGGGTTGGTGACTTGCCCCACTTGCCGCGGGCGCGGCGAGGTTGTCTTCCAACAGGCGTTCCTGCAGATACGGCGTCCTTGCACACAGTGCGGCGGGCGCGGGCAGTTGGTGCGGAAGGCTTGCGACGGGTGCCGGGGCGAAGGATATATCCGCAGCGAGCGCAAGCTGAAGGTGAACATTCCGGCGGGTGTCGATACAGGGACGCGGTTGCGGCTTTCCGAAGAAGGGCAACCGGGCGCGGGCGGAGGGCCGGCGGGCGACCTATACGTGGTCATCCGGGTGAAGGAGCACCCCGTTTTTCAGCGCCACGACGCGGATTTGCATTGCATCGTTCCGGTGAACGTCGCGCAGGCGGCGTTGGGAACGCAGGTGGATTTGCTTACCTTCGATGGCTTGCAGGCGGTGAAGGTGCCGGAAGGTATTCAGCACGGGCAGCAGGTGCGGATGCGCGGGCTGGGTGTTCCGCGCGTGAATGGCAACGGGCGCGGCGATCTGGTGGTGCACGTCGAGGTACGCGTGCCGTCCAAACTGACCCGCGAGCAGCGCAAGGCGATGGAGCAGTTGCTTCAGCTATTGCCGAGCGAGAACGAGCCCGAGGACAAGGGTCTTTTCGACAAACTCAAAGATTTTCTGGTTCAGTAGTTAGCGCACGGCCATTGTTGTCACGGTGCTGGGCGCTCCGGCGACGGTCACCACCACAGGCACGGCGTTGCCCGGCTGGATGTTTGATGGGACGGTCACGTTCAGTTGATGGAGGCCGGAGAAGCCGGGAGTCAGCCCGGCAAAGAAGACGACCGCTTCCTGACCTCCGATGGTCACTTTCACTTCGCGCGTCACACGCGCCAAGGGGCCGGACGGAGCGGCTTCGGCGGCGGTGACGGGCGGCTCGGTTGTGCCGAGGCCGGCGGCGTAAATGATGGCGGCTTCTCCGCGCGGGACCGGGTTATTCGCGTCGGCGATGATTGCGGGATTCGATCCCAGCACGATAATTCCCTGCCCTGTTCCAGCCTGATTCACCGTGAACACACCGGGTTGCGCTTCGGCCGCGATGGCTTCGGCGATGGAAACGCCATCGGGGGTTCGCACGGCGACGGGAACGCTCGTATTGATCGGGATGCTATAGGGCGCGATCAGGTTGATTTGCGAGAGATTGTTTGTCTCGCCCGCGTAGAGGAGCGGGGCTTCGACGCCGGCGACGCTGACGCGCGTCGTTCCCAATTGGAACGGTAGGGGAAACGATTGCGACTGCGAGGGCGCGCCGGCCAACTTTTGGCCGAACAGGGCGAGCATGGCTCCGGGGGCGATGGGATCGTAGGCGCGGAAGCTGGCGCTGCTGACGATGCCGCGCGAGGTGAGTAGAGGCGACGCGGTGTTGCTTTCGACAACGCCGTGAAGTTGCACACAGCCGCTGACGCCACGGTCGAGGTCTTCGGCGAAGAAATTGAGTGTGATGGGGGAGCCGGCGGTGGAAGAGGGAATCCAGGTGCCCGTCCAACGGCCATTTCCCTGGTGCCGCAGGGTGAGGGCGGGCATATCGTCCACGGAAGGCAGCATGGTGACCGAGCCGGTGACGAGCGGGTTGCCACTGCGGTCGGTGACCAGGAGATCGACGGCGGTGGGAAGCGCGGCGGTGGCGCGGAAACCGCTGGGATGCGACAACGGGTTGACGGCCAAGCCGCCGCCGGAGGAGCAGATGAAATCGCCGCGGGCTTCGAGGGGCTCCGGCTGGATGGAGGCGGCGGTGGCGGAGCCGGAAAGGACGATCAGCACGATGTCGGCGGACTGGACGCGCGGATCGTTTGTGGCGGCGGCGCTTAGTTGGGTGCGATAGAATCCCGCGCCCAAGCCTGCCAGATTCGCGCTGACTTGGAGGCGGGCGGGAGAACCGGCGGGCACGGTGCGACCGTCGGGAGCGGTGACGTTGAAGACGCGATTGTCCTGCGGGAATGAGAAATCGAAAGCCTGGCCGGCGGAGAGGAGATTGTGGACCTGTATGGTTTGGGCGGGCAGATTGGCGTCGCCCTGCCGCGCGACGAAGGTGAGCCCGGCGGCGGTCAGGAGGATACCGGGGTTGGCGTTTGCGGGCAGAACTTGCAAGGTGACCTGCACGGTACGAGGAGAGTTGTCGACGCCGGCCGCGCGAATCCGGACTTCGCCGAAATAAATGCCTGGCTGGAGACCCGCCGTCGTTACGCGAACGCCGAGGGAGCTGGGATTGCCGGGCGTAGCGTTTCCGGAAGCGGTGGACAGGGCGAGCCAATTGAGCGAGGTGTTCTCGACGCTGGCGCTGGCATCCCAGCCGAATCCGCCCGTACCGGCGGACGAAATCTGCAGGGTTTGGACTGGAGGGGCGGCGCCACCGGCGACCGTGGTAAAGCCGAGTCCGAGTTGTGAAACCAAGATGGCTTCGCGGGAGGCACTGACGGCGACGGTAACGGGGACTTCGATGGTTTCGTTCGTTGCGGGGCTGTTAATGGAAACACGCGCGCGATAGACGCCGGCATCGAGGGCTTGCGCGTTGATGGCAACGCTCACACGGCCCGGCGCATCGGGCGTTGCGCCGCCGGATTGCGGGGTGACGGTGAGCCAGCCGGTTCCGTTTAGCAGAGTCGCGGAAGTGGTGTAGGAAATCTGCCCGTTGCCGCTATTGAGGACGATCAACGAACGGCGGACGACGCCACCGGCGCGGGGAACGGCGAGAGCGAGGCCCGAAGGCTCGATTTGCATTTTGGGCGCGGGCGAAGGATCCACGCGCAACGATACGGCGACGCTTTGCGCTTGCTGGCCGAAGTTCAGCGCGGCGACGGTGACGGTGCCGGAGTAGTCGCCGGGGGGAAGACCGCGCGGGTCGGCGGTGACCTGGACGGCGCCGGGAACGGACCCGGTGGAGGGTGTCGCGCGGAGCCAGGGCTGGTTATCGTTGGTGCTGACGCGGACGGAGAACCCCTGGCCCTGCGACGCGCTTGTTACATGGAGAGCCTGCGGGGGCGTAATTGTCCCGCTGGCCGCGCCGCGGAAACTCAAAGAGGCGGGTTGCACGCGGAAGGGGCCGTTGACGCGGATGCGGCATTCGCGCTCGGTAAAGGCGGCGACAGAATCGGCGGCGCGGAGAGTGAAATCGTACAAACCGGCGGTGACCGGCACATTGGAGATCACGCCGGTAACGCTCAGGCTGAGGCCGGGCGGGAAGTTGCCGAGAGGGATGGTCCATTGATAGGGCGGGCGGCCGCCTTGAGCGCTGAGCAGTTGGGTGTATTGCGTGCCCACGGTTGCATCAGGCAGGGGGCAGGGCGTGGTGATGGTGAGGGTGGGCACCACTTGGAGGGCGCACTCTTTAAACACGGCCTGGCCGGCGTTGTCCTGAACACGAAGGGCGAAGGGGAAGGCTCCGGCTTCGACGGCGACTCCGGTAACGACGCCTCCGGTGGTGAGTTGAAGGCCGGGCGGAAGCGCGCCGGAGAAAATGCTCCAGCCGTAGGGAGGGGTTCCGCCCGCGGCGGCCAGAGGCTGATTGTAGTTTGCGTTGAGGCCGGCGGCGGGAAGCGGACAAGCGGTGGTGATATTGAGCGTGTTGGCGCAGTTGCGAATTTCGAGCACGTTGAGGGGCGGGCGTTGAGCGCCAAAGAGTGGGTTAGGCGTGCCGGTGTAGGGAACGGTGACAGCGCCAAGCGGTGCGAGACCGCCTTGGATGCGGACGTTACCGGCGGCGCTCGAGTTCGTGGGGACGGAAAAAACGACGCCGAAGCTGAGGGTTTCCGAGAGATTCGGATTGGAGTCGAAGACTTCCCAGACGGCGGCCGCGCTGCCGTTGACCACTCGCAACTGGGAGTAGGGGCCGATGATGGGCGGGATGGCTCCGAAGCTACCGTTGCCATCGGCGTCGGCGAAGGTCAGACGCGCGGAAATGCCGGAAGCGGTGGTGCCCTCGAGAATGGGCAGCGAGGTGACATAAACGTCCACGCCCGCCGGGATGCCTGTGATGCGCGCCATGAGACGCGTGCCATGAGTAGCGAGGCCGGCGAAGTTCATCCGGCCTACGTTGGGAAACGTTGTATTGAAGAAGCCGGTCTCGGTGAGGTAATCCAGGCCGGGGGTGTTTTGGCTGGTGATGGGCTGGGGATTGGTGGCGCTCGAAGCGACGTTGCGCTCGCGGAATTCGGCGGAGTTGGCTTCGAGAAACTTGATGTTGAAATCGCGCTGCGTGGTTGTTTCGACGGGAAACTTGTTTCCAAAGCAGGCGTCGATGATGCCGGTGTAGTCGGCCCCGTCGTCCAGGCGGCGGATGTTCATGGCGCCGGAGTCGGCGACGATGCCGGCGATGGTTGTTGGATTCGTCAGCGCGACGAACGGATTGGCAAGCAGGCTGACGCTCATGGTGACGTTTGAGGGGGCGTTCAGCACGCTTGCGTTGGCGCGGACGTTGACGATGGTGAACGTGCGGGAGAAGAAGCCGGGAGTGCCGGGAGGCGCGAGTTGGAGGTTCTGCCAAATGACCGAGCCGCTGATCGTGAATGCCTGAATGACATTGGCGTTGGGGACGAGGATGTCACCGACGGGCTGCCCGATCTGGCTGCCGGGCGCAGGGGAATCGATCAGGAGGAGCGCTTCGCTGGCGTTTGTCTCCGGAATGAGAACCCGGCTTGTGATAGGCACATTGAGGGAGACGGAGATGGAACCGACGATCCCCAAAGCGGGGCGGGTGCCGCTGCATTGAATCGTTACGGGAGCGAGCAACTCCTGCTGCCCGCGCGAGCGCAGAACGGACTGCTGCGGCGAGACGATGGCGCAGGTGAACGTCTGCGCGGCGAGTGGCAGGGCGGCGGCAAGGCCGCAGATGAGGAATAGTGCTCGCATTCTGCCCCATTATGAAGCAGAATCGTCCAAAACACGAATATGCTTTTTTGTTTTGGCGTCAGCGGATGGCGATGGTGGCGGCGTTGCTTGCGATGCCGGCGGCGGCGACGACCACGGGGACGGCGTCTCCGGTGGGCGCGTCGGCCGGGATGGCGGCGTTCACCTGGTAGAGGCCGAAGAAGCCTGGGGCAAGACCCGCATAGGTGATTTCGGCGAGCCGGCCGCCGATGGTGACGGTGATGGGTAGCGCGGCGCGGGCGAGCGGTTCCGACGAGGGAGCGGGCTGGCCGGGGGTTGGTTCGGGGCTTGTGCGGCCGAGCCCCTCGCAGTAGATGCTGATAATACTGCCGCGCGCGGCGGGTGTGGGAGGAGCCGCGAGTATGGCGCCGCCGGCCTGGGCGGAGGCGGTCGCGTCGAGAATCGCTCCCTGGCCGGAACCGGTTTGGCTCACGGTGAAAATGCCGGGCGAGGCGGGGGCAATGGCGATATCGACAGGCCGGGAAGTAAGATTGCCGCGTTGGGCGAAAACCTGACGCGTCACGCCGGTGAAAAGCGTGCGAGGCAGTTCGGCGACGAGTTGGCCATTGCTGGCGAAGAAGAGAAGCGGATTGGCGTTTCCGGCGGCGCCGGGCATGAAGAGGCTTGTTTCGCCGGCCACGGCCAGGGGCGTGGGCGCGGTGATCTGGCTTTGGGAAAGATTACGGCCAAAGATTGCGGTCAAGCTGCCGGGGGCGAGCGGCTGGCCCGCTTGGAATGTGCTGTTGCTGACAATTCCGTTTTCGTAAAGTTCGGGGAGCGAGGGCGAGTCGAGCTCGATTGTGCCC
>Ga0187894_10006895_pt1 | contig 10921 bp, 10 predicted proteins | sample GBC1701081metaG_FD_136650 | JGI IMG/M metagenome (GOLD analysis project Ga0187894, IMG submission 136650) | White microbial mat communities from a lava cave in the Kipuka Kanohina Cave System on the Island of Hawaii, USA - GBC170108-1 metaG ...
GACGAGCCGGATGTGCGCGATCTTATGGAGCAAACCCGCGAGCTGCTGCCGGCTCCACAAACCTCTTTAGGAGATCTTCCCTCTGGCTAGGGCGCAATTCTCAGCCGCCGCTCCCCCGCTCACCGTCCACGACGTAACCCTCTGTCAATAGCGCGAAGCCGGGCTCCCGATATCCCTCGGGTGTTCCCGACGTCACTTCCGCACCCCACAGGGGCACGGCGCCTCCTAGCGTGCCCCGTCCCCAAGGCTCTGTCAACAGGCCGATCCCCCACAGCGCAAGCCTGTGGATAACGGAATGGGTAAAACGGGCAGCTCCTCTAAGCTTGCCGACTATGCCGCTCACTGCCTACGTCGACGAAAGCATGAGACAGCGCCGAGACGACGCGTGTGTCTATGTCCTGGCTGCGGTCATTGTTGATGACGCACGTGCTGAGAGCCTACGAGAACAGTTGAAAAGACTTCGATCTGGAAAGAACACGGTGCTGCATTGGCGTAAGGAGTCACCCGTTCGTCAGTTGCTTATCGCCCAGACCATCCATGACCTAGACGTGGCAAGTATCGTCACCGTGTGCTTATACAACGCCAAAGACGAGCGCGCTCGCCGTCACTGTTTAGATCGACTGCTCACGGAGCTGGCTCCTCATGCTATTGGCAATGTCACGTTAGAGAGCCGACGAGCTCACCGAGACAAGCACGACCATGCGCTACTGACTGCCTTGCGTCGATCTCACCGCATACCCCTTGATATGGCAGTAACGTGGGATTTGGCGGCGTCCGAGCCTCTGCTGTGGCTTCCCGATGCTATTGCGGGAGCAGTCACGTGGTGGTTTGACGGTCAAGACGAGTATCTGAAGGTTCTCGGCACTCAGGTCGAAATTCTCGATGCCACACAATCCTAAACGCGCGAAAACCGGGAGTCCGACATCCATCGGATGTCCCGGCTTCACTTCCGCACCCCAGGGGGTACGGCACTTTCACTATCTCTCATCTTCGGAAGTCTGTCAATCACACGCATTGCCTCACCAGTAAATGTCCGCGTGGATGGGTGAGACTGGTTCTGCGATGTTTACGGGACGACGAGGTGGCTGGTGGCGCTGTCGATCGGGGAACGTAATAAATGCGCGAAAGCCGGGTGGCCGACATCCATCGGCAAACCCGGCTCCACTTCCGCACCCCAGGGGGTACGGCGCCTCCTAGCGTGCCCCGATCCCCCAAGGCTACGAGTGAAGGGGCCCTTCAACCAATAGGATTGCGTGAAGGGCCCCTTCAACCAATGGGGAACGCGGTGGATAAGGCAGCCGAGACGCTGGAGGCGCCTCCAATATAGCGGATAGATAACCTCCAAAACTATGGATAGATTGCCTCCAATTTATCGGATAGAGCGCCTCCAAAACTGTTACTATAGCTCTATGAACAGCATGTATCAGCGTGCCGCGGAGCGGCTAACAGCCGAGACGCTGGAGGCGTTTCGTATCACTGTGATCAACGGCCCACGCCAAAGCGGCAAGACAACGATCGCCCAAAAGATCGCGGCCGAACGTGGCGGGCGCTGGCTGTCGATGGACGACCCGACTACCCTCAGCGCCGCGCGGACCGATCCATTGACCCTTATCGAAGACGCCAGGTTCGTGGTGGTCGACGAGATCCAGCGAGCCGGAGACCCACTGCTGCTATCGATCAAGGCTGCTGTTGACCGGAACAACCAACGGGGACAGTTTCTGCTCACCGGCTCGTCGAACTTTCTCACTGTTCCCACTCTGTCTGACTCCCTGGCTGGACGAGTGGGGTTGGTCGACATCTGGCCGCTGTCTCAGCGAGAAATCCGTGCTCGTCTGGGTGCCCCAAACCTGCTCGACCAGCTCATCGACAGCTCAAGAGCTGTTCGCTCACTCGCGCCTGAACCACTACCCCGGGCGGAATACTTCGAGCTCGTCTGTCGGGGTGGTTTCCCGGAAGTCCAGGGGCTCCGCCGGCAGCAGCGGGGGCGATGGTTCCAAAGCTACTTCAAGACGATCGTCGACCGAGAGATTCGAGAGGTTGCCGACGTGCGTCAGGTTGACGAGATGCGGCAGCTTCTCCAGTTGCTGATGACTCTCACCGCGCAGGAGCTGAACCTGTCACGCCTGAGTGATCTTGTCCACGTGAGCTACGGAACCGCACGTCAGTACCTATCCTTCCTGTCAACGGTGTTCACTGTCGTCGAAATACCGCCATACTCTCGCAACCTCACCGCACGTGCCTCGCGACGTTCCAAGGTCTACGCTGGCGATTCCGCAATGGCAGCAGCTGCCCTGGGCACAGATCCGGCATCGCTATCGCGACCGGCATCTCCAGCTGCCGGACCCTTACTCGAAACGTTTGTCGCCGGCGAGGTGCTGAAGTTGCTGGGCGATTCTGAGATCGTGTGGCGTTTGCATCACTTCCGTGATCGTGATGGTTCGGAGGTTGACCTGGTTGTGGAAGCGCCCGATGGCCGGGTAATCGGCATCGAGGTCAAAGCAGCGCAGAGCGTCACTGCCAGCGACTTCGCTGGGCTCCGGCTGATGCAACACCGTCTGGGTGAAGCCTTTGCCCATGGCGTTGTGCTCTACACCGGGCCGCGGGTGCTGCCCTTTGGTGACGGGCTCACGGCGTTACCGATATCGGCCTTATGGTGACGCTCACGTCCCTCTGTCCGACCAGCGCAATCACGAAAAGTGCCCGGGGCGGGATTCGAACCCACACGGCCGTTTTAGGGCCAGCGAGGTTTAAGCTCGCAGTGTCTACCCTTCCACCACCCGGGCCTACATCAAGTTTAGCGGGTCAGCCGCTGAGAGGATTCACAGCCAGCCAGCTCGGGTGGACGGCATGCCGCTGCGGCCGTCGGGATGCGCTCGCACCGCGACGATCTGGTTGACGCCGATTCGGCCGGCTTCGAACGCCAACGCGGAACCAGCCATGTACAGCTGCCACACCCGAGCCCGCCCCAGCGTGGTCAGGGCCACCGCGGTCTCCCAATTGGCCTGAAGGTTGGCGACCCAGCGGCGCAGCGTCCGCGCGTAATGCTCGCGCAACGACTCCACGTCCCTCACCTCGAACCCCGCCACCTCGAGCAGCCCAACCACGGTACTGAGCGGCTTGAGCTCGTTATCCGGGAAGACGTAGCTCTGGATAAACGTCGGATCGGTCCGCCGGAGGCCAGGCCAACGGGTGATCTGCTGGTCGAGCAAGCGGCCACCCGGCCGAAGCAGCCCGAACAGATGAGCACAGTAGTTGGCGTACCGCTCCTCGCTGAGATGTTCAGCCATGCCGACGCTGGCGATGGCGTCATACGGACCATCCGCCACCTCGGAATAATCCTGCAGCCCAATCCGCACCCGATCAGCCACACCGGCTTCACTGACACGCTGCCCCGCTAGCTCAGCCTGGGCCGGGGAGAGGGTTACCCCCACGGCGCGCACGCCGTACTCCCGCGCGGCATGGACTACCAGAGAGCCCCAGCCGCAGCCCACATCGAGCAGGCGCATCCCTTCGGTCAGCCCGAGCTTACGGCAGATGAGGTCGAGCTTGTCCTGCTGAGCGTCCTCCAAAGAGTAGTCGGCGGCATCAGTGGCCCAATACGCGCACGAGTACACCAGTGCCGGGCCGAGCACCAATCGGTAGAAGTCGTTGCCCACGTCATAGTGGTGGGTAATCGCCGCCCGAACCCAGTCATGGCTGTGCTGGTCGCCGGACAGCGAGGCTTCCTCCGGCGGGGGCTTCGGCTCAGGGCCCAGCGCTCCCAGCAGCACCGCTGTCTTCATCAGCTGCCGGCGATCAGCCGCGCTCAGCTGACGGCCGTCGAATCGTTCTTGGTACGCCACCGGCGCGAGCCGCCGAAGCATCTCGAACAGATCGCCATCCACCTCGATCTCACCCGCGACATAGGCCCGGCCTAAACCCAGCTCGTTGGGCTGCCAGAGCAGCCGGCGGAGAGCCCGACGTGAACGCACCACCACCGCGGGCGCGTCCACCGGGCCGGCCTCGCTGCCGTCCCACGCCCGGATTCGCACCGGCGGCTCGCCATCGAACAGGCGCTGTAGCAGCGGAGTGAGACGCTCTGCGACGCCAGTGGCTTTCGGCATATCGACTCCCCTCACTAGGACCCTCACCAGGTTAGTTGAAGGGTCCCTTGAACCAATAGGATTGGTTCAAGGGACCCTTCAACTAACCTGGTGAGGGCGAGAGGCGAGAGTGTAAAAGGTTCAGTGTGCGCTGCCAGGCGAGTTGGGCAGCCTCGACGTGATACACCTCAGGTCGATCGTCGTTGAAGAACGCGTGCTGAGTCTCGGGATAGTCGTAGAGCTGGACGGCGCCACCCGCTTCCTCGATGCCCTGGCGGGCCAGCTGAATACCGTCAGCCATGGACGTGCCATCCTCCTCAGAGCAGTGAATCATCGCCGACTTGGCTGCATAGCTGCCCCAGGACGGGCTCATCTTCTCCCAGGGGATCGCGGGGTAGAACCCCACCGCGGTGGTCACGTCTGGGCTGATCGTGGCCGACCACAGCGCTAGACTGCCGCCCGCGCAGAAGCCCACCACGCCAATGCCCGTGCCACTCACCTCCGCTCGGTGCGTGAGATAGCTGGCCGCGCCCGCGATGTCCTGACCGGCCCGGTCCATGGCCAAGCCCATCATCAGACGGGCAGCTTCGTCCGGCTCGCTGGTGGTGATGCCGTGAAAAAAGTCCGGCGCGAGCGCCACAAACCCCTCAGCCGCGCACCGGTCTACCACATCCTTGATGTGATCAACGAGCCCCCACCATTCTTGGATGACGACGACCCCCGGACCGCTGCCCGATTCTGGCAACGCCAAGTAGCCCTCATCGATGTCACCGCTACTAGAAAAGGTCACCATCTCACCCACGGCCAGGTCCTCCTTAATGCGTGGCAGTAACCGCTAACGTCTAGCTTTCCGTGTCGCGTGCCACAATGCCAGCATGCCGAGACTCGTCAGACTTGGGCGTGTCGGGCAATGAGACAATTGGGACGTGCGGGTTACTGTTACGAAGAGAGCGCTACGGCGCTATCGATACTTGCCGCTGAACATCGAGGAGGCGCACTCCCCCCACGAAAAAGCCCCGCCAGTCCCGGAGGACGGCGGGGAAGAATGCAAGAGCAGTATCACCTCTGAACATGAACGCCAACACGTGCTAACGTTCATCAAACTTGCTACCCCATCGGGTTTCTGCTCAGTGGAATAGTTCTACCGCAGGGTCTTTACTCCTCGCAACCTGCGTAGCTGGTTGGCTGGATGTTTAGTCCACCGACCAACGCCGCGCTTCCATGGGCGGGTACGCCACAAGTTCGTGAGGTGGCGGCGCTTGGGGACGGGAGAAATCCGCAAGGCGAGCGCGGCAATGTCGTCCTGAGGAGAATCCGGACTAAATCCGACGACGGACTGCTCGATCGCCGCGACGATGTGCTCCGGTTCCTGACTGCCCAGCTGTTCTAACAGGGCAACCAGCCGATCCTCACCGTAGATCTCCCGCCCGCCTCGCCGGTCAGTCACCCCATCCGTCCAGAGCACGAGCACATCACCGGGGTTGAGATCAACCGTGCGGTCTTCGATGGAAACTGTCTCGTATATCCCGAGCAGACAGCCACTGAGCTCAACGCGCTCTACTGTGCCATCCCGTCGCACGATAGCGGGCCATGGGTGGCCACCGCTGGCTATGACAACAGAGTAGCCCTGCGGCTGCTGGCGCAGATGAGCGTAGATCAACGTACAGAAGGCGACGTCGTCGGTCTGCTGGCGAACCACCTCATTGACAACGGACAGCACCCGGCTTGGCGTAGACTCACGCAGCGACGCGGTGCGAGCGCTGTGACGGGCCACTGATGTGAGAGCAGCGGCCCGTGGGCCTTTTCCGCAGACATCTCCGACCATGGCAGCGAACGCGCCATGCGCGACCGGCCAGATGTCATAGAAATCCCCGCCTACTTCAGTGCCTTCCTTGGCCGCCAGATAACGGACCGCCATCTGAACGCCGGGAATCTCGGGAAGGCTTTCTGGCAGGAGACTTCGTTGCAGGATTTGGGCTATGTCGCGCTGCTCGTGGTAAAGCCGGGCATTATCTAGGGTAAGCGCGATCCGGTGGACGAGGTCTTTGGCCAGGGCGAGATCGGCCGAGGAGTATCGGCGGCCAGATCGGTTCGTCGCGTTGAACGTCACGCAACCCAACACCCGCTGGCGGGCTATGATCGGCACGCACATGTATGAAATAAGGCCGAGCTCGCGTAGAATTCGGACGTGCTCGGCGCCGCGAGTGGTGGAGTACAGGAGTTTCTCGGGCATCTTTTCGGAGAACACCGCTTCCCCTGAGCGCATCGCCTGAATAGCAGGATGGGACCCGTCAGGGTCGGGTGAGTAGTCCTCGCGAAGCGTATCCGTGAGATGCTGCTGGGCTGGGTCAGCATGAGCCGCCGCTACCCGGTGGATGGATCCGTCCTCTTGCAGGATGTCGATCACACAAAAATCAGCGAGCGCCGGCACTGCCAGGCGGGCCAGCCGCTGAAACGTTTCCGCGTAATCCAGCGAGCCCGCCACGGTGGTACTTGCGTCTAGTAAGAAGGCCAACCGGGTGTTGGCGGCGTCCAGGTCTTCGGCAACCTGGGCCACCTGGCCGAGGGTCTCGCGCAAGAGATCGTTTTCCGCCATAGTCTCAGGAAATCCAACGTGGTCGGCGGGTTTTGACTCGTTGATATGGGTACCGGTTCATGGTCTCGGCCCCCACACAGTCATCTAAGAAAGCATAACGCAAAGCAGGCAATCTGGTAGATGGGGTCCAGGCGGTTACTTTGTGGGTGAAGTTTCAAGGGTGGGCGCCAAGAACGGTGGGAAGGCAACCCGCGGCGGTGCGTCTTGCTGTAGCAGCGGATAGAAATTTTTGATCGGCAGGCCATCAGGGCCAGTGCGGTAACTGATTTCACCGGAGGTGACTGAGCGGTTGTCAAGTACAATCGCTTCGCCGTCCTGGTCGTAAAGCCGCACCCCTTCGAGGTTCTTGCCTTCTTTGGAGTAGGCGAAGATGTTGGTGATTCCGTACGACTGCCCGAGGCGCTCTTCTCGAGACGTGGAATTCTCGCTGTTATTGGCCAGGTTTGAGTCAGGGAGCGTCTCCGCATGGTGAGCCGGGCTGGCTTTTGCCGGCGCGGAAGGCATCAGCGAAACTTTCGGCGCCGACGCAGCCTGAGGGAGCGGGTAAATGTTTTTGATCAACCGGCGGTCAGCGCCCATCGGGTAGTTGGGCTCAGTCTCACCAGACAACGGGGTGAGCACGATCGCCCGGCCGTCCTGGTCGTAAAGCAGCACGTCATTAAGAGGTTTATGGTCTTGGGAGTACGGAAAAATATTGCCGAGCGCTACCGCGACCTCGAAGGAATCCTTGTTCTGGGGCGCCGCCACCGTTCCAACGTTGCCGTTCTGCGGGGGCCCGTAGTAGGGCACCTGGGTACTCAGTTCCGCCACTCCGGGCAAGACGAGAAGCGCCACGACAACGTTCACCGCCGCGACCACACCGCTCCAACCACGGGGGAAGGCCCGGCTCCGGCGACCCAAGTAGACCGATCCCCAGATGACGGTGGGCACGGCGATCAACCACAGGATGTTCCGAAGCCGGAAGGGATCGGACACTAGCCCGACCGGCGCGCCGACGAGCATGTTCCACAGCAGCATTACCGCAAGGTAGCCGCGCAGTACCCACCAGCCAGGACGCAGATCCAGCAGGAAACTACGCACCGGCCGGTAGATCGGCTGGCTGACGATCCACGACCAAGCATCGGCAACACGGATCTGCCACGCGCCGGCACGCCACGACCCTTGGGCGGAGGTCCCGTAGGCCGCGCGGAGCTCCCTGGCATAGTCCTCCGGCGAACCGAGCCGCTGGGTGAGCGGCGCACCGGATTCCGCGGCCACCTCGGACAGGTGATTTTCCAAGTCTTCGAGCAGCTCCTCCCGCTCCTCGGGAGGCACCTCGCTGAGGGCCACGCGCACCGCCGCGGCGTAGCTCGTAATGTCGTTGACATCGCTTTCGGTCATCTCTAAACTTCCCGTTCGAGATGGAGCACCTGGTTCATGGTCTGGGCGAATGACGCCCAGGTCTTAACGGATTCGGCGAGCACGGCACGGCCAGTGGCGTTGATCCCGTAATACTTGCGGTGTGGCCCTTCCTCGGACGGCACCACGTACGAGGTCAAGGTGCCAGCCCGATAAAGACGCCGCAACGTGCCGTAAATAGACGCGTCGCCCACCTGGTCAAGCCCAGCCTCGCGAAGCCGGCGTACCACGTCGTAGCCGTAGCTATCCTGCTTCTCGAGCACTGCCAGCACCGCAACATCAAGCACCCCCTTGAGCAGTTGCGTGGTATCCACCAGTCGCCCTTTCCTGCCGTAGAATTACGAATAACACACTACCATGCACAACAGAGTACTCGTCAAGAAAGACTTCTGCCCCAACAATCTGGCTTACGAGTAACCGTGATCAGCGCGCTGGTATCAACGATCAACCAGAGACCAGGCGATTCCGTCAAGGATGTCGTGCTCGCTGACCAGGACTTCTGACAGCTGAAGCCGGTTCAGAATTACGGCCAGGATTAGAGTGCCCGCCGGAACGATATCCACCCGGCCAGGGTGGATAGCTGGGATGGCAGCTCGTTGAGTGTGTGACATTTCCAGGAGCCGTCGCGTGATCGATCGCACCATTGCCGCGGACATTCGCGCGGAATGGACTCGATCGGGCTGATAGACAGGCAGTTCCAAGGCAACCCCGGCCACCCGGATCACGAAGCGTCCTTCTCGCTGTCCGTTTCCACGCAGGGACCCGCTGCCCACCAGTCCGGTAATTCCGCCAACACCTCGTCGCCCACGGGGTTGACCCCTCGGCCCACGGCGAGCGCGTGCGCCGCCAAGGCGTGCAGGCACTTCACCCGGTGTGGCATACCGCCGACGCCCGGATCGCCGGGCAGCGGCTCGATCGCGTCTCGCCGGGTTAGATAGTCGCGATGCGCGGCAGCGTACGCCGCGGCCAACTCAGGATCGGCGGTCAGCCGCTCTGTCATCTGACGCATCAGGCCGGCCGCCTCCAGCCGTCCCACCGCGGAGGTCGCCCTAGGACACGTCAAGTAGTACAACGTGGGGAAGGGCGTGCCGTCCTCCAATCGAGGAGCGGTCTGGACTACGTCGGGCAGACCACAGGGGCAGCGGTGCGCTACCCGGCGCAATCCCCGAGGCGAGCGTCCCAGCTGTCGAGCTGCCGCTCGGGCGTCCTGACTATCCATCACCGTCGCCTCGATGCATTGCTGGAGGTGTCGGCAATGGGCCCTGGATCGGGGAGGCCGGGCTGTGTCCGCGGCGCCTGCGCGCTAGCGTCGACAACCGACGTCACGAGTCTGCCGTACCATGACTGCTGGTATTGCGCATCTCGCGGCAGCAAGCGTCCGGCTTCGTTCGGTTCTGAGGGCTGATCATCGCCGTTAACTACTCGATATCCCCGCTCCCCCGGCTTGGTGAAATGCAGCCGTTCCCGCGCCTGGGCCGCCACGTAAGCCGGGTCCTGCCACCGGGCTTTTTCACGTTGCAACTGCTGGACTCGTTCCTGCTGCTGGACAGTCTGTTCCCGGAGGGCGCGAATTTCCGCCCGCTGATCCATATAGTTCCGCAGCGGGTAGCCAAGAGCGAGCATCAGCGCCGCCAGGACCAGAGCCAGGAGCGCGGCCCGGCCGGTGAGCTGAGTTCGCCGAGGTGTCCACACGCGCGCGAATCGTTCTGACAACGGCGCGGGATGAGCCGATGTCGACGTGTTCGGCTGGCCGGTCACCATGGGGACTTTAGCCAGCGAACCTCGGGAATGCGGCCCGGCCGGCATAGCGCGCCACGTCGCCGAGCGCTTCCTCGATACGTAACAGCTGATTGTACTTGGCCACCCGCTCGGACCGGGCCGGGGCGCCAGTCTTGATCTGGCCACAGTTCACAGCCACGGCCAGATCGGCGATGGTGGTGTCTTCGGTCTCGCCGGAGCGGTGGCTCATCATGCTGCGGTATCCACTGCGGTGCGCGAGATCGACCGCATCCAGCGTCTCGGTGAGCGTGCCGATCTGGTTGACCTTGACCAGTAACGCGTTCGCGACCGTCGCGTCGATTCCCCGGCGCAACCGTTCTGGATTGGTCACGAAAATATCGTCACCGACCAACTGCACGGCACTGCCGATGCTCTCGGTCAGTGCCCGCCAGCCGTCCCAGTCCTCCTCGCCCAGGGGATCTTCAATGGAGACCATCGGGTAGGCAGCGAGCAACTCAGCGTAGTAGTTAGCCATCTCCTCCGCGGAACGCTTTGAGCCCTCAAACGCGTACACCCCGTCGGTGTAGAACTCGGTGGCTGCCACGTCGAGCGCGAGCGCGATGTCCTCGCCAGCGGTAAAACCCGCTTGCTCGATAGCCGCCAGGATGGCGTCGAGCGCAGCCCGGTTGTTGTCCAGATTAGGGGCAAAGCCTCCTTCATCACCGATGCTGGTGGCGAGTCCTCGCGAGGCCAGTACGGACTTGAGCGCGTGGTAGGTTTCCGCTCCCCAACGCAGCGCCTCGGAAAACGTGGCCGCGCCAAGAGGCGCGATCATGAATTCCTGGATGTCCATGTTGGTGTCGGCGTGGGCGCCGCCGTTGAGAATATTCAGCATGGGCACCGGCAGCACGTGTGCGGAAGGGCCACCCAGATAACGGAACAGCGGCAGGCCAGTGAACTCAGCCGCGGCCTTCGCCACCGCCAGCGAAACACCGAGGACCGCGTTGGCGCCGAGACGTCCCTTGTCCGGGGTTCCGTCCAGGTCAATGAGGATCTGGTCCACCAGACGCTGATCCGTGGCGGCACATCCGGCTAGCTGGGGGCCGATCTCATCCACCACTGCTGC
>Ga0187894_10006897_pt1 | contig 10921 bp, 10 predicted proteins | sample GBC1701081metaG_FD_136650 | JGI IMG/M metagenome (GOLD analysis project Ga0187894, IMG submission 136650) | White microbial mat communities from a lava cave in the Kipuka Kanohina Cave System on the Island of Hawaii, USA - GBC170108-1 metaG ...
AAGTGCCAGAGCAAGGTTCAGAGACACTGTGGATTTGCCGACTCCGCCTTTGCCGCTTGCTACACCAATTATGTTTTTGACTGTAGCCATCGCCTCATCTGCATCAAGGGCTCGGCCCTCCATCACTTTGGCAGTCACATTCATATCAAAATTTTTTATTTCTGCTAGCTCGCCTACTGCGTGCCTTACGTCCTGCTCAATTTGGTCATTGAATGGACATGCAGGCGTTGTTAGTTCCAGTGTGAACTTTAGGTTACCGTCATTTAGCTCCAAGTCCTTTATCATCCCCATTGAGACAATGTCTTTTTTGAGGTCAGGATCAATTACTGTTGCGAGTTTTGCTAGAACTTGGTCTACGCCAACCATGCACAAAAAACTTCATTTACATTATTTAAATTTAGGTCAATTTTCAAAACGGCGAAATTTTTCTCGAAATAATTACAAATTAGGTACTCCTAAGATGCGATTCTTTTTGCAGCACACACAAATCAGAAATATCACAATTTACCAGTTTTTGTGCAAAGATTAGCAAAATAATCAAAAATTCATCCAAAGATTCATAAATTCAACTTGAAGAGTTTCGCATAGTTGTTTTCTATATCTACCCTAGAGGATGTTGTGCGAATCCCACCAAGCATGTTTGGCGCATCCCTAAAAAAAGCAGCAATTGCAATCCTCAAAGAAAAATACGAATCGATGATCAATGCGGAGCTTGGTTACATAATCATGATACTTGATTCCAAAGTAGACGAGATGGGAAAAATGATTGCAGGTGATGGCGGTACATACCACAGAGTAGAGTTTGAAGCACTGACATTTACTCCGAAATTGCAGGAAATCGTTTTGGGTGAAATTGTAGACATTACTGACTTTGGGGCATTTGTGAGAATTGGTCCCACTGATGCGTTGTTGCACTTATCACAGGTAATGGACGATTATTTGCAGTCTGATGTCAAGTCTGGCATGATAATTGCAAAGCAGAGCAACCGTACACTAAAGGTTGGCTCCACCATTCGTGCAAGAATCACAGCGGTGTCACTTGGCAAGGCTGCAACGATGGGCAAAATAGGAATTACTTGCAGACAGCCATTTTTGGGTGCAGAAGAATGGATTGCAGAAGAAATAAAAAAATCTGGCAAGGAAGAATCTGATAAAAAAGAGCCAAAGGAAAAGAAACCAGTAGAAGTGAAAAAATAAATGGTTCGAGAGATGGCTTGCAGAAAATGCAAGTACGTTTTTGTTGGAAAAGTTTGTCCGCTTTGCAAATCATCTGATCTTACACCAGACTGGACTGGTGTAGTAATTGTTGCAGACCCGCAAAATTCTGCTATCGCCAAGACGCTAGGCATAACTGAAAAAGGCAAGTACGCAATAAGAATAGCGTAGGCATCAGGCACGGCTAGCTTTTAAACAATTTGTTTGTTTAAAACACACACAAATTCATACTAACTCGTAGAGAAAATTCTTTAGTATGTCAGATACTAGTCCATACTTTTTCATGAAAGAGTTTTCAAGTGAAGAGTTGGTGCATCTTTTGGTAAACAAAGTAAAGGAGTTAAAAGCAGAAAAAGAAAAATCCGATGAGCTAAATGCAAAGCTCGAGGACCACATGGCAAAGCTTGAAGAAGCGCAGCAAGAAATCGAAAGACAGCGCGACTTGTTGCAAGAAGAAGTAAAACAAAAAACAGCTGATCTGCTCAAAGTCGAACGCCTATCTGCAATTGGACAGCTGTCTGCAAGGATCGCGCATGACTTGAGAAACCCTCTGACTGTAATTCAGAACAGCTCAAGAATTCTGCGGGCAAGACTCGATGGCGAGCTTGACATCAAGGCACAACAACAATGGGAGCGGCTTGACCGCGCCATATATCGAATGACTCACCAGCTTGAAGATGTAATGGATTACGTCAGGATACCGCATCTCAAAAAGAAGGATTATTCGCTTTCACTTATTTTTCAGGACGTAATGGAGAGAGTCGAAGTACCGCCGAAAATTACGATTCATCCGCCGCTAAACGACCATACTGTTTTTTGTGACCCAGAAAAAATGGAGATTGTCTTTGTAAACTTGGTTGTAAATGCAATACAGGCAATTGGCGACAAAGACGGAGACATAACAGTGGAGATAACAAATGATCCTGCTGATGAAAACATAATAATCAAAGTTAAGGATACTGGTATTGGCATACGTGAAGAGATCATAGAAAAGATTTTTGATCCGTTGTTTACAACAAAACAGGTCGGGACTGGCCTTGGATTGTCAAGCTGCAAAAGCATTGTAGACCAACATGGAGGCACCATAAGCGCAACAAGCAAGGCTGGCAAAGGCACCACATTTACCATAAGAATGCCAAAAAAATCGAACTGGTCTGCAATTCCAAAAGACAGACCAGAGAATTCCCTGATTGTATAAAATGCGTGTTGACTAGATAAATGCCATAGAAAAGGTTCTATTTAGGAATAAAAAACCAGTTCTGTAAATGAACGTAAAAAAAGAGCTTGCCAGATTTTTAGCGGAAGATCTTGGCAAAGGAGACGTCACTGCAAGCATCCTGACAAACAAAAGGATTTCTGCAAAGATAATTTCGCGGCAGAGAGGGGTTGTAGCAGGGGTACAATTTGCAAAGGAGATCTTTTTGATGAACGGGTGTTCTGCCAAAACAACAAAAAAGAACGGCTCACCAGTCAAACCAAACCAGACAGTGCTAATAGTTTCAGGCCCATCAAGAAAAATCCTAAGCTGCGAGCGAACTGCATTAAATCTCCTCTCAAGAATGAGCGGTATTGCCACGCAAACATCTGAGATGGTCAGAAAAATAAAGAGCGTAAATTCAAAAACAGATCTTTATTCTACGCGCAAGACTGCTCCAGGACTGCGTTACTTTGACAAAGAAGCAGTAGTATGTGGTGGCGGGAAAAAACACAGAATGACACTTGGAGACATGATAATGATAAAAGACAACCACATTGCGTCGGAAGGCTCGCTAGTTAAGCTGATTCAGTTGGCAAAGAAAAGAAAAAAAACATTTGAAGTAGAAGTGGAGACGCTGGCAGACGCAGTTTTGGCAGCAACACTTGGAACACCAATAATCATGCTTGATAATTTTACACCCACTGGAATACGAAAAACCGTAGCGGCACTCAAAAGGCTTGGTTTGCGAAACAAAGTAAAACTGGAGGTATCAGGAGGCATCAACTCTCAGAACATCATGCAATTTGCTAAAACTGGTGTCGATATGATCTCAGTTGGATTCATTACAAACTCTGCAAAAGCAATTGACTTTAGTCTTGAAGTGAACTAGTCTTCTGAGCTAAGCAAGCATGCTGGTAATGGTCTTCTTATCAGGCATGTTTTTTATTCGATGTACACTGTAAGAAAGCTTCTCAAAGCCGTCCGGTAGAGGATTTGCGCAATGAGCACACCTTGGGTTAACAACTTCGGCATCATAATCAATTTCTCCAATGCACTTTCCACATTTTGTGCAGCTGATTGGCCTTTTGTCATAAATGTTCAAGTGGCAATATTTGCGCGGCAAATCTAATTAATCTTATGTGGAGCAATCTTAACATATGTCCACATAATTGGGATTTATTTAACGAAATTAGAAAAAGACTTTTGGTATATCGGGCGGAGTTCTTAGGACACCAGTTAGCTTATTGCAAGCATCCGATTAATTGCAAGCCTTGCCTTGTCTGCTATTTGTTTTGGAACGCGTACTTCGTACTTGTCCTCAAGCAAAGAGTCATAGACCTTATCAAGTGTTATCATCTTCATGTATTGGCATATTGCTGCACGTGATGCGGGAATGAATGTCTTGTCTGGATTTTGTTGTTGCATGCGATATAGGATTCCAGTCTCTGTTGCAACAACAAAGTTCTTTGCTGCAGATTCTTTTGCATAGTTCATCATTCCTTCAGTTGAGAGAATTTGTACCTGCCTGTTTTTGTAGTCGCCAACTGCCATATCATACATTATTTGCGAGGTACAGCTACATTCTGGGTGAACTAGGAGTTCTGATTTTGAGTACGAATCAAGCTGTTTTTGAATGTCAGCTGAGCTGATTCCCGCATGAACGTGGCACTCGCCTGCCCAGATAAACATGTTCTTTCTGTTTGTCACCTTTGCTACATATGATCCCAAGAACATGTCTGGCAAAAAGAGAATCTCTTTGTCTTCCGGAATAGATTTGACTACATTTACTGCGTTTGAAGAAGTACAACAATAGTCAAGCTCTGCCTTTACTGCCGCTGTTGTATTTACATAACCAACAGTTATGGCATTAGGGTGTTCATTTTTCCATTTTCTAAGCTCATCTGCTGTTATTGTATCTGAAAGCGAACAACCAGCTGCCAAATCTGGGATGAGTATTTTTTTATTAGGACATGTAATTGCCGCAGTCTCTGCCATAAAGTGAACGCCACAAAACAAAACTGTCTTCTGACTTGTCTTTGCAGCTTGCCTTGCAAGTCCTAAGGAGTCGCCTACAAAGTCTGCAACATCCTGTACTTCAGGAAGCTGATAGTTATGAGCTAAAATGAGGACATCCTTCTCTTTTTTAAGCCGCAAAATTTCTGACTTTAAATTCATCTATACAAAATAAAATTGGCAGTAATTCGCATTTAAAGCATAAGGTGATGGGCAGATTTTACGGCATATTGCCTAAGCCCGGCAATATTTGCCATTTTATGTTCCAACTCTGATGTCTTGCTGACAAACCGCCCTTAGACACTCTATTGCAGACAAAATAGCAAGCCTGCTTGTTTTTGGGTTGCTACTGCTTGGTACATTTTCAACCCTGATTGAAAATTTGCCAAACCCTCCTTCTGCTATTATCTCATGAATGTTTTTGTCGGTTTTTGGATCCGCAACTATTCTTACCTTAGTTTTTGTACTCCCAAGCCCTGCCAAGCTTAGAAGAGCGGCTACATTGATGTTTGCAGGAAAGAGTTTTACTGCATCTTGGGCATTGCCATCAAAAACTATTGTCGATTTTTCAATCCTGTCAGGATCTATGTTTGAAGTCTCAAAGAACTTGGCGCCCTTCAGTGCTCTTGGATTCTTTGTTGTCACCAAAGTGACTGACTCTAATTCATCTTTTACAGATCTTATACCATCAAGACCAAGTATTGCGCCAGAAGGAAGATACACGGATTTTTTAAAATCTTGACAACCTGCTAGAATGATATCTAAGATAGACTCATCTAAAAGTGCGCCTACACTCATAATCATCAGGTCTTTTCTGTTTTGTAGAATAGCAAGTGCATTGTCGCGTACTGCATCTTGTGATGCAGCTTCTACTATGAGATCTAGTGGAGCAGCTGCTAGCAGTCCTACATTTTCTGTTATCTGAGGTTTATTTTTCAGCTTACCTACAAGCTTTTCTGATGTGTTTTTTGAAAAGTCAAATAGGTGGGTAAGTTTAGCGGGAATTTTTCCAGAGTCAATTGCAAGGGCAATTTCTGTCCCAATTGCGCCACATCCTAACAGTCCTATTCTTTTCAAGCAGATCAGCTTTGTAAAATGCCCTTGTTAAAGCTATAACTTTAAGCAAGTTTTGATCAGATATTGTGATTGCAAGGAAAATAGTGTTTTGAAAATGAATTCTACAAAGTCGGGACTAATGGAAAAATTTCTCTTTAGAATAGCAAAGCAGTGGATAGCCGGGAATACCATGGTGCAGGCGCTGGAATCCGCACGTCTTGCATACGAGAAAGGAATGGACGCAATCATAAACAAACTTGGTGAACACCTCACATCAAAAACGCAGATTGAAAACACAGTAAAAGAATATGTGACAATTGTTTCTAGTCTGAGAAAAGCTGGAATAGAAGGTGGCATATCTGCAAAACCAACTCAGCTTGGTCTCTCTAGAAGTAAAACCGAATGTTTGCAGAACTATAACATCATAATAGAAAAAGCAGCCCTGTCGCAGGCATTTGTGTGGATTGACATGGAGTCATCTGAACACACAGATGACACCATTGGAATCTATCTTGACTTGTTTGGTAAGTATGAAAGATTAGGTCTCGCTTTACAAGCAAACCTTAGACGCTCAAAGAGAGACTTGATGAAACTTTTAGAGAAAGGCGCAAAGATACGACTTGTCAAGGGTGCATATCGTGAAAATAAAGAAATTGCATTTCAATCAAGAAAACAAGTAGACCAAAACTATCGAGCTTTAATGGAGATACTTTTTCTAAAGGGAAATGAGTTTGGAATTGCTACACATGACTCCAACATGATAGAACATGCAATCAAACTTTCAAAGAAATATGAAAAAAAATTCGAGTTTCAGATGCTAAAAGGAATTCGCGATGAGCTAAAACCGGATCTTTTGCACAAAGGATTTTCAGTAGCAGAATATATTCCATATGGCACAAACTGGTTGCCCTATTCTATCAGAAGATTAAAGGAAAGAAAACGAAACATTCTGCTTTTGGGCAGTTCGTATATTCAATCGCATCGAGTCTGAGTTTGCTCTCTCATAAACTGAAGCAAGTAATATGATCCGCCGGCTCCCTTTCCTGAAATCCCGGACTCCTTCCAACCAACAAATGGTTGTGCACCAACCATAGCACCTGTAGTTGCACTTGCTGCCCTGTTTGCATAGGTAACCCCAGCCTCAATTTTGTTAAAGAATGTCTCAATCTCATCTTTGTTCTGACTAAATATTCCAGCTGTGAGGCCGTACTTTGTTTTGTTTCCAAGTTTAATTGCTTCATCAAAGTTTTCAAACTCGGAGATGCAAACAAAAGGCAAAAACAATTCCTCTCTTACAAGTTCGTGTTCTTGTGGTAAACCTGTAACAATTGTTGGTTCCACAAAATATCCTTTTTGATAATCAGAATCTTTCAATACTTTGCCGCCAAAAACTATCTTGCCATCCTTTTTCGCAACATCAGCGGCTTTCTCAAACTTTTTTAACGCAGCTTCATTGATTATGGGTCCAAGGAAGACATTTTTTTCCCATGGCTTTCCTATCTTGAGTGATTTTGCTTTTGTTACTAGCTTTTCCATGAATTGACTTGCGACTTTTTTTTGCACGTATACTCTAGAACACGCACTGCATTTTTGTCCACCATAACCAAAAGAGGACTTTATAACTCCTTCTGTAGCTTTTTCAAGGTCTGCTGTTTCCGTAATTATGACAGGATTCTTTCCACCCATCTCTGAAATAAATGGGCGTGGAATTTTTTCAATAAAATTTCGAAATCCTGACATGCCAACATATCTTGAACCGGTAAAAGCTATTCCATCAACTAGGGGGCTTTCAAGTATTGCTTTTCCAACAATACTTCCAGCACCAGTGACAAAGTTTAGAGCTGCTGGAGGAAGCTTGTGATATATTGCTTCTACAAACTTGTATGCTGAAAGGGGTGTGTCACTTGCTGGTTTTAGTACTGCACAGTTTCCAGTTAAAAGAGCACCTGAAGCCATTCCAACTGCTATGGCAGAAGGAAAATTGAACGGTGATATTATTCCCCAGACACCGTATGGTTTGAGCACGCTTCTTGTCTTTTCATTTGGATTGGCGCTTTTTGTCTCCTTAGAATATCCCTCATTAAGTTCAAACTGATCTGAATAAAATCTTAAAAAATCTATTGCTTCATCTACGTCGCCCATTGCCTCTACCCTGCTTTTGCCATTCTCAAAGGCCATTATGGCTGCAAGCTTGAACTTGTCTGCAGAAAAAATATCTGCGGTTTCTCTAAATATCTGAACCCTGTTTTGATAGGAAACTGCGCTCCATCTGGAAAAGGCTTCCTTTGCTGATTCTATTGCACGATCTGTATCTTCTTTTGTTGCCATTGGAAAATTTGCTATTATAATACTAGTGTCAGCAGGTGATTTTACTTGGAATTGATTGTCAGAATAAATCTCTTTTCCGCCTATAATCATGGGGTATCTTTTGCCAAAGTCTTTTTTTATTATCTCTACCGCCTGATCAAATTTTTTATGAAATTCATCAGCAGAGTTGTTTGCTACCGCTTTTCCCCACGTTTTTTCGTTTTCAAACATACTGATTCTAGCGATCGACATAATAAATTGATTATCTATCAACTCGGATTGATCAAATTTAAACGCGAAACATTTTATTCATGTATGTAAAGGATGCTTATGCTCAACACTGTATACCTTGATGCTCTTAGAAAACGAGAAGAGACTCTGTCTATTTTAAAGGGGCAAAGATTCAAGCAAATACTGGAGGAAGCTAGGCGCAACTGGGTGGAATACACACCACAAAAGCAGGACGCCATCATTGCGGGAATTGACAGTAGCTATAACAGTACAAAATTCCAAGGACTTGAGCTATGGGTAGTCACAGCCATATCTGTCAAATCTGACGGTACTATGATTTCAGAAAAGCACAGCCAAGGACTTGGGACGCCAAATCCTGAACTAGCCACTCAGGCAAGCCAGATGGAAATAGATGCCTGTGTAGCCTCTGTCGATGAGGCTGACTTGATTGCCTTAGATGGCTCGCTTTACTCGCAATTTATGACAAGGCAAACCTCACTTGCCACAACACTTACTTCAACCATAAAAAAGAAACATAATGTTATTTTTGTATCCAAAACTTCTGTTACAAGGAACCAGTTTTCAAAACTTGGCTCTTTGGCTGGCGATATTTTCTACTATAATCACGCAATCAAAAAGTCTGGTTTTAGCAAAATTTTTGTCGATAAAGAACTTGGGCCAGGAAAAGTTATCTCCTCTGTCTATGCAAGACTGAGCGATTCCACACCGCTGATAAAAATTGAACTGTTAGGTTCTGAACATAATGAATCTGAAATAAAATTGCTTTTGGATAAGCTTTGTAAAAACAGCGTCTCTGGGTATCCTTATGCATTAAAGCTTGCACATAACAACTGTAAGGTAACTCACACTGATCTGGCAAGACTAGTTAGTCTTTATGGTCTTGGAAACGAAGTTGGTTCAAGGGAGGTACTTGAATGAACATTGGCGTCGTAATTGGTGAAGCAAAACCAACCGAAGTCACCGCACAATCAGCACGTCCACTCTCTGTTGGTGAATATGTTATCGTGGATTCACAAAACGGAAAGCTTCTTGGCTTGGTGGAACGATCAATAATTTCAAGTGATGCACTTGCAGATGTACGAAACTTTGACGAGGCCATGGAAAGTAAGGAAGTTGCTGAGCTAAACATTCGCGACAAAAACTATAAAGTGAAAATTGGAATTCTTGGGTTTTTAGACAAGCTACAAAAAGGTCAGCCAATTGTACCAGCGGTCCCACCTTTGCCTGGTACCACTATACTTGAAGCTACAGAAAGCGACCTTGGAATAATTTTTGCACCAAAAGAAAAGGAATGGATTAGAATAGGTTCCCTTCTTAGAAACTCGGAAATTGAGGCAAAAATAAACCTAAACAAGATTGTCTCAAGGCACATAGGCATACTTGCCATGACTGGGATGGGAAAAAGTAACCTCGTGTCACTAATTGCAAAGCATGTAGCAACGCTACAGGGCACGCTGATAATTTTTGATTACCACAACGACTACACAAACCTAAATGTGCCAAAAATTAGTGTAACTGACGCTAAGATAAACCCAAGACTGCTGCAGGCAGACAAGCTTGCCGAAGTGATTGAGCTTAGGGAAAATGCAGACAAACAGCAAAGAGTTCTACGCGAATCCTTTACTCAATCCGTAAGGCGGGCAAAAGATTTCTGGACAGCACTTGAAGATGGTGTATCTGCATTTGGTCATACCACAAAAGGATATGCAGACAGTGCAAGCCGAGTATTGGACAAGATCGATGATGCAAAGCATAGATTCTCTGACATTTTGGATCCTGACTGTGGTGATCCTGTAGATTTGATAAAAGAAGGGAGAGTAAATGTTCTAAGCGTTGCAGAGCTAAGCGAAAGGCAGGCAAATGTTGGTCTTTCTTACTATTTGCAAGAGTTGCTAAATGACAGAAAGGATTCTTACTGGGCAAAAAAAGGAAGAAAGATTTCCGGCAAGAACAATAAATTTTCAGCTCCGATTTTTGTAATAATTGAAGAGGCCCATGTATTTGTCCCAAAGGGAGAGCACACCGACACTAAATACTGGGCATCAAAAGTTGCAAGGGAGGGCAGAAAGTTTGGAATTGGTCTTGGCATCGTATCACAAAGACCACGAAACATAGATCCAAACGTTCTCAGCCAGATGGGTTCACTTGCCATAATGAAAATAGTGCAGGATGATGATCAACAACAAATTGCCTCGGCAGCAGAGTCTCTTAGCAAGGATCTTCTTACTCAACTATCCTCTTTGAACATAGGGGATGCAGTTCTTGTTGGTCAGTGGGTAAACCTACCATCAATTGTTCATGTTGATGAGGTCAAAGGGAAAACTATTGGCTCTGATCTAAATGCAGTGTCGGAGTGGTCCGAGTCTAGCAAGTTCAAAGAGGTTGCAGCCGAATCAACACAAAGACTCATTCAAAAAGACTTGCTGATGGATTAATGATCTTTTCTCACATTTCTGATACACACTTGGGATTTGTACAATATCATTCAGAAGAGCGAGAGCAGGATGTCTATTCTGCTTTTGATCAGGCAATTGATACTTCAATAAATGATCACGTTGATTTTGTAATCTTTGCAGGAGACATCTTTCATGTACCAAACCCAAGCGGAAAGGCAATCTTGGTCTTGGCAAATGCGCTAAAGCGGCTAAAACAAAAAAACATTGACTCTTTTTTCATCCTTGGCGAACACGACATTAGCAGAATACGCGCAACGCCTGTACCATTCGTATATCACAACTTGGAATTTTCAAAATATATTGGAAATGGAAAACCGCTTCAGTACAAGGACGTGTTAATTGTAGGGTACGACAAGAGAAGAAAGAACGAAATTCATACCTTTGAAAACGATTTTGCTAAAATAGATGCTGAGGCCAAAAACCA
>Ga0187894_10006898_pt1 | contig 10920 bp, 2 predicted proteins | sample GBC1701081metaG_FD_136650 | JGI IMG/M metagenome (GOLD analysis project Ga0187894, IMG submission 136650) | White microbial mat communities from a lava cave in the Kipuka Kanohina Cave System on the Island of Hawaii, USA - GBC170108-1 metaG ...
ATCAGCACCCAGCCCGGCGTCGGCGCCGCGAGCGCGATCTTCTCGCGCAGCCGCAGCATCGAGCTCGAATCGCCGAGGATCTCGTGCGCGCGCAGGCTCTTCGCACGCAGCTCGCGGTTCTCGCGCTCGAGCCGGCCTTTCTCGATCGCGTGCCGCAGCGTGAGCAACAGCTTCTCCAGCGAGAGCGGCTTCTCGATGAAGTCGAACGCGCCGAGCTGCGTCGCGCGCACCGCGGTCTCGATCGTGCCGTGGCCGCTCATCATCACGACCGGCAACGCCGGCTGCGTGCGGCGCAGCTCCTCGAGCACCGAGGTGCCGTCGCGGCCCGGCATCGCGATGTCGAGCAGCACCGCATCGGGCGTGCGCTCGCGCACCGCCGCGAGCGCTCTCTCGCCGTCCTCGGCGAGCGCGGCCTCGTAGCCTTCGTCGGAGAGGATGCCCGAGAGCGAGCGACGAATCGCCGCCTCGTCGTCGACGACCAGGATGCGCGCCGAGTGATTAGGCATGCCGCACCGGGAGCTCGACGACGAAGCGCGAGCCGCGCGGCGAGCCGCGCAGCGCGCGTACGTAGCCGTGATGATCCGCGACGATGCGCGCGACGATCGCGAGCCCGAGCCCGGTGCCGTGCGGCTTGGTCGAGAAGTAAGGCTCGAACACGCGCGCGCGGTCCTGCTCGCGGATCCCCGCGCCGTCGTCGCTCACCTCGATGCGCACGCTCTCGCGCGCGGCGTCGTGGCGCGTGGCGACGACCACTTCGCCGCCGCCGCCGGCCGCCTGCACCGCGGCGCACGCGTTGTCGATCAGGTTCGTCAGCACGCGCCGCAGCTGGTCGCGATCGAACTCGACCGGCGGCAGGTCGCCGCCGCAGTCGGTGCGGAAGCGCACCCCCGGCGCGCCCGCGTAGCTCGCGGCTGCCTCCTGGACGAGCGAGTCGAGGTCGCCCGGCCGCGGATTCGCCGACGGCATGCGCGCGAACTGCGAGAACTCGTTCACGAGCACCTTCATCCCCTCGACGTGGCTCGTGATCGTATCCACGCACTCGTCGAACACCCGCGCGTCCTCGGGCGAGCCGGCGAGCTTCTCGCCGAAGCGGCGGCGAATGCGCTCTGCGGAGAGCTGGATCGGCGTCAGCGGGTTCTTGATCTCGTGCGCGATTCTGCGCGCGACCTCGCGCCACGCCGCTGCGCGCTGCGCGCGCACCTCCTGCGTGTAGTCGTCGACGACGACGACGTTGCCGAGCGTGCGGCCCTCGTCGTCGTGCATCAGCGAGAGCGTCATCAGCAGCGTGTGCGTCTCGTCGCCGTGCAAGGGGGTCGCCTGGCGGCGCACGCTCTCGCGCAGCCCGGGCCGCGCCTGCGCGAGCAGCTCGCGATACGCCCCTAACAGCTCGGGCCGCGTCACCGCCTCGTCGAGCTTGCGACCGATCGGACTCGGCGTCTCGGGCACGCCGAACAGCCGCTGCGCGGCGCGGTTGATCGTGCTGATGCGGCCGTCCGCGTCGACCGACACGACGCCCGCGTCGACATTGCGCAGCACGATCTCCATGTAGCGGCGGCGCTGATCGAGCTCGGCGCGCCCGCGCTCGAGCCGCGCGAGCGCCTCGCGAAGATCGCCGGTCATGCGGTTGAACGAGCGCACCAGGAAGCCGATCTCGTCGTCGGACGACGCCGGCACGACCACGTCGAGATCGCCGCGCGCGACCTTCGCGGTGCCCTCCGCGAGCGCCGCGATCGGACCGGTCACGCCTTTCGCCATGCGCAGCCCCCACCAGAGCGCGAACAGCACGGTCACCAGCGAGAGGATCGTCAGCACGAGCTGGAAGACGCCCGCGATGCGGCCGGCGAACGGCTTCACGTTGCGGTACTCGGCGACGGCGGCGCGGATCGAGTCGACCTTGTACGCGAGCGCGTTCGGCACGAAGTGGTTCACCACCACGACGCCGACGATCTCGTCCGGGCGCGTGGCGTCCGCGGAGCGGATCGGCACCGCGGCGCGGATCACGTCGCCCGCGTCGCCGCCGCTCTCGTCGACGAGCGTGCCCTCCTCGCCGGCGAACGCGGCGCCCACCAGCGCGCTCTCGCGCGCGAGCAGCGCCGCCGCCGGGAGCTCCGGGTTCTCGAACGTCGCGACGTCGGCGGGCCCGCCGAACGGGATGATCTGCACGACGCCGAGCCCGTACTCGCGCTGCTTCGCCTGCACGAACGACTCGAGCGCCGCGCGCTCGCCCTCGCGCAGCAGCCGGCGCTCGGTGATCTCGTCCGCGATCTGTCGCCCGTAGTGCAGCGAGATGTTGCGCCACGCGTCGTAATAAGCGCCGGCCACTTCCGCGCTGTCGTCGATCGCGCGGTCCATCTGCAAGCCGAACCACGAGTTGATCGACGCGGTGATCAGCCGCGACGACACCGCGACCTGGATCCCCATCGGCACGGTCGCGACCAAGAACAACGCGAGCACGAACTTCGCGTTCAGGCTCGCGCCGAACAGCCCGGCGCGGCGCTCGAACCAGAGCTTCACGAGCTGGCGCCCCGACAGGTAGACGAGCAACACGATCAGCACGACCGAGACCGCGTTCAGGAACAGGAACGGCAAGCTGTCCGCGAACGGGATCGAGTCCGGCAGGCTCTCGATGCGCTGCTGCACGACGACGACTGCCGCGAGCGCCGCGAACGCGCCGAGCACGAGCGCGAGGTCGCGCCGCTTCCAGCGCCGCGGGGCCGCGCCCGAATCGCCCGCGGAAGGGCGCTGCGCGTCGGGATCGGTGGGCATGGTCGTCGCGTAACCCCGCGTCCGGCCTATTCAAACCGAGTCGGATTCGAAACGCAAAGCGGATCAAGCTGCGGCCTGGTTGCGCCGAAAGCGCTGGCCGGCGCGCGGACACGCTCCGCCGCCCGGATGGGGATGCTGTGACCGCGAACTCAGCGCTGCGCGCCCGCTTCGAAGCCAAGCCCGAGGACGCCGCCGCCTTCGCGGCGTTGGAAGAGGCGCTGTTCGTCGCAGGCGACTGGCGCGAGCTGGTCTCGGTCTACGAGAAAAGACTGGCCGCGGCGGATCTCGCCGCCGCGCGCGCGCCGAAGCAGCGGGCGCGCGTCGCGCTGCGCCGCGCGCAGGCGCTCGACGAGCGGCTCGGCGAGACCGACGAGGCGATCGCCGGCTATCGCGAGGCCGTCGCGCTCGATCCGACGCTGCGCGCCGCGTTCGCGCCGCTGCGCCGGCTGCTCGCGCTGCGCGAAGAGTGGGACGCGGTGCTCGCGCTTTCCGACGCCGAGGCCAAGCTGCCGATGCGCCCGTCGGAGCGCGCGCAGCTCGCCTGCGAGCTGGGCGCGTTCTGGTTCGAGAAGCGCGGCGACGCCGTGCAGGCACGCGCTTGTTATGAGCGCGCGCTCGAGGCCGAGGCGGCGCACGCGCCGGCGCTGCTCGGGCTCGCCGCCGCGACGGAGGCCGCGGGAGCCTACACGGACGCGGCCGCGGCGCTGGAGCGCGCGGTGCAGAACCTGCGCGGCGCCGAGCGCGGCCGCGCGCTCGCGAGGCTCGCCAAGCTGCAGAGCGAGCAGCTCGGCGAAGCGGAGAAGGCCGCCGAGAACTTCCGCCGCGCGCTCGCGGACGACCCGAAGCAGGAGGACGCGCTGGCCGCGCTCGCGCAGCGCGCCGAGGCCGCGAAGCAATGGGGCGGCTTGGACGAGCTCCAGGAACGCCGTTTCGGGCTCGCGAAGGATCGGCTCGCCCGGCTCGCGATCGCCCACGACGCCGGGCGCGTGCAGCTCGAGCACGCTCGCGACGGCGCAATCGCCGGCAAGTGGTTCCGGCGCGCGCTCGATCTGTTTCCCGACGACCCGGTGGTTCACCTCTATCTCGCCGACGTCGCGCGGCTCTCCGGCAATCAGGCGGATCTGGCGTTCCATCTGCGCCGCGCGACGGAGCTGGCCGACAACGCGGCGCCGGCCGAGGCGCTGCGCGAGAGCGCCGCGCTCGAGGCGGCGCGCGGCGACAAGAAGCGTGCGCTCGCGCAGCTGCGACGCGCCGTCGAGCGCAACCCGGCGGACGCCGAGGCCAGCGCACTGCTCGCCGATGCGCTCGCGCGCGATGGGCGCGAGGAAGAGTTCGTCGAGCTGCTCGAGGCGCGGCTCGCCGAGCGGCCCGGCGGCGCGGTCGAGGCCGGCCTGTGGCGCCAGCTCGGCGCCTTCCACGAGCGCCGCCGGGACGACGCCGCGACCGCGCTCGACGCGTACGCACAGGCGCTCGAGGCCGCACCGGCCGATGGCGCCTCGCTCGCCGCGTTCGAGCGCGTCGCGCGCAAGCTGGAACGCTGGGCGCCGCTGTGCGAGCGGCTCGCGAACGCCGCGGCTGCGAGCGAAGGCGAGGCGCGGGCCGCGTTGTTCGTCCAGCTCGGCACGCTTGCGCTCGAACAGCGCAGCGACCCGGCGGCGGCGCGAGCGAGCTTCGAGGCGGCGCTCGCGGTCGCGCCCGACGATCTGCGCGCGCGCCAGGGCATCGAGCGCATCGCGCTCGCGAGCGGCGACGCGGATGCGCTCCTGGCGAGCTTCGAGCGCGAGGCGGCCACCACGTCCGATCGCGAGCGCCTCGCGTTCCTGGTCGGCGAGCTCGCGCGCATCCACGAGGAACGCGGCGACGCGGAGCGCGCGCTGCACTGGCTCGCTCGCCTCGCCGAGATGCGGCCCGAGGACGTTCCCGCGCTCGGCCAGATTGTGCGGCTGCGCGCCGCGTGCGGCGACGCCGCAGGCGAGCTCGCCGCGCTGCGCCGGCTCGATCCGCTCGTCTCCGGCGCGCTCCAGCTGTCCGGCCGGCGCCGTATCGCCGCGCTCGCCAGCCAGAGCGGCGACGTTCCCGCGGCGCTCGCTGCGCACCGCGCCGTGCTCGCGCTCGAGCCGAACGAGCTCGCGAGCGCGCGCGCGATCGCGGCGCTGCTGCCCGCGCACAGCCCGCCCGAGGAACGCGCCGCGGCGCTGCGCCATCTGAGCGCGCTCGCGAGCGGCGACGAGCGCAGCGCGCGCCAGTACGAGCTCGGCCGTCTGCTCGCCGGCGAGCTCGGAGATCTCCAGGGCGCCGGCGCGTGCTTCGAGGCGCTGCTCGACGCGCCGAACGCGCCGCCCGACACCGAGGAGCGCTTCGCCGAGATCCTGCGGCGGCTCGGGCATTGGGACGTCCTTTGCGCGCGGCTCGACCTGCGGCGGCGCCTGCTGGATCCGCTCGATCCGCACGGCCTCGAGCTGGATGTCGAGCGCGCCGAGCTGCTCGCCGAGCGCCTCGGACGCGTCGACGAGGCGATCGCCGTCTGCGAATCGGTGCGCGAAGCGAACCCGCGCCACACGCGCGCGCGCGAGCTGCTGGAGCGCGCGCTGCGCGAGCGCGGCGACGACCGCCGGCTCGTCGAGCTGCTCGAAGAGCGCGCCGCGCTCGAGGCGGACCGCGAGCGCAGGGCGCTGCTGGATCTCGAGCGCGCGGTGCTGTTCGAGCAACGGCTGCGCTTCCTGCCGGAAGCACGCGGCGTGCTCAGCGAGATCGCCGCCGGCGACACGAGCGTTGCAGCCGAAGCGGAGCGACGACTGCGCCAGCTGCTCGAGGACGAGCGCGATTGGCCCGCGCTCGCGGCGCGCCTCGAAGCGTCGCTCGGCGCGAGCGATCCGGCCGAGGCGGCCGCGCTCCATCGCCAGCTTGCTGCGCTCTACCGCGACCGGATCGGTGACTCGCCGGCCGCGCTCTCTCACCTCGAGCGCGCGCTGCGCCACGCGCCGGGCGACTTCGCTCTGATGCACGCGCAGCAGGCCTTGCTCGAGCAAAGCGGGCGCACGCGCGAGCTGTGCACGGCGTTCGAGGCCGAGCTCGAAGCGGGCGCGCCCGCTGAGCGCGCGCGCACACTGCACGCGCGCTGTGCCGATCTTCACGAAGCAGCCGGCGATCTCGAGAGCGCCGAGCGACATCACCTCGCGTGCGTGGAGCTCGATCCGGGCGCAGCCCGCGCGGTGGAGTTCCTCGCGAATCGCTACAGCGAAACCGGCCGGCTGACGCAGCTCGCGGCGCTACTGCGCGCGCGGCTCGCCCAGCTCGGCCGCGACCGCGAGGCGAGCCTCTCGCTGCGGCTGAGGCTCGCGAGCCTCGAAGCGAACGGGCTCGGAGATCTCGATGCGGCGATCGAGACGCTCGTGCCGGCTGCGGCGGTGGACGAGGCGCTGCTCGTCGTCGCGACTCCGCTCGCCGATGCGCTCACGCGCGCCGGTCGCCACACCGAGTGCGCGGCGCTGGCGGACCGCGTCGCCGCGCGCGCGACGAGCGCCGCCGAGCGCAGTGCGTGGAACCTGCGCCTCGGCGACGCGCACCGCGCAGCCGGCTCAGCCAGCGCCGCCGCCGACGCGTATCGCCGCGCGCTCACGGACCGCCCCTCGGATCCGGACCTGCAAGCCGCGCTGCGCGATCTCTATCGACAGCTGGGGCAGTCCGAGCCGCTCGCGCCGCTGCTAGAAGCCGAGCTCGCGCGCACCGCTGGGCCGCGCGAAGTGCCGCTGCGGCTCGAACTCGCGGAGCTCTTCGCGGGTCCGCTCGCGAATCCGGCCGGCGCGCTCGTCCAATATCGCCGCGTGCTCGAGCTCGAGCCCGGCAACGTGACCGCGCTCGAGCAGGCGATCGCTGCGGCCGAGCGCGCGGGCGCCGCCGAGCCGTGCGCGGAGCTGCTCGCGCGGGCGGCCGAGCGCGCGGCGGATCCGGCGCGGCGCGCACGGCTGCTCGCGCGGCGCGGCGCGCTGTTGGCCGGGCCGCTCGCGCGTCCCGACGACGCGATCGCGAGCTACGAGGCGGCTCTCGCGCTCGCGCCGGGCGCGACCGAGACGATCGCCGCGCTGCGCGGCGTGCTCGAGGACCGCGCGGATTGGGAAGGCGCGCTGCGCTGCTTCGAACGCGAGCTCGGCGCGCTGCCGCGCGAGGCCGATGTCGCGCGTCGCGCGGTGATCGATGAGGCGGTGCGCTTCGCGAGCGAGATGATCGACGGCGAGGCCGCGTTGCCGTGGCTCGAGCGCCTGCGCGCGCTGGGGCCAGGCGATGCCGAGCCGATCGCGCGCGTCGCGCAGGTTCACCGCACGGCCGGCCGCGCGGAGGCGCTGCTGCGCGCGCTCGAGGACGAGCTAGCGCTCGCGCCGCCGCCGGCGCGGCACGTCGAGCTCGCGCTCGAATGCGCGCAGCTGCTGCGGGATCCGCTGCGCGCGCCGGCGCGCGCCGCCGCGGTGCTCGAGCACGCGCGCGCGCAGGCGCCCCGCCACTCCGGGTTGCTGGCGATCCTGGACGAGCTCTACGAGAGCCTCGGCCGCACGCGTGAGCGGCTCGCGGTCGTGAGCGAGCGCATCGCGCTCGCTTCGGCGGCCGCGCGCGCACCGCTACGCAAGACCGCTTCGGCGCTCGCGCGCGAGCTCGGCGACCGCGAGGCCAGCGGCGCCCAGCTGTGGGCTGCGCTCGCCGAGTGCGGCCCGCTCGCGCAAGAACGCGCCGAGCTCTTGCGTCGGCTCGCGTTCGACGTGCAAGCGCGGCCCGACCTCTGGGCGCGCGTCGCGGAGGCCGAGCTCGCTGCGCTCGATCCGGCCGCGCCGGTGTTCGGCGAGCGGCGCCGCACGCTGCGCACCGAGCTGGCGGCTTGTTACGGCGGTCCGCTGGCGGCGCCGGCCGCCGCGCTCGCACACCTGTCGGCGCTGCTCGACCACGAGCTGCGCGACGGCGAGCCCCGCACGCAGCGCCTGCGCGAGCGCGCCGGCGAGATGCTCGTGACGCAGCTGCGGCGCTGCGGCGACGCGGTCGGCCTCGCGCGCCGGCTCGCAGCGCAGCTCGCCGCGTTTCCGGCCGCGGCGGCAGAGCCGTGGCTCGAGCTCGGACGACTCCAGCTCGAGCTGCTGCACCAGCCGTCGCTCGCGGTGCACTCGTTCGAGGCGGCGCTCGAGCGCGAGCCGAGCTCGCTGCCGGCGCTGCGTGGCCGACGCTCCGCGTGCGAGCTGCTCGGCCGCTGGCGCGAGGTCGCGAGCTCGCTCGAGCAAGAGCTCGCGGTGCGCGCCGACGCGAGCGCGACCGAGCGCGCCGCGATCCTGCGCCGGCTCGGCGAAGTGAGCTGGCGCCGGCTCGACGAGACCACGCGCGCGAGCCGCGCTTATGCGAGCGCGCTCGAGGCGCTGCCGCAGGATCTCGTCTCGCTGCGCGCGCTCCAGCAGCTGTTCGAGGCGATGGAGGATTGGCGCGGCGCGTTCGATCTCTACGAGAGCGAGGTGGAAGCGCTCGGCGACGCGGAGCCCGCGCGCAGGCGCGAGTGCCAGCTGCGCGCGGCCGAGCTCGCGTTCACGCATCTCGACGAGCCAGCGCGGGCGCTGCGCTGCATGGACGCCGCGGCCCGCCTCGCGCCGCTCGCGACACCGCAGCTCGCGCGGCTCGCGGAGCTACTCGCGCGCTGCGGCGAACGCGAGCGCTTCGCCGAGACGCTCGCGGCGTGGATCGACGCGCCCGATTCCCACGCGGCGGCGAGCGATGAGCTGCGGCTCGCGGGCGCGCTCGAGCAGCTCGAGCGGCCGGGCCCCGCGCTCGCGCGCGCAGAACGCGCAGCCGAGCGTGAGCCCGAGCTCGCGGTCGCGTGGGATCGCGTCGCGGCACTGCGCGAACGCCTCTCGCGCAGCGCGGACGCCGCGGACGCGCTCGTGCGCGCTGCCGCGTTGCGCAGCGGCAGCGAAGCGGCGCAGCGCCGCATCCGAGCGGCGGACCTGCTCGGCAGCGGCGCCTCCGAGCGACGCGCGGCGCTGCTCGCGGATGCGACGCGCGACGATCCGCTCGCGGCCGACGCATTCGCGAAGCTCACGCTCGCGGCATCCGCCGCAGGCGACGTCCCCCGCGCGCAGGCCGCCGCGGAGCGCGCGATCGCGCTCGCCGCGCAGGGCAGCCCGCTCGCTACGTCGCTGCGCAAGGACGCCGCGCTCGCGGGCGCGCGCAGCGCGCTCGCGCTCGATCATCTGACGTCCGCGTCGCGGCTGCTCGGTGATCTGCTCGCGCTCGATCCGAATCACGCCGAGGCGCTCGGTCAGCACGGCCGCACGCTGCTTCGGCTGGGCGACATCGCCGGCGCGCGCCGTGCGCTCGCCCGAGCGCTCGAGCTGCCTGGCGACGCGCGCGATCGCGCGATGCTGCTCGCGCTACTCGGCAACGCGGAAGCCGCCGCGCAGGCCGACGACATCGCGCTCGCGCACTTCCGCGAAGCGCTCGCGACGTTGCCGGCGCTCGATGAAGCGCACGCGGGACTCGTACAGCTCCACATGCGCGCGCAGCGCGAAGCCGACGCGGTGGCTGCGCTGATCGCGTGGGCGGGCTGCGCGCGCACACCGCGCGAACGCGGCGAGCGGCTGCTGCAGGCCGGCGAGCTCGAGCTCTCGCGCGCCGGACGGGAGGCAGAGGGCGAGCGCCTGCTCCGCGAGGCCGCGAGCGTCGACGGCGCGCTCGCGAGCGCGTGGGCGCTCCTCGCGGAGGTGCTCGCGAAGCAGGGCCGCTGGAGCGAGCTGATCGAATGCGCGAACGCCGGCGCGGCAGCGAGCGACGACTCCCGGCAGCGCAGCCGTCTGGATGCGCTGCGCGGCCGCGCGCTCGAGCAGAGCGGTGAGCTGCGCGCGGCCGCGGAGGCGTTCGCGTCCGCGTCGCAGCACAGCCCACGCGCGAGCGAGGCGGCTCATTCCGCGGCGCGGCTGCTGCGCGGCCTCGGCGAGTGGCAGGCCGCGGCCGACGTGCTGCGCAGCTTCGCGGAGCGCGCTCCTGATGATGCAGTCGCCACGCGCGCGACCGCGCTGCACCAGCTCGGGCGCCTGCTCGCCGGCCCGCTCGAAGACGTCGACGGGGCGGTCGAGGTGTATCGCCGCGCGGTCGCGCTCGATTCCGGCAATCGCGAGTGCGCGGAGGCGCTCGCCGACCTGCTGCTGCATCGGCCGCGCCACTGGGACGAGGCGATCGCGCGCCATGCCGAGCTGCTCGCGCAGGATCCGACGCGTCTCGCATCGCTGCGCGGCTTGTTACGGGTGGCGCGCGGCCGCGGCAACGCGAGCGCGGCGTCGTCCGGCCTGGTGCTGCTGCGCGCGCTCGGCGCCGCGACGGCCGAGGAGGCGCGCGAGGCGCCCGCGCGCTGGGCGCTCGCGATCGCCGGGAAGCCGCAGCTGCTCGAGCCGCGCTTCGAGCTCGCCCGCAAGCTCGCGCAGGAAGCGGCCGGCGAGCTCGGCGAGGCGCTGCACGGCGCGCAGGCGGGCGGCGTCTCCGTCGCGCCAGCTGAGGGCAGCGCGCGCTTCCGTGCGGCGGTCACCGCGACGGAGGGCGAGCTGTCAGCCCCGGCGCTCGTGCCGCTCGCGCTGCCCGAGCTGGCGCGCGCGCTCACACTGCTCGCCGAGCTCGCGGCGGAAGAGGAGACGGTCTCGTCCGCCGACGGCGCGCTCGTGAATGCGCTGGCGCAGGCGCTCGGCTGGCGCGCGCGCAAGCGCATCAAGCGCGCGCTCGAAGGCCACGCAGCCGAGGAGATCGCCGGTCTCGATTTCGCGGCGTGGCGGTGCTCGCTACGCGCGCTCGCGAGCGCGGTCGTGATCGACCGCGGAGACTGCGCGCTGCGCGACGCGTTCCTCGCGTGGATCCAAACCGACGACCCGGAGAGCGGGCGGACACTGCCGCCCGAAGTCGACCTGCGCGCGCGTATTGCCGCCCAGCCCGAGGCGCGCGAGCTGCTCGGCCTCGTCGTGCGCGCTTGGATCGCGAGCCTGTGAGCGCTTCGTCAGAGCCGCCCCGGCGTCGCCAGTTTCGGCGACGCACGCTGCGCGTACGTGTCGATTATCAGGTGGACGGCGCGCTGCGCTGCGAGTGGGCGACCACGCTCGGGGCGGGCGGGATGTTCATCGAGACCGAGCAGCCGGCCCGAAACGG
>Ga0187894_10006899_pt1 | contig 10919 bp, 5 predicted proteins | sample GBC1701081metaG_FD_136650 | JGI IMG/M metagenome (GOLD analysis project Ga0187894, IMG submission 136650) | White microbial mat communities from a lava cave in the Kipuka Kanohina Cave System on the Island of Hawaii, USA - GBC170108-1 metaG ...
CGCGGTCGAGAAGATGAGCAAGACGCTCAAGAACGTGATCAACCCCGACGACGTGGTGCGCGAGGTGGGAGCGGACGCGCTGCGACTCTACGAGCTGTTCATGGGACCGCTCGACCAGAGCAAGCCCTGGAATCCGCGCGACGTGCCGGGCGTGTTCCGGTTCCTGCAGCGCGTGTGGCGGCTGGTGGTCGATTCGGACGGCGGACAACTGAGCCGCAAGATCGTCGATGCGGCGGCCGGGGGCGCGGCGGACGACGATCCGCTCGAACGCCCCCTGCACCGCGCGATCGCGCGCGTGACGGACGACCTGGGGCGCATGGCGTTCAACACGGCCATCGCCGCGATGATGGAGTTCGTCAATGCCGCTACCGCGGCGGAGCGCGTGCGCCGCGATCAGCTCGAACGATTCGTGCTGATCCTTTCCCCCTTCGCGCCGCATCTCTGCGAGGAGCTGTGGCAGCGGCTGCGCGGATCGGCGTGGCGCACCAGCCTGGCGTATGAGGCGTGGCCCAACTTCGACCCGGCGCTGACGCGCGAGGCGTTGGTCGAGCTGGCGGTACAGGTGAACGGAAAAATGCGCGGCAAGATCTCGCTGCCGGCCGACGCCGACGAGCAGGCGACCGAGCAGGCGGCGCGGGCCGACGCGCGGGTCATCGAGGCGATCGGCGGCGCGCCGATCCTCAAGGTGATCGTGGTGCGCGGACGGCTGGTGAACATCGTCGTGGGCAAATGAGTCGCGCTACCGGGGAGCGGGCGATGCGGCGGGCGTCTGCAGCGTCGCCGCGATGCGGCACCAGCCCCAGAGCGGGATCATGCGGCCGGCGAACATCAGCGCGGCCATGACGATGCGGGCCGGACCGGAAAGATGCGCCGCCAGTCCGGTGCCCCAGCCGACGCCGCAGGGAATCGACACGCCGTCGAGCAGAATCGCCCACCATCCCCCATTCGGAAACGAAAGCCCGAGCAACAGCACGCTCGCGACGCACAGCATGAACATCCCGGCGAGGATGCGCCGCGCGACGGCGGAGGCATGCGCCGCGCCGGCCGCGCGAAAGCGAGCGGGCATCAGGGCTGCGGCCAGCGTGCCCGGTCCCGCGCCGCCCGCGGGCGATCCGACCGCGCCGCCGACAAACATCAGGAGCAGGAGCAGCAGCCAGGTCGGCGCGCTGATCGCGCCGGGGCCGAGCGGCGCGACGTGCAGGCCGGCCGAGCGCGCGGAGGCGGACATCAGCAGCGCCGCGCGCCAGCGCAGCCCCGGCCGCCAGCCGACCGCCGGCGGCATTTCGCGCAGCGTGACCTGCTGCGGACCGAGATCGAGCGGCTGAGCGCCGAATAGGCGCGGCGGCAGAAACCCCTCCGACTCGAACACGGTGATGCATCCGGCGGCGATCACCAGAATCCAGAGGACCAGGTGCAGTTCGTGAGAGAGCAGTTCGCGGCGCGGTCCGGCGTCTCCCGCGCGGCCGCGGCGCAACAGGTTCCACGCGCGATCCAGCAGCACGATCGGCCCCACGCCACCGAAGATCATCAGTCCGAGCAGCCACCAGAAGAGACTGGAGTCGCGGATCATCGGCGCGATGCCATCCTGCCGCAGGGAGAGTCCGCTCTGCGCCGCGGCGGAGAAGAGCACGCTCAGTCCGTACCAGCCGGGGGCGGCCGAATCGGGTGTGAGGCGGGGCCACGCGGACCAGGAGAGCGCGGTCGCGATCAGCGGAGCGGCCATCGCAACGCCGAGCGCGACGGGAAATATCAGCGGCGTCGAGAGCCAGGGGCGCAGCGCGCGCCAGCCGAGCGCCAGCACGAGGAGGTAACCCATGGCCGCCAGTCCGAAGGCGACCGCCTGCCCGAAGGGACGCAGATCGTCGCCGAGGAAATAGATCGTTGCACCGTTCAGGCTGACGGCGCCGGCGGCCGTGAAGGCGCAGGCTGAGACGTGGCGCCAGAAATTGTGGCCGTAGTCGGGCACGGCGGGGTGGGTCGCGGTGGGTAGCGCGAGCAGCAGCGTGCCGGCGAGGACCAGCGCGAGCCAGGTGAGCGAGGAGATTCGCATGACATTTCGCAGCGGCGTGTGAGGATCGATCAGCGCGGAGACAACGGCGGCGGCGGCGTCCAGGAGGAGCATTGCGGCGAGGGAGGCGGTGAGCATCGACGCGCCGTAGATCGGCCCGCGGATCAGGGCGATCGCCAGCGCCGCCGCGCCGATCAGCAGAGGCGGGAGGAGCCGCGCAGGTTGAAGGAAACGGTCCGCCGCGCGGGGCGCGTCGGGCGCGGCAAGCCCATCCGGCACGACTGATGCGTTGGGGACGCCGGGCTCATCCAACGCACGGGGCGCCTTCGACATGAGAGGCGTATTCGCTACTTCGCGCGGTCGTGCGACGTAGCGCAGATAGGCGAGGAGGAAAATGCCGGGAAGTTGAAGGAGTGCCGCGGCGGTCGCGCCGATCGGGGGAACGTCAAAGGCGTGGCGGGCCAGCGCAGCCCCGAGCGCGACGGCAAAGGCAGTGCTGCAGATGAAGCGGAGGAGTGTCATGGTCGGAAGTGGTCGGCTTGTATCGCGGCCGCAGGCGCGCCGCAATCGGGCGGTGAGGGATGATTTTTCATCTTCTTTTTTGCCGATGGATGTCCCCTCTTTCGAAAGGGGGAAAACGATAACCGGGGCCATGCAACGCCGTGAACTCAGTCGTGGCGTTGGGTGCCATGCCAATGCGCTCGGGGTGCCATGCCGACGCTTGCGTCGGCATGCGAGGGCGAAGGGACGCGCCCGGCAAAATTGAATGCGATATCAGGACCGCGACCGGAAGGGAGCGGAATTCAACCCCCCCGGGTCCCCCCTTGGAAAGGGGGGAAACTGAAAACAGCTCCTCTTTGAAAAGGGGGAAATCATTCTGTTTTTCCCCTCCTTTTCAAGGAGGGGCCGGGGAGGTTTGGAAGGGGCCGGCGCAGGTTTAGAAAAGGCCAGGGGAAAAATTGAAAAGGCTTCCCGTAAGAAAGTGGAGGTGAAAAGCTTGAGGGAGGTGAAGAGCTTTAGGGGGGAGAAAAGAGTGGAAAGTGAAAAGATTGAGAAGTTAAAAGCTTGAGAGCCGACCCGCTACAATATCCCGCGCGTTGGATGCCAATCCGCGTTGGTTACCGATCGGCGCTTGATACGGATCGAGATGAATACTGATCGGCGTTGGCGGCCGCGCGGCGTTGCAGCCGCCGTTGCACCGACCGGCGGACGCGAAGCCGGAGTCACACCACGGAGGATTTCATGAAGGTCAGAATCACCTACTGCAGCCAGTGAAACTATCTCCCCCAAGCCACCGGTCTGGTGGCCGAGTTAAAGCAGGCTTTCGGGTCGCAGTGCCAGACGGAACTGATCTCCGGCAGTGGCGGCGTCTTTGAGGTCGAGGTCGACGGCGATCTGGTCTATTCCAAGAAAAAGAGCGGCCGCTTCCCCAGCTATCGCGAACTGCCGGGTCTCATCGAAGAGAAGCTCCTGCGCAAGTGACCGGCGGTCGCGTCAATTCTCTTCCGCGTACCGCTCGAACTTCGTCAGGTCGGCCGGGCGGACGGAGGGAGGCGTTTCGGCGATCACTTTTTCGACGTCCGCGCGGCGGATCGGCCGCGGCGCCGCGCCGCCCACGCTCTCCATGAAGGGAATCGCCGCCGCCCGGTCGCAGAGCGCCTTGATGTCCGCGCCGCTGTAGCCGGCAGAGCGCTCGACCAGCGCCGCGAAATCGACATCCGGTTCCAGCGGCCGACCGCCCAGATAGAGCTCCAGCAGCCGATGGCGCGCGGGGGGGTCGGGCAGCGGGACGTAGACCTTCGCATCGAAGCGGCCCGGCCGCAGGATGGCCGGGTCGAGGCTCCAGGGCTCGTTGGTCGCGCCGACGAAAAGCAGCGCCCGCTCGGCCGAGCGGTCGAACCCCTCCAGCTCCTGCAGGATCTGCGGCACCACGCGCGTCATGATGGTGCTGCCGCTGTCGCGCCGGCGCGGCGCGAGTGCCTCCACCTCGTCCATGAAGATGATCGAGCGCGGCTCGGACCTGGCGGCATCGAAGAGTTTGCGGACGTTCTGCTCCGCCTCGCCCACCCACTTGCTCATGATCTGCGCGGGACTGATCACGAACATGGTCGCCTCCACCTCGGAGGCGATGGCCCGCGCGATCATGGTCTTGCCGGTGCCGGGCGGACCGTAGAGCAGCAGGCCGCCCCCGACGGGGATGCCATATTTCTGCGCCAGCTCGGGGTGGCCGAAGGGGTAGATCATCTTCAGCCGGATCTCCTGCTTGACCTCATCCAGTCCGGCGATGTCGTCGAAGCGGATCGTCGGCCGCTCGCGCACGACCCAGTCGGAGGCGTCGGCCGAGGCATCCTCGGCCTCCTGCTTGTTGCGAGGGCGGCCGCCGGCCGCGCGCGGCTGGCGCTTGTCGCAGGATTTCGCCAGTTCCATCAGCTCGGCGGCGATGGCTTCATGCTGTTTGCGGACCTGCGGCGTCGGGGCCGCCTGGGCCAGCTCGATCACGCATTCGACGGCCTGCAGGAGGTAGGGGCGCGCGCCGGGGAAGTCGCCGGCCTTGTAGGCGGCGATGCCCTTGTCCTTGAGGTGTTCGAACGTCGAGAAGGTCGCGGCCATTCGAGTGCCGGCGGATTGTATCGCGCGGCGAACCGGGTTGCCCGCTGCGCTCCCATCAGACAGAGCCGCGACCGGAAGGGAGCGGAAGAAGGCACGCCGTGCGGAGGGTGGCCCGCTTGCTCGCGCGCGGCTCGGAAAGTCCCCTGGCTGCTTGTTTTCATTCTGGATTCCCGCTTTCGCGGGAATGACGAGAGAGCGGGAATGACGCGGGAGTGAAATGCGCCTGGCGCGGAAAATGGGTGCCACTGCATCAAGCAGCAGCACCCAGTCCTTAAAGAGCCGTTGCGGCCGGTTCCGCGGTAGAGCCGTTCTACTGTTGCACGGGCTCGAACTCGCTGCGGTCGGCCGGCACGTCGGGGCACTCGATCCACTCATGGTTCGGCTGGCGGAGGTCGCCCTGCGTCGGGCCGAGCAGCGTGATGTTGGCCCAGTCGTTGTAGTCGGTCAGCGTGTTGCAGGTCGTGTCGTAGCAGTTGGCGTTCGCCGCCCCGCAGGCGGTGCTGAAGGTGGCGAAACAATTGATGTTCCGCGCGAGCGGCGTGGTGAACGTGCCGCTGGCGTTCCAGTCGATCGGGAAGCCCGCGCCGCAGACGCCGTTGTTCTCGTTGAGCGTCGATTCGTTGAGCGAAATCCGCGTGCCGATCGAGTAATCGAGCACGCCGTCGCCCACCGCGTTGCAGGTGACGTCGATGCCGCCGAACTGGTAGCGGTAGTTCATGACGGAGTTGTAGTTGGGTTTCTGGTTGCGATCCTCGAATCCGCCGTGGCGAAGGTTCAGGTTGTGGCCCAGCTCGTGCATGATCGTCTTGGAGACGTCGCTGTCGCCCAGGAAGGTTTGAAGCGAGACGATGAAGTCGTTGCCGGGAAGTTCGGCGATGCCGGAACTGTTGTTGACGGCGGTGTTGTAGCGGTGGCAGTTGAGCATGTAGTGGAAATAACCCTGCCGGTTGGAATTGAAGTTGGCCGCCTTGTAGGTATTCAACTCCGAATCGAAGAGCACCACCGTGTCGCCGCCGGGGATCAGGTTGCCGCCGGTGTAGGGCGCGCCCTGCCCGCGGTCGATGTGCATGCGCACGCCCGGCGACGCGCCGTAGGGGTTGGGCACCGGCGCGGCGGCGAAGGTGGCGTTCAGCGCCGCGATCGCCCCGGCCGAGGGACGATGCGAGTGGGCCGGTCCATCGGTCGCGTCATCGAACCAGTCCGCTTCGATGAAGAGATCCTTCCGGACGGGATTCGCGCCCATGCCGTGCAGTTCGAGCAGCGCGAGCGTGGGATAGACCTCGTCGCCGTCCAGGATGCCGTCGTCGTCGGTGTCGGGATCGAGCGGATCGGAGCCGATGGCGATCGGACTGGCGTGGATGCCGTTGTTCGTCTCATAGATGTCCGGGATTTCGTCGAAGTCGGAGTCGGGCGAGTCGAGCACCGCCAGGAAACCGGGGATGTCGTCGCCATCCAGCCGGCCGTCGAGGTTGGTGTCGGCGGCGCAGCGGATGCCCGGCACATTCGAGCCGAAGAGCAGCGCGTTGACGAAGGCGGGGATGTCGCCCGGTTCGGACTGCCGGTCGAAGTTCATGTCGCCCTTGAGGCACCAGCGGCCGGCGAATTCGCAGTCGTCCGGCGTGTTGTTGGTGTTGACGTCGGTCGAGGAGGCGCCGGAGATGTCGCAGGCGTCGGGCGTCCCGTTGAGATTGCAGTCGCCCGCGTCGCAGGCGTCGAGCGTACCGTTGGTGTTGCAGTCGGGGCCGTCGCAGACGTCGGGATTGAAGTTGCTGTTGCAGTCGGCATAGCTCTCGGCGTGGTCGGGCGTGTTGTTGGTGTTGCAGTCGTCGCAGACGTCGGGAACGTTGTTGTTGTTGCGGTCGATCTCGGCCCGGCGGATGGCGAAACGACCCTGGAAATTGTTGGCGCGGCTCCAGATTTCGGGCTGGCCGCAGGGAGCGATCATCGTGGGGCAGGTGTGGGAGCGGCGCATGTTCGATCCGGCCCCCGGCGCGGCCAGGTTCGAACTGGCGGTCCAGCCCCAGGGATTGTTGATCGTGTCCGCCGGATCGTTGTAGTAGACCTCGAGCCAGTAGCGCCCGGCGGTCGCCAGCGTCACGCTGGCGGAAAGATTGAACTCAAAGTCGAAGACCGACGTGGGGTCGCCCGGAACGGCGCTGACGAGCACGCGGTCCGCCGGCATTACCTCGCTGTAGATCACCGCGCCGGGATTGTCGGGGAAGGTGCTGCCGTCGCCCGGATCGCCCGCGGCCGAGCAGCCGACCACTCCGGCCGGCGGCGGCGCGAAGCCGGTCGGATTGTTGCTCCAGATCTTGACGATGAATTTCTTGGCCGGCGCGCTGAAGCCGCGCAGCGTGACCTGATTGATGACCGTGTTGGCGACGGCGGTGCTGAAGTCGTCCGCGGTGATGCGCCCCTGCGCTCCCGCGAAGGCGGTGTTGGCGTCGTCCGAGACGAAATTGGTCGGGGCGGCGTCGATGGCCAGCCCCAACTGGTCGAACACGACCGTACCGGCCGTATCCAACGCGTCATCCGTGCCGTTGGTGTTGCAGTCGGCGGCGAGCGCCGGGCGGCCCGACAGGAGGATCCCGGCACCGAGGATTGCAACGCGCGTGATGAATTCCCGCTTCATGGCTCGCCCTCGCTGGTGTCTCGAAAGATTCGCCGACATACACAGGCCGAACAGCCTGCCCCAAAACTGTACCAAACCGCGAACGAAATATTCAATTAATTTTCCCGCATGATTCCGTGGCCGGCGTGATGGCGGAGATTTCCCTACGTAGAATTCACGGATCGCCATGGACCTTGCCGCCTTTGCCGCAGATTCCGAATCGCTGGCCCTGCGTCTGGACGCGGCCGATCTCTTCGGCCTGCTGACGCGCCGCGTGGCGCTGCCGGGGGAGATCGCGGCGCTGGTCACCACGGACGACCGCCGGACGCGGTTCGAGCCGGCCGGGGCGACGATCGATGCGGCCGGCGTGCGCGAGGTTTTTCTGGCGCGCACCGGGCCGGTTCAGTATCCCTTCGAGGTGGCCGCGGCCCAGTCCGCCGACGGCCACGAATGCACCGCAAGCGCCTCCCTCGCCGTCGCCGTCGTCCCGCAGCAGGCTGACTTCGAGTCCTTCCGCCGCGCGATTCTGGGCGCGTCGCGGCGCGCCGATGCGGGGCGGATCTCGACCTATCTGCGGGACGCGGTGCAGCGGGCGCTTTACGAATTCATCCGCGGCCGCCCGGCCGAGGCGTTGATCGAATCGCGCGCGGACGCTGACTTTTCCGCCGAGCTGGTGCGGGCGCTGCAGCCACTGCTCTTTGCCGCGGGGCTTTCGATCGGGCGGCACGTGGCGCTGGATGTCTCCTCGCCCGCTTTTGAGAGCGCCCGCCGCGCGCAGCGCGACGCCGACCTGGCGCGGCAGCGGATGGGCGTGGAGCGCGAGCTGCGCGAAGCGGCGCTGGCCGCGCAGCGCCTGCACGTCGAGGAGCTTTCCCACGCGCTGGAACGGCTCGACGCGCTGGCCCGCGAGCGGCCGGGGGTCAGCGTCGGCGACCTCGTCCGCACCTTCGACGCGCAGGAGCGCGGAGCGCTCTATCGGCGACTGCTGACGCGCAGCGTCTCGGCGCAGCGCACCGCCGCGGTCGCCGTGGTGGCGGGCTCCGAGCTGATCCTCTTCAACCCGAACGACGGCGCGGTCGGCCTGCGGCGCGATTTCGGCGCGACGCTGGGCCCGCTGCGTTCCATCCGCATCACCGACGACGGGCGGACCTATCTGATCGGCGCGGCGACGGGCGTCTATCTCTTTCGGCCCGATGAAGGCGAGCCGCGCGCGTATTCGTTCACGCCGCGGAAGAAGCTGCGCGGCGGCGTCAACGCGGCGGTGCGACTGGGCGCGGCGCTTTACGCCACTCATTCGGAAGTGGGGCTGCTCCGCTGGCGCGTCGACCGGCCGGACGGCGCGGAAATCCTGCTCGCCGACCAGACCGCCGGCGCACCTTCCGTGCGCGACGTGCAGGCTGACGGCCAGGGGGCGCTCTGGTTCACCGCGGCGGACCGGGTGATCGGCTGGTCGCCGGGCGAGGGAGGGGCGGTGCAGTCGACCGTGGTGCCGATCGAGGCGGCGGCAGGCGGGCCGCGCGGCGGGAGCGGATCGACGGGAAGCGGCGTCAGTCCGGCGGGAGGTGGCGTCAGTCCGGCGGGGGGGTCTGGGACACTCGTCTCGATCGGCTCCATCGCGGGGAGCGGCGTCGCGCCGCGCGTGGAGTCGCTCTGCGTCGCCGACGGTGAGATCTACGCGGGGGCGAGCGACGGGCGGCTGTTGACCTGGCCCTGCGGCGCTCCCGGCCGGCCGGAGGCGCTGATCTCCGGGGAGGCAGGGCGCATCGAGTCGGTGCAGTGGATGAGCGGCGCGGGGGTGCGGCGGCTGCTCGTCGCGTGTCAGCGGCCGTCGGTCTGGCTTCTCGTGCTGGGGGACGCGCACCGGATCGAGTATCGCGCGGATGAGCCGCTTCGCTGGGCGGCGGCGGCCGATGACTGGATTCTGTCGGTCAACGATCGGCGCGACCGCGTGTTCCTCTGGCGGCCGTGGCAGCCGGAGTCGGTGGAGCGGACGATCTTCGTCGGGCGGCAGATCGGGCGCTCGATCCAGGACGCGGCGGTGGTGCCGCAGGTGTGAGTCGTTGAGGTGGCGTGCGTCGTTGGTGTGGCGTCAGGGCCGCGTTCATCGCGGCCTTTTCATTCGGCGGCGATTTCACTTGACGCTCTTCCGTTGATTTTCGTCATTCCCTCGACATCCGCCATTGCCTCGACACTCTCCATTCCCGCGACATCCGTCATTGCCTCGCCATCCGTCATTCCTGCGGAAGTTCGTCATTCCCGCGAAAGCGGGAATCCAGTTTGTAACCAACAGCTCTCATACCCTGACTGGCTAATCACCCTCACCCTTTCCCTTCAGGTTCCCTCATCGGTCGCCTTCAGCCCTCCAGGGAGAGGGGATATGACAACCATTACTCTTCGATTTCTCTCACTTTCCCTTCGGCTCGCTCGCCGCGCCGGCCGGGCCAGATTTTGCCGCGCCGGCCGTGCCGGCATCTGCGGCACTGGTATTCGCATCCTTTTCTTCAGGCAGCAGGAATCCGCGCACCGCCGAGTCCGGCCAAGTGGCGCTCAGATTCTTCTGTCCCGCACTGGTCCAGAGCATCACCGCCGCCCGCTCCCCCGCAGCCTGCCCGCCCGCGGCCTGCTCGGAGCCGGCCGGCGCGACGTAGCAGAGTTCGTTGCTGTTCCTCCAGCACGGCAGCGACGCCAGCGCGTTGTTCTCCTTCGACTTCTGCACGTTGATCCAGGAGCCGCTCGCCAGCTCCAGCACGAACATCCCGCCGCCGGTGTCGGGGATCGCCACGCGCGCCCCGTCGGGACTCACTTCGAAGAGCGACAGCGCGTCGCCCGCCAGCGGTTCGACGTCGCGCGGCAGCACCCGCGCCACCGTCGCCCGCCGCGCCGGATCGACCGAGTAGAGCGATCCATGCTGCGGCATGTCATGCGCCGTGCTCGGCAGGTGCAGCTCGATCGACGCAAAGAGCAACTGCCCGTCCGACAGCGCCCGCACCTTGAGGTATTGATCGAAGAGCAGGCCGGCCAGCTCCGAGGCGGGGCCGAACTCGCGCCGCAACGATCCACCGGCGTCGCAGACCTCGCGTCGCGTCAGCGTGCCCAGCCGCAGTGACTTGTCGCCCGGCGCGGCGGCGGCGTTGGCCGAGATGTAGTTCACCCAGTGTCCATCCGGTGACCAGTCGGGATACATCGACACGTGATCCGCCACGTGCCGCGGCCTGCCCGGCTGCGCGGCCGACGTCACCCAGAGCGACAGGCTGGACTGATCGCTCGGTCCGCGCTCGCTGACCAGGGCGACGTTCTTTCCGTCGGGCGAGACGCGCAGTCCCTGAAGCTCCAGTTCGAATCCACCCGCCAGCCGCGTGCGACCCGCGCCCGCCGCGGCGTCGGCGTCGTAGCGCTCCACCGTCCAGAGATCGACGGTCGCCTGACTCAGTTCGTCCCATTTCGCGCCGACCTTCTCGCGGATCCCTTCCGGGCGTCGGTCGCGCAGGTAAAGCACCGTCGCCACGGCCTCGCGCGTCGGGAGCGCCTTGAGCGAAGGCGGATCGAACTGGTCGAAGGCGCCGCTGTGCGACATCACTTCGTCGCGCAGCCGCCCGGCCGTCTGCTCGATGCGGGCCCGCTCCGCCGGCTGCATCGCGGCGGCCGCTTCGTCCCACCGCTTCGCAGGGGTCTGCACCGCCAGCACCAGCG
>Ga0187894_10006900_pt1 | contig 10918 bp, 8 predicted proteins | sample GBC1701081metaG_FD_136650 | JGI IMG/M metagenome (GOLD analysis project Ga0187894, IMG submission 136650) | White microbial mat communities from a lava cave in the Kipuka Kanohina Cave System on the Island of Hawaii, USA - GBC170108-1 metaG ...
ATGCCCGGTCAGGAAGATGATCGGCTTGGGGTTGCCGTGCTGGGCCAGATGATGCTGCAGATCGAGACCGCTCGCTCCCGGCATGCGCACATCGAGGATCAGGCAACCGGGGCTGTCCATCACGTCGGCGTCGAGCAATTCGCGGGTCGAGGCGAAGCAGACCGATTGGAAGCCCGCCGACAGGATCAATTCAGACAGAGCCTCCCGGACAGATGCATCGTCATCGACAATGATGACGAGCGGCTGCTCCACTTCAGTCCTCCGCTGCGATGATGACGGCGCCGATCTCCGTAGAAGCGGCTGGTCAATTGCCATGTTCATCCTCCTGTCTATCGCGCAAGGCGTCGCCAACGGCCGCAAGCAGGACCTTTGCATCGAAGGGCTTGCGGAAACAAAGGCGGCCGTTTCCCTGGGCTCGGTCCTGATCGGCAATCTCGTGGCGGCCGGTGATCAGGAACACCGGCAGATCGGGGCGCGTCCTCTTCGCCAGGTCGCGAAGCTCAAAGCCGTCCATGCCCGGCATCCCGATGTCGGTGATGAGCACGTCCAGATCCGACAGTCCGCTGATGAGCAACGCTCCCGCCGAGGAGAAGCTGCGGGCCGCATAGCCCGCGGACTCGAGAAGGTCTTCCAGCGACTCGAGCAGTCTCGGGTCGTCATCGACAATCGCCACGACGGATCTTCGTTTGCTCACGTTCCGCTCCCTCCCGCCCGGCGCGAATGAGTGACCGGTATTTTCAATCTTTCCGCGATGCGCACGAGATCGGCCAGCGACGCCGCCGCCATTTTCTGCATGACGTTCCTTCTATGGATCTCCAGCGTGACCTCGCTGATCCCCAATTCAGCGGCGGCCTGCTTGTTGAGAAGACCGCTCACCACCAGCGGCAGCACGTCGCGTTCGCGCGGCGTCAGGTCAAGATAACGTTGCCGCAGCACACGAAGGTCGGCGCGTTCCGACCTCATTTCCCGATCCTGGGCGATCGCCGCGCGGATCGCGGCCATGAGGTCTGCATCACTGAAAGGCTTGGTCAGGAAATCCACGGCGCCATGCTTGATCGCCCGCACCGAGGACGGGATGTCGCCATGTCCCGTTATGAAGACGATGGGCGGATGATCGCCCGCCGCGATCTGCCTCTGCAGGTCGAGTCCGTTGATATCCGGCAGCTCGACATCGAGGATGAGGCAGGCGGGAAGGTCCGGCTTGTCCGCGCCGACATAGTCGCCGGCCGATCCGAAGGCTAAGGCGCGCATGCCGTGCGAGGCCAACAGCTCGCCGAGCGCCTCCCGGACACGCACGTCATCATCAACGATGTAGACAATATCATTATAGGTCGTCATGGCGACGTTTCACTTCAACCGGCAGTGTAAAGATGAACGTCGCGCCTTGCGGTTCGTTCCTCTCCGCCCGCAAGCGTCCGCCATGCGACTCGACGATCGAGCGGCAGATGGCGAGTCCTATGCCCATTCCGTTCTCTTTCGTCGTGAAGAAGGGCTCGAAGACGCGCTCGACATCCGTGAAACCCGCTCCGGTGTCGCGAATATCGACACGGATCGCGTCGGATCCTTCACGGCGTGAGCGTATCCGGAGCACCCGCGCGCCGTCGACTACGGTATCCATCGCCTCGATCCCGTTGCGGATCAGGTTCACGATCACCTGCTGCACCTGGACGCGATCGAGCGCGACCGGCGGGAGGTCAGGTGCCAGATCCGTCTTCATGCGGATGTCCTTGGCCGCGGTCTCGTCAGCCATCAGCCGGGCGACTTCGTCGATCAGGCGGTTGACGTCCTCAGGCGACCTCGTGTGCTGCGTGCGACGGAAGAGGGCGCGGATGCGGTTGACGACATCCGCAGCCGAGTTGGCGTCGCGGGTGATGCGCTCGGCCGTGATCTTGGCGCGTTCGACATTCGGCGGCTCGGCGGACAGCCACCGGTGGCAGGCGTGGGAATTGGCGACGATCGCGGCCAGCGGCTGGTTGACCTCATGCGCGATCGAGGCGGAAAGCTCGGCCAGGCTTGCGGCCCGGGTGGCCTGCGCAAGCTGCTCGGATGCGCGCCGCAGCGCCTCCTGCGCCTGCACCTCGTCGTCGATGTCGATGGAGGCGCCGTACCATTGCGCAATCGCTCCGTCCTCATCACGGCGAGGCTCGACCCGACACTCCGCCCACCGATATTCGCCGTCCTGCTCACGCCAGCGGAAGCGCATCACGGCGCCACGGCCGGCTTGGAAACAATTCTGCAACGTGCCCAGCACATCCGGAGCGTCTTCCGGATGAATCAGCTCTTGCACGAATTTCTCGACTCGCGGCTCTTCAAGCGTGTCGAAACCCGGGAGTACGGAGCGGAGATAGTCCTGGTAACGCTTGTTGAAGTAGATCGGTCCACCCTTGGGGTTCATGCTCCAGATGCGGACCGGTACCGCGTCGATTGTCTGCTGAAGCCGCCGTTCGTTCTGCCGAAGCGCCTCTTCGGCATGCATCTGATCGTCTATGTCGTGACAGAGGCCGAACCACTGGACAATCTGCCCGTTCTGATCCCGCAACGGCTCGGCGCGGCCCGACATCCAGCGATAGACGCCATCCCAACGACGCAGTCGATACTTCATGGAAAAGCGCTCCCCCGTGCTGAGGCAGCGTCCGAAGACGTCCCACACCGCCTCCACATCATCCGGGTGGAAGATGGTGTTAAATGCCGTCTCCAACTGGGGCTTGTCGGACAGGTCCATGCCGAGAAAATCCGCCATGTGCTTGTTGGCGAGCGTCGCCACGCCGTCGGGCGTCAGGCGCCAGAGATTGCTCGGGACCATGTCCACGAGCATCGACAGCTCACGCTCGCGCTCGCGCAACGTCTCCTCGGCGTGCACCTGATCGTCTATGTCGTGACAGAGTCCGTACCATTGGACGATATGTCCCGCCTGATCCCGCATCGGCTCGGCGCGGCTCGACATCCAGCGATAGGCGCCGTCAGCGCGGCGCAGGCGATACCTCGAGGAAAAAGGCGCTCCAGTGACGAGGCTGTGGTTGATCGCGTCTCTAAAGTTCGTTGCGTCATCGGGGTGGATGACGGTCCTTATGACCGCCTCCAGCCGGCTGATGCCCGGTTTTTCCGTATCCGCTACGTCCAGGCCGAGAAAATCGACCATACGCTTGTTGAAGAAGATCGGCTCGCCATCCGGCGTCAGCCGCCAAAGGTGGCTCGGGACCATGTCCACGAGCTGCGAGAGCTCCCGCTCGCGATCGCGCAACGCCCCCTGCGCGGTTACCTGGTCGTCGATATCGACGCTGACGCCATACCACTCGGCTATGGCGCCAGTTACGTCGCGCAGCGGCTCCGCGCGAGTCTCGGTCCAGCGATAGGAGCCGCCGCGGCGAAGCTGGCGATATCTCATGACATAGGGGGCGCCCGTCGCGAATGAGCGGGCGAGCGCCTGCGCCGCTGCGGCCCTGTCGTCCGCGTGGATGACGCTGAGCGACGGCGACCCGTCGGGCGTAGTGATGTCCTCGAGAGTGGCGCCGGTCACGTCCGTGAACCGCTTGTTGACATAGGTCGGCGCTCCTTCCCGCGTCGTGCTCCAGATCAGGGCCGGCACCGTGTCGATCAGCTGCTGCAGCCACCGCTCGTTCTGGCGCAGAGTGAGCACCGCCTGCTGGTGCTGCCGGGAAATGGCCGCCACGATGAGTGCCGAGAAGGCCGAGATGCCCAGGAAAAGCTGCAGCATGATCTGCCTGTGCCTCTGGGACTCGGGATCGCCGGCAAATTGGCTGGCGTCGGACACCGTGAACACTGCCGTGATCAGAGCGAGGAGGATCAAGGTGACGGCAGCACCCTTGAACTCAAAACGCACCGCGGCCCAAAGCAGGGGCGGCATGATGATATAGACGAAGGGCAGGTGGCCGCTCAAGGAAAGGGCGGCGACACCAAGAAAGATCAGCCCCAGGATGCAAGCTTCCACCCATCGCGCGGGGGAAAGCTGCGCCTCGCCGCGCCAATTCTGGAACACGACCAGCGCCAGGGGCGCTACGATCAGGACCCCGGTCGCGTCACCGATCCACCATAGAGGCCAGGCGCCCGCGAAAGTCTGCGACTGCATCCCGAACCACGCGAGCGTCGCGCTTCCCACCGTCGCGCTGACGATCGGTGCAACTCCAGCGGCCAGCACGACGAAGGCGAGAACTTCCTGCAAGGTCTCCAGCCGAACTGGGTGCCTGCACACCCGGTTCACGAGCCATGCCCCGGCCATCGCTTCCAGAGCGTTGCCGGCATAGATCAGGAAGGCCGCGGGCAGCGGACTGTGGAACCACACGAAATTGCTTAACAGTTCAGCCAGACAGCCCGCCAGAATCCACCACGGCCAGCTCCGCCTCGGGGCAAGGACAAGGGTAGCGATGAAAAGCCCGCTCGGGGGCCAGATGGAAATGCCTGTTCCAGGCACGACGGCCAGCAACTGGGCGAAACCGCAGCCCAGGACATAGGCCACGAAAAAAAGCCCCAGGTGCAGCAACCGGGGGCCGTGCGACCAGACGTACATCATCGGTTGCTCCTGCCTGTCAAGGAAAGCATGGGGGTCGTCAGGTCTCCGTCTAGCACGTATTCTCAATATCGGGGCTGGAGATGTCACGCCCCACCCTACGCCGGCCATGCGCCGGCCGTATCTCATGGAAATCCATGTATCGCGCCGAGACGGCCGCCCGGCGCTCAGATCAGTGTCATGGCACTGTCGGTGAGGGAGGCCGGCAACCGCAGCATCACGATCGTGCCGACGCCGCGTTCGCTCTCGATGTGAAGGCATCCCCCCGCTTCCTGGACGAAACGCATGACCATCGGCAGCCCAAGACCGCCCAATCCCATTGGTTTCGTCGTAAAATAAGGATCGGTGGCCCGGCGCATCGTATCGCGGGTCATGCCGAGGCCGGTATCGGCTACACGCAGCTCGATTTCGGTCGCGACCCGCCCGTCATGAACCGCGCTGGCGCGTACCGAGACGACACCGCCGTCCGGCATTGCATCGCGCGCATTGAGCAGCAGGTTCATCAGGGCGCTCTGCAGATTCAGGCGGTTGCACGTCACGGCGGGCAGGTCCGGCCCGACCTCGAAATCGAAGCGGATGTCGGATGTCCATGTAGCTTTGACCAGAGCCTCGATCTCCGCCAGGCAAGACCTCACACTGACGGCCTCCCCGACAGCGACATCTTCACGAGCGAGGCGGATCGTCTGCTCGACGAGCTCTCCGGCGCGCTGAAGAGATATCCTGGCGCTGGCGATGACCGGCTCCAGGTCCGAGCCCGACTCAATCCTGGAGTTGCGCGAGATGATGTTGAGCGCAGACGCCGCCACTTGGATCAGATTGCCCAGATCATGAACGACACCGGATGACCGGATTGCTGGAGCCACGGCGGATCGACCCGAGTGGGGCCAGGAGAATTGGCCGGCGTCGACATCGGCAACGAGGCTCGTTTCTACGCGCGACATTGGATTCTCCCATCCGCTCGATCGTTGGCTGAAATCACCCCATGCCCTCGGCTCTCATGGCCGCCTGCACAGCCGGGCGCGCCTCGAGAAGATCCCGTACCGTCGCGAGCGGCGGCGGTACGTCCACTCCGAACCGGTCTGCCCAGCGCATTGTCACGAGCAGATAGAAGTCGGCGACGCTGGGGCGCTCGCCAAACAGAAAGTCGTCGGAGACGCCGTCCGCGAGATACTGCATCCGCCTGGTGACGTAGGCGCCGGCCTTTGAGTTGTCGGACTCGCTGCCGCCGGTGAAGAACGGCTTGAAGCTCTTGTGCAATTCGGTCGAGATATAGGCCAGCATCTCCAGTTGGCGCGTGCGGCTGTTCTCGCCGTCTATCCCGAGCACCGGCGTCAGGCTCGCAATGTAATCGAGCACGGCAAGGTTCTCCGTCACGATCTCGCCATCGTCGAGCATCAGGGCCGGGACATAGCCTTTGCCCGTCACGGACTGGAAGTCGATCCCCGACGCAGTCGTCTTGGTCTTCAAATCGACGCGTTCGGCGGTAAAGGGGATCTTTGCTTCCCTGAGCGCGATGTGGCTCGCCAGGCTGCAGGCGCCAGGTGTGTAATAGAGTTTCATGGATGGCTTCCCTCTATTGATTTCACCGAGGCATGGTCTCGAATTGGAGAAGGCGCCGCTATCGTGCAGGTGAATGATTTCGCAATCCAAACGATGGCCGAAACTGGACCTCGGCACAGGGCCGGGGTCTGAGTGGGCCGGACAGGTCGGACGCTCGACTGCCGCTTCGTTGGCTGCAGGGTGAAACCGGAAAAACCACCTGCATCCATCATCCCTGTCATGTCCGGTTGACACGGCCCACGCCCGCGAAATTTCCACAAGAGCGCAACTGCCGCCCAGCCGCGCTCTTGAATAGGGAACATCAAACCGGGGCGTAGGGCGCCCAGCACGCTTGTATATGAAAAACGCAACTATGGTGCATCAGTTCCGAAGCGTCGCGGCAATGCAAACGCGCTTCACCGGCAGCTATTCTTGTTCCTCGAGTTTTCGTCGGATCCACAGGCGAGGAAGATATATGTCCATTCACGCAAGCGGCTTGCTCGGCCTGGACGCTACCGTATTGTCGCCGATCTGCGACCCGGGCGACGGTCTCAATTCAAGGCGCGCACTGCCTTCGCCGGATCGGCGCATGGTCGGCCCTTTCGTGTTCCTGGACCATCTGGGACCCCGGGTATTCGCGGCCGGTCATGGCTTCGACATGCGACCGCATCCCCATATTGGCCTTGCCGCGGTGACCCATTTGATCGACGGCGAGATCATCCATCGGGACAGTCTCGGCGCCGTGCAGGCCATCCGTCCCGGCGAGGTCAACTGGATGACGGCCGGCTCGGGTGTCGTTCATTCAGAGCGCGCTTCGCCAAGAAGCCGGGCCTCGGGCGGCGACCTTCTGGGGATCCAGGCCTGGGTCGCGCTGCCCGCGCGGCACGAAGAGGCCGAGCCCGACTTCGCGCATTTTGGCGCAACCGAAGTACCGCGGATCTGCGCTGAGGGCGTCGAATTCACCTTGGTCGCCGGCCGATCCGACGGGCTGGTTTCGCCGGTTAAGACTTTTTCCGACATGGTGCTTGCCCAGATCGTGCTGACCAGTGGTGCTCGCTATCAGGTCAAGCCGGAATATGCCGAGCGCGCGATCTATGTCATCTCCGGCGAAGTCGAAATTTCGGGGCAGCCCCGAACCTTCGGCGAGGCCGAATTGATCGTGCTCAAGCTTGGCGCCGAGATCGTGCTGCGGGCGCCGGCCTTCCATTCGGTCCGGCTGATGGTGATGGGGGGCGAGCCTCTTCCCGAGCCGCGCCATATCTATTGGAATTTCGTGTCCTCATCGCGAGAGCGGATCGAGCAGGCGAAGGCCGACTGGCGCGAGGGCCGATTCCCGGCCGTGCCCGGAGAGCCGGATTTCATCCCGCTGCCTGAGGATCCTGTCCGTATCGGCTAACAGAGAGGCTCGCGATGGGCGGACATTCGAACTACCAACCCAAGAGTGCGGCGGAGAAGTGGCTGCATGAGCGCTTGCCGATCGTCGAATTGGTGAAAAGCCAGTTCGTGGACTACCCGTCACCAAAGAACCTGAACTACTGGTGGTCCTTCGGCGGCATCCTCACTCTGATGCTGGCGCTGCAAATCGTCACCGGCATCGTACTGGTCATGCACTACACGCCGAATGTCGACATGGCCTTCGATTCCGTCGAGCACATCATGCGCGACGTGAACTATGGCTGGCTCATCCGCTACATGCATGCCAATGGCGCGTCGATGTTCTTCATCGCCGTCTATATCCACATCTTCCGCGGCATGTATTACGGCTCCTACAAGGCGCCGCGCGAGGTGCTGTGGATCATCGGCGTCCTCAACTACCTCGTCATGATGGCGACCGCCTTCATGGGCTATGTGCTGCCCTGGGGCCAGATGAGCTTCTGGGGCGCCAAGGTGATCACCAACCTGTTCTCGGCCATCCCCTTCGTCGGCGAATCGATCACCACCTGGCTGTGGGGCGGCTATGCGGTCGACAACCCGACCCTCAACCGCTTCTTCTCGCTGCATTATCTCTTGCCCTTCGTGCTCGCAGGGCTCGTGGCTTTGCACATCTGGGCGCTGCATGTGCCAGGCAACAACAACCCGACCGGCGTCAGCATAAAGTCGGGGCAGGACACGGCGTCCTTCCATCCGTACTACACGATGAAGGACCTCTTCGCGGCCGTCGTGTTCCTGATCTTCTTCGCCCTCTTCCTGTTCTTCATGCCGAACTATCTCGGCCACGCGATCAACTATCAGCCGGCCAATCCGCTGGTGACGCCGGCGCATATCGTGCCGGAATGGTATTACCTGCCGTTCTACGCCATCCTGCGCGCCATCCCCAACAAGCTCGGCGGCGTCATCGCCATATTCGGCTCGATCACCATACTCTTTCTGCTCCCTTGGCTCGACACGTCGAAGGTGCGTTCCGGCAATTACAGGCCCGTGTTCAGAGTGTTCTTCTGGCTCTTCGTCACCATTTGCGTCGGCCTCGGCTATCTGGGCTCGAAGCCGCCTGAGGGCCTCTATGTCACCTTCTCGCGGCTGCTCACCTTCTATTACTTCTTCCACTTCCTGGTGATCCTGCCACTCATCGGCCTGCTCGAGACGCCGAAGCCGTTGCCGTCGTCGATCTCCGATGACGTGCTCGCCAAAAGGAAACCCACTTTGCCGAAAGCCGAGACCGTTCCATGAAGCTCACACCCGTCGCCGGAGCGCTTCTCCTTGCCGCCGTTCCGGCCTTCGCCGAAGAAGGCCAGAAGGACGCCAAGGATATCTCCTATTCCTTCGAGGGACCGTTCGGCACCTTCGACAAGGGCGAGCTGCAGCGCGGCTACAAGGTCTATAAGGAAGTCTGCTCGGCCTGCCATTCGATGCATCTCGTCCATTTCCGCAACCTCGCCGATCCGGGCGGCCCCGGCTTCACCGAGGAGCAGGTCAAGGCGCTGGCCGCGACCTTCACGGTCAAGGACGGGCCGGGCGAAGATGGCGAGATGTTCGACCGTCCGGGCCTGCCTTCCGACCGCTTCCCCTCGCCCTTCCCGAACGAGCAGGCGGCGCGCAACGCCAATGGCGGGGCCCTGCCACCCGACCTGTCGCTCATCACCAAGTCGCGGGCCGGCTGGTACGGCACCTTCAACCAGCTGATCAACGGCATCGGCGGGCCGCAATATGTCTTTTCGGTGCTGACCGGCTTCGAGGACGCGCCGGCGGAACTGGCCAAGGAAGCCCCCGAGGGCAAGCATTACAATCCCTACTTCGCCAATGGCCACTGGATCGGCATGGCGCCGCCGCTCACCGACGGCCAGGTGACCTTCGATGATGGCGCCCCCGACAAGGTCGACGACATGGCGCGCGACGTCTCGGCCTTCCTCGCCTGGGCGGCCGAGCCCAAGATGGAGGAGCGCAAGTCCACCGGCTTCGCGACCGTCATCTATCTCGCCGTCCTCGCCGTGCTGCTCTATCTCGTGAAGCAGAGGATCTGGGCCAAGGTCGAGCACTGAGGCGAATGGCGAACCTATTCGTGAGCGATCAACCCGGGCGCATCGACGGTGTCCGCGATGCTTGGCAAACAACCGCGCCATGAAAGACATGTACGACGTGTCGAGAAATTGGGCGGCCTAGACATAAGGGCAGGCCAATCCATCGCTTGGCGCGATCGCCTACACCACCGTGCAATGGATTCTCCCCCGCGCTCAGACGACTGTGTGGCGTCTGGAAGAAGGATCCGGCCATGGATCAGCCGCAATCAGCTTTCATCGCCGAGAAAAGTTTTCCCGCCGCCGAGGCGGCCCCCGGCATCGTAACGCCTGAAAATCCTCATGCTCCGGCGATACCGGATGCTCTGGCCACGCCAAGCGCCTCCCGGAAGCGGTGGCTCCGCAACTTGCTCTACAGCTTGACGGCTGTCGCCGCCCTCGCAGGTGCTGCGGATTTCGGATGGTGGTACTGGACCACGGGCCGCTTCGAGGTCTCCACCGACGACGCCTATGTGAAAGCGGATAACACGACGATTGCGCCGAAAATCTCAGGCTATGTGGCGGCCGTGCTGGTGGAAGACAACCAGACGGTGGAAGCAGGGCAGGTCCTGGCCCGCATCGATGACCGCGATTTCAAGGTCAACCTGGAGCAGGCCCGCGCTGAGGTCGAGGCGGCGCAGGCCAATGTCGCCAACAAACAGGCGGCTCTCATCGCCCAGGATGCGCATGTCGACGCGGCGCAGGCGACGGTTGCCCTCGACCAGGCCAATGAAATCTTCGCCGAACAGGACGACAAGCGCTATGCCAAGCTCGCCAAGACGGGCTTCGGCACGGTTCAGAACGCCCAGCAGGCCGCCTCGCGCATCGCGGCCGCGCGCGCTGCGGTCGCCCGCGATACGGCTGTGCTTGCCAATGCAACCAAGCAGATCGACGTCATCAAGACCGAGCTCGACCAGGCGCGGGCAGCGCTCGCCCGCGCCAGAGCGGCAAAGGACCATGCCGAGCTGAACCTTTCCTATACAACCCTTGTCTCGCCCATTGACGGAACGATCGGCAACCGCACATTGCGGGTCGGTCAATATGTCCAGGCGGGCACGCAGCTCATGGCCGTCGTGCCGAATCATGCGGCCTATATCATTGCCAATTACAAGGAAACCCAGCTCACCGACGTTCGCGCCGGGCAGAAAGTGGACATCGAGGTCGACACTTTCCCCGGGCGTGTCTTCAAGGGTCACGTCGACAGCATCTCGCCGGCCAGCGGCCAGGAATTCGCGCTGCTGCCGCCGGACAACGCCACCGGCAACTTCACCAAGGTCGTACAGCGCAGCCCGGTGAAGATCGTGCTCGACAAGGACAGCCCGCTTTCAGTCGTCCTGCGCCCCGGCATGTCGGTCTATCCGAC
>Ga0187894_10006901_pt1 | contig 10917 bp, 7 predicted proteins | sample GBC1701081metaG_FD_136650 | JGI IMG/M metagenome (GOLD analysis project Ga0187894, IMG submission 136650) | White microbial mat communities from a lava cave in the Kipuka Kanohina Cave System on the Island of Hawaii, USA - GBC170108-1 metaG ...
ATTAGAAGCAGAGCATCCGTAAATATGCTTCAAAGTTCGGAACACCAAAGCTATGGAGCATTGGTTATTACAGGACTAAAGCCACTTCCATAATCCGCTTAGGATTTGGTGGTGGTTATTTACTAGAAATTATCTTCTTCGCTTTTGGGAATGATGTCTTCTAATTTCATCAGGCTTCCTTTGGTCGGTTGTGTACAATGCAGTTCGGTTCCTCTTCCTTCAGGTGAAACAATGGAGATATAAGCATCATTGATTGGAGGTTTCTCTTCATTATTGTTTACATCTTCGATTTTGTATGTGAAACCGTTATTTTCAAAGGTCAATGTTAGATAAGTTACAAGCGGTCTTGTGTAACGTGAATAACGAAACTGCTCTTGTGTTTTTTCCTTTGAAGCAGGGAATTGCAGTTCGATTTTTCCGGCTTTACCAAAACGATATTGAACATAACCTTTCGATGAATCCAGGTCTTTCGATGCACACACGGAAGCTATCTTCATGCTCTTTTGAATAGTACAAGTCCAGATGGTTTTTTCGGTTTTTGTACAGAGCGGAGAAGTGACAGCTTTTGAATTGGAAACAGCTTCAACTTTATCGGTTTTGTAGGTCAATGTGACAAAGAGCATAATCAAAACTGCAACAACAAAAGCAAATATCTTCATCTTTCTTTCTCCAATTTACGAACGGATTGAACTATCTTCTCAAGACTTTCTGCGTCATTTAGCATTCGAATTGCTGCAATGCCGATTGCTCCGTGTTGAAAAATCTCTACGGTGTTTTCAAGTGTGATGCCGCCGATTGCGATAACGGGAAACGGTTTGAGAGTTTCAGATACTTCCTTTAGCTTTGCAAGTCCCGCGGGCAAACCGTATTCGCGTTTTGATGGCGTGTCAAATACATGACCGAACAGTGCAAAGTGAGCCCCTTCGGCTTTTGCTTGTTTTGCTTCCTGAACCGAATGCGTGGAAACACCGACAATAAAGTTTTCAGGAAAAGTTTTTCGGATAATCAGGGGGCGCATTGAGTTTGAGGTTAAATGCACACCATCGGCGTTCGCCGCCAATGCAACATCCGCACGGTCATTAACCAACAATAGGGTTTCCGTATTTTTTGTTATCTGAGAGGCTTGTTTCGTAAGTTCAAATAAAGATTTGGCTGAAAGATTTTTTTCGCGTATTTGAATCAGTGAAATTTTTGCAGAAACCGCAGACAAAATTAGTTCAATCGTTTGTGTGAAACCTTTTTGAGAATTTGCGGATTCGTTTGAGAGCGTGCCGTCAGTTATTAGATAAATTATCGGCTTTGTCAGATTGAGAAACATCTTTAATTTTAGGGTTTGTTTCGGGCGGATACCCGTCAAGTGCGCGGACTGTTTGTTTGAAATGAGCGATTTCCCAGCCAGCCAAAAATAGATTAAGAAGACCTAAACCTGTCACGCCACCGCGAACCCAACCCGATGAAACGGCGCGTTGAAGCATTGGCGAACCGAGTTTTCTTGCCGCATATAGCAGAAAAAAATTGTCACCCCAATCACTTAAATTAAGCGGACTAATCCACGGCAAGAGCGCAAGCACTATACCAACTTCGATTGACAGGATTATGTAAAAAAGTACGGTCAGCCTAGAAGACATAAACAAACGGGAAGTTCCAAATTCCAAGTTCAAAGTCCCAAGTTTCAAAAGTGATTTTGAGTTTAACTCTTATCTGTAGGCTTGTCATCCGCAGTCTTGTTTTAACCTATTTTAATTCTTGGAGTTCACGCAGTTTGTCGCCAACATTTCGATAAGAAACATTCACGCCGTAAACCTCTGTGAAAGTATCAATGGCTTGGTCAATGTCACCCATCTGTTCAAATGCAAGTCCCATATCAAAACGAAGTGCCTGATATTCATCTTCGCTGTGTCCGGGCGCGTCTAACCCGCGCTTGTACCACATAACTGAAAGTTTTGGCATTCCTTTTTGTGAGAAACAATGAGCAAGAAGATTACAGCATTGCAGATAACGTGCTGTACCGTCTTTGGGCGCACATAAAGCAATTGCCTGTTGAAATTCCTCTATTGCTTCGTCAAGCAAATCCATGTCCTTGTATGCAAGTCCCATGTTGAAATGTGTCTCGAAATCGCCACTTGAAAGTTCTGTCTCTTCTTCTTCAAACGCTTCGCGGAATTCATCAAAAATTTCAGCTAGACCAGGGTCAAGCATCTGAATATTTGTCGGTTGTTGAGGTTGAATTGGCTGTTGTTGATTCAGCGGAGAAGGCGTCTGTAATAGCTCGTTCTCTCGTTGAAACTCAAATTTCGATGATGTTGTTGTTTGCGCCGAGTCGCTTATTACTATCTGTCTGCGACGCGCAGTAATTTCCGGATGCGAACCGTTTTGTTGTTCGAGCAAATCAAGAGTGCTTCTTGCGACATCCATATAACCTTGAGAAATGTAGAAATCAACACTCTCAAGTTCTTGTTTCAAATGCGCGGCTTTTGCATCCGTCAGATTACTTTCTGCCGGTGTTGGTTTTCTCTCTTGTCCTATCTGACCGCTGAAATCAAATTCAAGTTCGTGGAAACCTGCAGATGATTCGGGGGAAGTCGGAGGCTTGCTTGCTTTTTCTTCAGATTGAAACCAACTGTCATTAAGGTCTGCAAAAGAGGAAGAAGGGTCTGCGGTGGGTTGGAACAACGCAGGCTCATTAGAAAAGAACTCGAACTGAACGGTTTCTTCTTGTTGAGCCACCTTATCAAAACTGCTGAATCCGTCAAAAGAGGGTACAGGTTCATCAGCAAAGCTGAAACTTGGGGAAGGTGTCAGGCTAGGCAAATCTTCGATTGTGCCACCGAGTTCTTGAAGACGCTCGGTGAAACGGCGTTCATGCGGCGAAAGGCGTGCTAATTGCGAAAGGGCATTACGCTCTTCATCAACCAGCCCTGCAAGTTGTGCGGAATCTACTAGCCTTTCTAATGTCGCACGTAATTTGTCATTGTCGCGTTGCCATGTATAAACCCGTGCTAAAAGTTTTAATGCCTCAATATGTTCAGGATTACGCGACAGAACATCATGCAGAATTTTTGACAACTCTTCATCTTCATTATTTGTAAAGAGTTCGTCTGAGGCGTTTTTGACTACCCGTACTGCCGAATCTAAATCCGCCTGTTTCAAATAAAGTCTGGCAACGTCAACCAAACGGTTATAGCTTGAAGGTTCAATTGCTATCAAATCTGTGGTTGCGCGTTCTGCCGCCTGTGCGTTCTCCATTTCGATATATGCGTGTGTAAGCATCGAAAGAAGTTCCGGGTCATCGGGTTGGTCTGCAACGGCGCGTTCCAAAAGTTCTGCGGCATCGTCGGGAACGCCCATGGCTATGTAAGTAGAAGCCATTCCGCTTAAAGCCGCACAGTCATAAGGTCGTAACTTTAATGCGGCAGAGAAAGCTTCAATCGAGCGGTCAAAATGATTTTTATCTAAAAGGCGTGACCCTGCTTCAACATAAGCCTCAACGGCTTCGGGCAGGCAATTTTCCCGTTGATAACCTTCGGCAAGTTTTATGCGAATCTCTGTATTTTGCGGGTCTAGGTCTGCAATTTTGCGTAGAACGTCAAGTGCTTTTTGAGTTTGTCCTGCCCGTTGATACGCGTCTGCAACCACAAGATAGTTTGCGCGTGCATCAACCATCAAACCCTGCATTTGATATAGCGGGGCGAGTTTCGCCGCTATCTCCAATGTGCCGGGGTTCAGGCGGTCAATCTTCTTGTACATTGCAATAGCCTTTAGGGCGAACCCTTCAGCGCGATAATGTTCCGCCACACGCATAAAACAATCTATCGCGTCTTCTTGTGAATCCTGACGAACATACAAATCCCCCAGAAGATTCAGAACCGTAAAATCGTTCGGCTCGTTTTCAACTATTTGTCTGTACTCTTTTATAGCGGCGGGGATTTTACCTTGCGAAAGGTATTTTTCCGCCGCACGCATTGTCTTTTCTTTTTCAAAAGCCATCAGAAGACCTAAACAGTTTTATAAAAATTGCAGGGCTAACTCTGGTGTGTTAGTCATCACGAAGCTATTTTTCGCAGGCAAGTTTCAAACAGCTTCGTCGGCACCGCACCGCCTCGTAAGCTCAGAAGTTTACGCTAACACGCTAAAAACAAGAGTGTCAACGACAATAGTTAGCATGAAGGCGCGAAAGCAGATTTTTCAATATAGCCTTCGCGCCCTTTGTTTGAATCAAATGCTATCGGGTCGTCAGAGAATTCGTATTCGCGGGGCAGTATCGTCCAATCTACTTGTATTGGTAACTCCGTTTACAATTGTAGTTATAACGACAGGCACATCGCCCGCGCCTAGTAATGATTCCGGCAGGCGCACGTCCACCTGATAATAGCCTGGTAAATCGGTCTCAATAACATTTGTTTCAGCCGGAAGCGTAACATCGCGTATCCGTACATTAACCTGCCCCGTAGTTAATCCTTCGACCCCTGTTACTATAAACCTGAGCCTGGTTGCTACGAGTCCTCCGCCTCTAAGCTGTATGGTTTTGACCGTAAAAGGTTCCGGTTGCAACACGCGATTGGTTGCATTAAATGCTACAGCCCGTCCGTTAGGACCATTTGTAGAGGTAAATATATCCGGTTGTGAATCTGAGATTTGAACCGTACTGCGAATTATCACCCCTTTATTGTTGATAACAAGTGGATAGCTGTTTACCGTGCCTGTGGCAATTAAACTACGCGGAACCACAAAGGTTATCTGCCGTCGGTCAACATAATAAAGTCCGCAAGAAATTCCGTTTATCGAAACTGACATACCACCCAATTCAATCGGAAGCGGAAAACGTCTTTGCGTTGATGTTCCTGTTGCAGATTGTGCCGCAACAGGACGACTGAAAATTGCACGATAAGACAGTCGCGCAACCATCCCTTTTGATAACGTCGGAACTGCTGAAGGCGATACAGGCGTCGGTGTTGGAGTCGGACTTGGCGTCGGAGTCGGAGACGGTGTCGGAGTCGGACTCGGTGTTGGTGTTGGTGTAGGACTTGGCGTCGGCGTTGGCGTTCCGATTGGTATGTTTGATGCGCCGGTTGCGAGAGAAACAACTTCACCGACATCACTCAAGGAAACCTGTGGGACAAGCATATAGTAGGCTTCTGAAGTAAAATCCGTGTTGCCGTCGCCTAGGTCAATAATGCCTACACCCAAAATCATCCTCGTTCTTGAATTGCCCGGTAAAACTTGAAGACCGCCTATTGTTCCCACACCGGGGGGGAACTTGGTTAATCTGACAAAATTAGGCGTTGCGGGTGAACCCGTAAACGGAAAAGTCGCGCTATAAACCTGACCCGGACGATTCACATCAGGGTTCAATCCGTCGCTGGCAGTCGCAGGAACTGTTCCGTCCGCTTTGAAGTTGATGCGTGATGCGAAAACGATAGTTTGGGGAATCCCATTCGCGTCATAATCTGTAAAGGTAGGAATCCTGGGCGTGTCAAAACCAAATGTCGCAGAATCTTCAGAGGCACGCGGCCCAACCTTCGTAAAGTTGTTGGATGTTGCTGACACATTGTAAACAAAAACAGTAGTGTTGCTTTGATTTGAGCTGTTACCCGATAATTCTGCGAACGATTCAAACGCAATGTAATTTCCGTCGCGGCTAATTCTGTCACCGGGGCTAAAGATATTTATGGGGTCGCCCGGATTTGTAACCGTTGTCGCTGTTACCTGTTTGCTGGTAGCGACTACAGGGTTTCCCGTAGCGTCCAGATTTGCGAAATAAACTTCGACGCTTCTGTCACCGTTTGTCCCGCCCGTCATCCCCCGAATGGCGTTGTTTCCGTTACTGACAAAAGCTACGCGGGAAGCATTTCCCGATATTGACGGATTTGAACAGAACGATGGGTCAACAATTGACCCCGCTTCTAAGTTTGTAACCTGACCGAATGTGTTTTGCGGGGCTGTTCTGACGCGGGAAAAAATTTCGGAACTCCCGTCTGCATTGCCCGGTGCCGCTGTTACAAGATTTCTTGAAGACACAAAAGCTATGACTAAACCATTATCGTTGATTGTAATGTCGCGGTTATCATCTGCAATGATTGGGGGCGTTATGCCTGTTCCAGCCTGTGGTTGTCGGCTCGCCGGAGTGTTTGTTGCACGTGTGAATGTTCCGTTAGCTAAATTATCGAAAGGTGCTTCGATACCGCTTGAAAGGTCAACGGCATTTGGATTAGTGAGCGGCGGAATTTCATAAAACCAGATTTCGGTATTCGCATCCGTAAATAAAAGATCGCGGTCTGCATCTGAAAGCGTATTAGGGTCAAAATTACCCGGGGTTGATGCATTTGCGCTATTGCCCATGCTGTTTGCGTTTGAAGAAAAAGCAATCCAGCGTCCGTTATTGCTGATAACGGGACGTTGATTTGAGATTTCAACACGGATGTTTGAAGAAAGGGTAGGGGATAATGTTGTGTCAACTAAACGGTTTTTTGTATTGGTTAGCTGAAAAATCCTGCGTTGAGCATAATCGAAAAGAAAAATTTCGCGGTTGCCGTCGGCATTATTTTTATTATCTGTCCCGGTGCTGAGATTCCCCGTCGAAGTGAAAACAAGAAAACGACCATTGCCGCTTATGTCCGTCGGAAAACTATCAGAAGATGATGATGTAATTTGAGCTATAAAACTGTCGGCTTGTGCTGATGCAATATTAAATGCACATACAACAAGAAAAAATGCTGCTAAAGCAGAAAATAAACGAAACGAAGACTTCACAGTATCCTCCAAAAAATGAGAACAGAAATAAAATGCATAGAAATTTCAAGCGTGTTTCCTTATCTCAAAAAAACACGAAAATCTTAATTACAATTAAGGTTAATCTTAGAAACTAAACAATTGACGAACTTTAAGAATCGTATTTACTTCTATAAGTTGCTTAATACAATTGAACTTCAAAAGACGGGCATTTTAAGCGTAATAGCAAAAAAGTTCAAAGATGGAAGTTAAATGTTCAAAGTTATTGAGCAAACCGGGACTTAAACTTTGAGCTTCGGGGTTTGAACTTTTTAGAATCGCTCGCCAAAATTTTCCGTTCCGAAAGAGCCTATACCTTTCAGACGAAAGCCAAACAACAGGCGATTTTCATTTCTGAGTCCGACATTATAGGTGCGGTATTGCGTAACAACCGCACAACAATCCCAAGAATAGCCTGCTGTTACGGTCGAACTCACGAGCGGGAAATTTCTTGTTGCGCGGGGGTTTTGAAAATCAAAGAACAAAGAACCGCCAAAGAAAAGACCTCGCTCGGTTCTGCCCACAAAAGCCGAAGGACTCCATTGTAAACCGCGCGTCGTGCCGGGTTCTTGTCCGCGCGAATCCGAATAAATATCATATGGCGCAATCAGGTTAATCGAACGTGTGTAATAGAAAGTTGTAAAGGCTTGAATCAATTGGCGCGATAAACCAAAGGTGGCTGAAATGTTTCTCGCACCACCGGTTACAAAATCCAAATCTGTACGAAAATCTGCCGTAAGACTGCGGCTCGGTCGGTAACGGACTTCTAGGGCAAGAGGCGAAAACCGTCTCGGAATTGCGCCAAAAGTAAAACCTGAAATCAGCGTATTCGGGTAAAACTGGTTACGGCGTCCGGGCGTCAACGCACCTCCGAAATACGGGTCGAAATAGTATTTTCCGCGAATTGTTACTGTCAAAGCTTCATAAGGCTGACTCGATAGGGGATTCGCCTTTGGAGTTTCCCCGGCTATTGCTTCGCCGCTTGCGTTTGCAACTTGTTCCGTTGAACGACGCGTGAAAAATCTGTTCGTGACGCCGAACTCTATTTCGTTTGTCGGCGCAATTGCGTCCAGGTAATCAAAGAGAATGATTCTCCCGAAGTTTGAGATACCCGTAATTTTTCTATAAATCAAAAATGGTTCTATAACGTGGCGGAAAAAGAATTTACCTTCACCTTTATAAAAGTTTCTGGCCAATGCAGGCGGACGAACATCGAGTTCAAATTCCGAATAACCACGATATACATCTTTGGTCGAAAGTGCGCGTGTTTCGGCAACGAGCGAATTTGAATAATAGGTTGCGCGAAAACCGCCTGTTGCCGTTACAGACCAACCGCCGAAATGAAAAGGCGCGGTAATTTGCGGGTGAAAATCAAGACGCTGAACGAGCGAAGGTGAATTTATGGGGTCGCCACCTGTTTCATCCCGAAATTGCATGAGATTTTCAGCGGTTTCTTTGCGGCTAACACCATCGAGTTGTGTTGAATATGAGAAATAAACGGGAAGCTTTTTGAAAAAACTAAGCGGCGAAGGTCTTTTTTCAAAACTGATGCTTGGTAGTTGGCGCGTGCGAATCCGCGCATTTGAAATAGAAGTTACCTGTGTTCGCGCCAAAAAATTGAAACTGTAATCGCCCGAATTTTTATTAACGAAAACCTGTGAGCGTTCTTCGGGTGAAATCAATTGTTGAATCCCATCAGAGAAAATCTGACGAAAAGCTAAGTTTGAAGTTATATTTACATCTGCGACTGCGATAAAGCCGTTGTCGAAATACTGAACGCCTTCCGCATAGACGCTCGAACCGCCTTGATTCGGATTTTCCGCACTCTCTTTCTTACCGAAGATTCTGTCTTTAACTGTGTAGAATCCGAAATTAAAATGCGAGCGCGAATTTGGAATTGCGCGAAAATCCAACCCGAACCCGATTCCTCGACGCGAGTAGGTATCCGCACGAAAAGTCACGTCAGCCGAACGTCCGAGTGTAAGGTAATAAGCATTTGAAATTCGCAATCCTTTGCTGCCGGAAGAACTGATTGTCGGAATCAGAAAGCCGGATTGACGGTCTTTCTTTTTTAGTGAAATTGAAGCAAACGGAAGATAAGCAACGGGGATTGTTTTGACTCTAAACGATGTTCCGCGTATTGAAATTTTATCGCCGACTTTTATCGTTGCTTTCTTTGTTCTGAAACTCCATTTCGGCACGGCTTCGTCGCAAGCCGTCACTTCCGCGTTTGTGATAACGATTGTGTCAAGCGCAGTTCTTTCGACTTGTTCTGCTGTGTAATAAAGAACTGTTCCGTCTTCGGATTGGTCTGTAAAACCCGTCGAATTAAAAAATTTTCCGAGTTTTGTCCGCGCATTCCATTCGGCACGCGAACCTGTAACACGTGAATTTGCATAATCGAGAATAAAATTTCCTTCTGCGATTACAAGATAAGTTTCTTCATAGAATGTGACTTTGTCAGCTTGAAGGCGATATGTCCCGATTCGTCCGATGACGTTTCCTTCGTAAACAATAACGCGCTTGCCCGCAGGTCCTGTGATGTTTTTATTGTCTGCCTCAACCTTTAATTCGTTTAGCGGTTGTGTGCCGGGCGTACTTGTTCGGATTGGTTCGGTGCGTGGCGGATTGACTTCAGGTTTATCCGTGATTGGGTTTGTAACCTGTTTGTCAACAGGGTTGGGTTGTTGTGCATTTAGCGAAAATGCGAAAACGTAAAGACACAAAAATAAAGTGACAGGAAGTTTAGATAGCAGTCTTCCGGGTCTGTGATTAAATTTTGTCAGCAAGGATAAAACTCAGCCTCCGCACAAACGAGGACAACAAAAAATCTCACAAAATTACTGCGAAAAATTATTGCCATTATTTTTTATCAAGAAACACACGTGATGCTAACACGGATTAGAACTGTTTCCAAAAGGTGACAAATGGACGGAGATATAATTGAGATAACTATTTAGAAGAAAGACTGAAAATACCCGATAAACACAAAATTTTATCTTGATTGTTATCTTATTTTTGTAGTAATAGAGGCATTCTCGTTTACATAAACCGTAAATCGCGTGCCGGCGGGAAGTTCGGCATTTTCGCCGCGTTTGAAGCCATTAAGAAGTGCAAGCGGCGCAAGAACCGGAAAGGGAATTAAAAGTGCTGCGCTGACAAAGGTTTTCGTCGCAACTTCGCCTCTATTGCCTTCGCCTTTGATTTTATTGTCGGCTTTTAACGGGATGGCTTTTCCATCAACGGCGAATACTTCTTCAACGATGAAAGAGAGTTTTCCTTCGCGTCCCCAGCGTCTTGCTTTTTTTGCCTCAAGGATTTTGCCATTTGCCAATGCTCCCGTTTCAATTACAGTTAAACCGTTGATTTTAACCGGACGAACGACGCGAAAAGTTATTTTGCTATCTTTCTTTGCCGTTGCAGACGTAAGGTCAAAAGCAAGTTCCAACTCAATCGGCGTATTGTGTGGCAAAGTCATGGTTACAGGCTCTTTTTCTTTTAAGGATGCCGAAACCATCGCAAGAATAATTTGTTCTGCAACCCCGGAGGATTTTAGCTCTTGCAAGGTTTTTGCAGATGTGTCGAAATCACAAACGGAAGATTGAATTTTCGCTACGATGATTTCAACCGACAATCCTGCTTTTAACATTTCAAGAACGTCTTGGTTTTTAAGCCTCTCATCTGAAGACTGCGATGGTTGATAAACCGTATCTGTATTTTGCGCGAAAAGGTTTGCAGTTTGAAAAACGAAAATAAAAAGCAGACTAAAAGCCAATAGCTTTTTCATTTGTTAAGATTCCTTTCAAAGTTGATTTTGAATTAGAGAATGGCAAACTCGTCTGCCACTTCTTGAAAATGTTTTAATCTTGAATCAATCTTGTTCTGTTTTGGAAAACGATTGGGACAGTAATTGGATTGTCATAAATAAATGTCAATCAAGGATAGGAATCTTACTTTTTTTCCATTAGCCCAACCGTTCACGGTTGGGAACTGATGGTCTAATCCAATTTTCAGCCCCGTTTACGAGGCGAAAGATGGCTAAAGCCTCTATCAAAAGCCCCATGAATGGGGCTGAAAAACTGATATATTTCGTTTCCCAGCCGTGAACGGCTGGGCTAGTGGAAAATTCATTGCTACCCTTGATTCGCA
>Ga0187894_10006902_pt1 | contig 10914 bp, 13 predicted proteins | sample GBC1701081metaG_FD_136650 | JGI IMG/M metagenome (GOLD analysis project Ga0187894, IMG submission 136650) | White microbial mat communities from a lava cave in the Kipuka Kanohina Cave System on the Island of Hawaii, USA - GBC170108-1 metaG ...
CTTATTTTCCTTTCCTACATTTTCCTTTTGGCAAAACCCCGAAAAGGAAAATGTAGGAAAGGAAAATAAGAATGGATGATTTCTGCAGTCTTCCGTTAATGGCCGAAACGATGATCAAGGCCTGTTTTATCAACAATTGCTCGCTCAGATTGAGGGCGTGCCGGGCGTGCAAGCGGCGAGTCTGGGCGAGAACATTCCGTTGACCTTCAACTCCCGCTGGGCAACAACAGCAACGCACCAACGAGATCGGTTTGCGCATGGCGCTGGGCGCGCGCCCGCTGGATGTGTTCCGTTTGGTGATTGGGCAAGGCATGAAATTGACCTTGATCGGCATGGGGCTGGGGACTGCCGTGGCATTGGCGCTCACGCGCGCACTGCGCAGTTTGCTGATCGGCGTAAGTCCGGCTGACCCGCTGACCTTTGTGACGCTGATCGTGTTGTTTGGTTTGGCGGCGCTCGCGGCCTGTTGGATTCCGGCGCGGCGCGCGACAAAGGTTGATCCAATGATTGCTTTGAGGTGTGACTGATTCGCTCTCGAACGAAGGAAGTTATACAAACCCTTTGGCAAGACCCGCGCCACGGCACGCGAAGGCGGCGAAAATACATGGCATTTTGGGCAAAGATGTCAAAGAAGAGCAATCCCAAACTGCTTCAGAGGAAGGCGGTGGCAGTGGGCGGCTTTTTTTACTTTGCCCGAAAACTTTTCAGCCCGAGTCCGGCTCTTTACCCGTGAAAGGAGTACGCAAAACACAACGTGGAAGATTTGGCTGTATTGGTCACGCGGGTACAAGCCGGCGACACAGACGCCTTCAATGCGCTGGTGCGACGTTTTCAGGATGTCGCCGTCGGCTATGGGTATGCGTTATTGGGCGACTTTCATCTGGCGCAGGATGCCGCGCAGGAAGCCTTTCTGACAGCTTGGCGTGAAGCGCGCAGGCTGCGCGAACCAGCCGCTTTCCCCGGTTGGTTTCGGCAGATCGTTTTTACGCAATGCCGCCGCCTGACCAGAAGAAAGACATTAGACCTTGTTCCGCTTGACGAGACGCAGGTAGTCGGCGCGTCACGGACTGATCCGGCTACGGTAATAGAAAGGAAAGTATGGATATCCAGCGAGGTCGCCGCGTTGTCGGAAAACGAGCGGGTCGTGCTGGCGCTGTTCTATGTCGGCGGTTACTCAAACGCGGAGATCAGCGCGTTCCTTGAACTGCCCCTCAACACCGTCAAGAGTCGCCTGCATCGTGCCCGCAAGCGTTTGCGTAGCAGAATGATCGAGATGTCCGAAAAATTGCTCGCGGAAGAACTCTCCGCACAACGTCCTTCGCACCGGGAAGATTTTGCCCATCGGGTGATGGCTCTGCTCAGAGCCGCAGCAGCAGGCGACGAGCGTCAAGTCTCACAATTGCTGGAACAATCCTCCGCGGAAGCCAAAGAATTGGTGAATGCCGCCGCGCCGCATCCATATTGGGGCGGCGAGCCGGGCGCATTGCATGTCGCGGCTGAAGCCGGTCGCGCAGAAGTCGTGGAACTGTTGTTACGACAGGGCGCTGACCCGAATGCGCGCGGCGAGGCTTATGATCACTGGTCGCCGCTGCATTGCGTGATTCATCGCGCGCAACAGTCCGCCGCACATCAACGGGCGCTGGAACTAATGCTGGCGCACGGAGCCGCGCTGGACATCTGGGCGGCGGCGATGCTGGGCGATGCCGAACGAGTAAGCAGGCTGCTTGCACAGGACGCCACGCTGGCAGAGGCATGCGGGCCGAATGGCGCAACACCGCTGCATTTCGCGGCAACCGTCGAAGTCGCCGAGATACTGGTTGCTGCCGGAGCCGGGCTGCGGACGCAGGACAAATATGGAAAAGCGCCCGTTTACACCCTGGTTGGTTACGGCGAGCATAGGTTTACCGTCGCACGCCGGTTGTGCGAACAAACCGGAGCAATGGACATCTTTATTGCCAGTGCGCTTGGCGAGGCCGAACGCGTTGCTACCTGGTTGGAAGCGCATCCGGAGTTGCTGCACACCCCTTGCGCTACGGGCCAGCCGGGCGATGGCTGGAAAAGCGAAACGCTGCTGAATATCGCCGCCTTGCATGGGCAAACAGAGATTATCCGCCTGTTGCTGCGACATGGTGCGGACGTGAATCGGCAAGCGCCCAGTGGCTGCTGTGCTCTGCATCTTGCCGCGGGAGGTGGGCAGATGGCCGCCGCCCAACTACTGATCGAACAGGGTGCGGCGGTTAACCCGCGCGACCGGCAATATCAGGCAACGCCGCTCGGCTGGGCGGAATTTCAGGGGCAGCAGGACATGATGAAGTTTTTGCGGGAATGCGGCGGCAAGCTGGCCGGTGAGTAAGGGAGAATAACGAAATGTACAAAGCAAAAATACTTTGCCTATTTATCAGCCTCAATAACGAGCATTCACTGAAACAGGAGCGTGCCGCATGAAATTCAACTGGTTCCGTCGACAACAACGCGAAGCCGAACTCGACGCCGAAATCCGCAGCCATCTGGACGAAGCCATCCGCGACCGTATCGCACGCGGTGAAACGCCGGACGAAGCGCGCGCCCATGCCTTGCGCGAATTCGGCAATGCGGGGTTGGTCAAGGAAGTGACGCGCGAGATGTGGGGCTGGGCGTGGCTCGAACGTTTGCTGCAAGACTTACGCTTTGGGTTGCGGATGCTGCGGAAGAATCCGGGTTTCTCGCTGATTGCAATACTCACACTGGGGTTGGGGATTGGCGCGAATACGGCCGTGTTCAGCGTCATTAATGCGGCGCTCTTCCAACCACTGCCGGTGAAGGACGCCAGCCGCCTCGTCAGGATTTACACCAGCAATCAAGATGAAAGCCATACTCCGTCTTCTTACCTGGACTACGCTGATTACCGAGAGCGGAATCAGGTCTTCAGTGAGATTGCCGCGCACGCTCAGGTACGCGCGAGCCTGGGGGAACAGGGCGAACACGAGATAGTTTGGGGAGAGATCGTCTCCGGCAATTACTTTGCCGTGCTGGGCATCAATGCGGTTCAGGGGCGAGTCCTCTTGCCGGAGGATGATCGCCCCGCCGAGGCGCCGCCGGTGGTGGTCATCAGCCACGATTTGTGGCAGCGCCGTTTCGGCGCCGACCCGGCGCTGGTGGGAAAAACCGTGCGACTCAATGGACATCCCTTGACGGTCGCGGGTATCGCTCCGGCTGGATTCAGGGGCGCCGTGACAGGATTCGCGCCGGAATTCTGGGTCCCGCTGGCGCTCCAGCGGCAAGTGATCTTGCCGGGAATTGACGCGCTCAATCGTAGGCAATCGCGCTGGCTATTTCTGCTGGGGCGATTGCGGGCGGACAGCGCCTTGCCGCAGGCTGAAGCGCAGATGAAGGCTTTGGCGAGCCAACTTGAGCAAGCCTATCCCGATTCCAACCGAGGATGCAGCGTCAGGCTGATTCCAGCCGATCAAGTCCGGGTCTTTCCACAGATAGATCAGGCGCTGGTCGCGGCTTCGAGTGTCTTGCTGGCGATGGTCGGCCTGGTCTTGCTGATCGTCTGCGCCAATGTGGCGAACTTGTTACTGGCGCGGATGATCACTCGTAGGCGCGAGATTGCCATCCGGTTGGCGCTGGGCGCGAGTCGTGGGCGATTGGTCAGGCAATTGCTGGCCGAAAGCGCCTGGCTGGCTTTGCTCGGCGGCAGCGGCGGCCTTGCCTTGGCGTTGTGGCTGGTTGACCTGCTGATGCGTTTCAAATTTCCGCTCCCGGTTTCCGTGGCGCTCCATCCTCAGCTTGACAGACGTGTGTTGGGCTTCACCTTGGCGGTGTCGCTTCTCACCGGCTTGCTCGCGGGATTGTGGCCGGCGCTACAGGCTTCCAAGCCCGATCTGGCAGGGACGCTGAAAGACGAAACGCTGAGCAGCGGCATGTCGCGCATGAAATTGCGCAACGCGCTGGTGGTCGCGCAAGTGGCGCTGTCGCTGGCGCTGCTCATTTGCACGGGACTCTTTGTCCGAAGCTGGCGTCAGGCGCACGCAATCAATCCCGGCTTCAATTCTGATGAAGTGTTGACGTTGTCGTTCGATCCGAACCTGCGCGGTTACGAAGGCGCCCGGGCACGGGAATTATGCCAGCAAATCCTGACGCGTGCGGCTGCCTTGCCTGGCGTGCAATCGGCGAGTTTAGCCGCCAGCATTCCGCTCACCCTGCATCTGCGAATGGAGGGCATCGTCGTCGAGGGGCATCCCTTGCCGACGGGGCGCGACGGCATTCTGGTGGATGCGAACGCCGTTGCTCCCGGCTACTTTCAAACACTGGGGATTGCGCTGGTGCGGGGGCGCGACTTCAGTTTGCAGGATCGAGCAGAGACGCCCAAAAGTGTCATCATCAACGAGACCATGGGGCGCCGCTTTTGGCCTAATGAAGACCCGCTCGGCAAGCGGCTCAGCCACAATGGGCCGCAAGGACCGTTTCTTGAGGTTATCGGCGTGGCGCGCGACAGCAAATATCGCACGCTCGGCGAAGCCCCGCTGCCATTCATCTATCTACCTCTGCTGCGGGAGTACGAACCGGAAGACGCTTTGATGGGGCTGACCTTGCTGGTGCGCGCGCGCAGCGAGCCGCAGAGCCTGGCGGCTGCGGTGCGGCGCGAGATCGAAAGCTTGGATGCGGAGCTGCCGGTCTTCAACATCCAACCTTTGACAGAGCGCATCGGGATTGCGCTGGCGCTGCCGCGTCTGGCGGCGCTGCTCTTTGGCGCCTTCGGAGCCGTCGGCCTGTTACTGGTGTCGGCGGGGATTTATGGCGTGATCTCGTATGCCGTCGGCCAGCGAACCCGCGAATTCGGCATTCGCGCCGCGCTTGGCGCAACTGATGGTGACGTAATGAAACTGGTCGTCAGACAAGGCTTGAAGCTCGCGATGCTCGGCATTGTGTTGGGGTTGGTCATATCCTTCGCCGTGACGCGCTTGCTGTCGAGCTTGCTTTATGGCGTGAGCGCCACTGACCCGCTCACATTTGCCCTGATTACGCTGTTGCTCATCGCCGTGTCACTGGTGGCCTGCTGGATTCCGGCGCGGCGCGCAACGAAGGTTGATCCGCTGATTGCTTTACGTTCTGAGTAAGCCGTCGTCACTCCGCAAAGGCTGCCGACGTTCACGTATTTCTGATTGTGGCGCGGAAGCCGGCGCCATAAAGCCGCGGCATCCATACCTGACTTTTTGGAGGCTTCAACAATGATTCTGTCACTTTCCCTGACGTTGTTTTGGTTCACGCCCGCGCCGTTCCACCTGGCGGCGAATGAGCCAACGATGGTTACGCAAGATCAACGAGCCAAAGATGCGGCGGCGATTCGCGCGCGCATTGAAAGCATCTTTCGTCCTGGAGAATTCGCGGGAAAAGCCCTTCGTGCGACAAGCGGAAATTCTGCAGTCGGCGAAGGAACTTGCTCAAAGCGGCGCGAAACTGGTTCGGCTCGAATTCCCGCAAACCGAAATGCAGGTCTACGGCCATACGGCCATCATTTACACGACGTACCTGTACGAGTTGGAAAACAAGCAGGGATCACTTAAGAGGAAGAAGCGACATGAGTAAGAGGAAGACGGTCTTTTTTATCATTGGACTTACGCTCGCCATGCCAACAGTTCCTGGCTATGCGCAACAAAGACTTGGGGCCTTGAAACTTGAGGAGGTCAAACCGCAAGCCGGAAACGGGCAGGAGATAATCTACAAAGACGAGAACAAGCAGGAAATCAAAGTCGAATATGGCAGACTCAGCGTTTTTGGTGGATTGCGCGTCCGGCGTGACCAAAGAACGACAAGCGCTGATTCAGCGCGAAGCCAAAGAAACGCTGCTTGGTGACGCGATCAACTTTCCCTTCCCGGAAGGCTGTGATGTATGGGGGAATCACGATCTGGGTGATTCTTTTCGTGGCCAAGTCAAGTCCAAAGTTCCGGCGCTGTTAATCAGTGGAACGTTAGACGGATTTACCCCAGTAAGTAATGCAGAAGAGGCGCAACAAGGTTTGACGGACCCTGTGCCTCTGCTGATCGAGGGAGGGGGACACGAAGACTTGTTAGTTGGCGTGCCATTCGTGGCGGAAACGATCAGAAATTTTATAAAAGGGATGCCCGTGTCACCGCAGAAAATCAGATTTCCAGTATTTAAGTTTATTACACCAGAAGATAAATAATGCCGCATTCCACGCGCATCGAACGAGTTGTTCGACCGCATTCGGAAGTTGAGGTGTCCTATGAAAGCTGGCGCTAGGCTTGGAGCAGTGATATTCGCCGCAGACCACAGACGGCTTGCCGACTTCTATGCTGCCGTGACAGATTTGCCTGTACGGCTCACCGACAGCTCCATTGTCGTACTACATTCAGACCGCTTCGAGCTGGTGATTCACAAGCTTTCAGGGGAGCAAGCGCCTTGCGACCCGCCGACCCCTCGCCGGGATAGCTACGTCAAGCTTTTCTTCCCTGTTGAAAGCCTCGCGTCCATACGTGACAAGGTAGTCGCCTTCGGTGGACAAATAGACCCTGTAGACAAGGAATGGAGTGCGCGAGGCTTTCGCGCTTGCGAGGCAATCGACCCAGAGGGCAATGTGATTCAGTTTCGCCAAGATGCGCCCTAACTGGCAGAACAAGAGACCCAGTTGAACACTCAGCATCAGTTCGAACAACGCGAGCGCGAATACGGCGCTCTTCAGCGTGGTGGATGCCGTGCTGCTCAAGACCTTGCCGGTCAAAGAGCCTGAAGCGTTGGCGCTGTTTGAATGGCAGTCCGGGCGCGCCTTCCGATACAGCGGCGCGAGCGGCACGTCGTTCGTCAAGGATGACCCAAACATCAAAGCGATGTCGCTGTTTCGTTACGAGGTCTTTGCCCGGATGCGCGAGGCGCACGCCGCCACGGACGAAGTTCGTTTCAAATTCTGGCTGACCGTGCGTGACACCTGGCGACTGGAATCTCATTCATCGAATGCGACACTGGCGTTTGTACTGCAGCGGCGTCAATTGAACCAGGTCGCGAAAAACCAGCCCGAAATAACTCTGGTCGCAAAAGCCTACCGCCTGGCTGACTTCGGAAACTGGCAGGTCCGTCGTCGCCAGCAGATGTTCCGCCTTGCCCACCCGGAAATGATTCAGATAGCTGATGAAGGATTGCCCGGTCACTTGTTTGAAAAGCCGCATGAAGTGTGACTCGCTCAAATGCAAAGCCTCAGCCGCTTTCGCCACCGAAACCGGTTCCTTGTAATTCGCTTCCAGAAATTCGAAGAGCGGGGCCAGTTGCTCGATTGCACGCTATCATCTCCCGACGCGTCAGATGCGCGAATCAATTCCGGCAAGAAATACAGGGCGGCCGCCCTGACAGGGCCTGAGGCCTTTCTTTTTTCGGGGAATTGTATGGTGTGGTATTGCGTGCTGCTGATCACTGCCAGGTCGCCCTCGCGCATCTTGAACTCGCGATCTTGAATCCTGCAGACCAGTTCGCCCGCATGCAGGTAAAAAATCTCGAAATAGTCATGGCGATTCGTTCTGATGTTGTGGCGTTTGTCCCAAACATAAAATCGTATATCCGGTGGAAACGCGGGATCGAACGGCCAGACGTGAACCCCTTCCGCATTGATTTGGGGATCAATCAGTGAAAAGGCATTTTCCAAGCGCGCTCAGTGAGATTGAGCTTTCGGCGCCAATGGAGAAATTGATCCTGCTTGAACACAAAGCACACTCCTTCCGACAAGACTCGCCTTGCGTTGGAGCGCCACGCGCCGGATGGCGAGAGTGAATATTAAGCGGATTGCTGTTGCCGTGCGATGGAGTAGCGAACGCGGCTAAGGAGCTTGCAGAAAGGTCGCTTTCTAGCATCACTTCTTTTTCTTGGTCGCGGTCCACTTGCCCGGCGGCACGCCTCCCCCAATCCAATCGACGGCGCCGGTCATCTTGGTCGGGGACTCGATCGTGCCGGTATAGCGGACTGTCATGGACTGCTTGGCTGGGCTTAACTCGTAACTGAACACTACATTATCCCCTTTCACCGTTCCGGTGACCGGATACTCGATGCCTTTCGGGTTGGTGTAAGTGCCGCTCAGCTTTTCGCCCTCTTGTTTGAATGCGAACGTGACGTTGGTGGGCTTGGGTTCGCCCATTTCAATGGAGAAGGCCCAAGTCCCGGAGATATTGGCCGCGCCAGCCCCACTGCCAGCGGTTCCCAGAGCTAGGCCGAGCAAAAGTACGATCAGCAATTGATACTTCATAAAGTCCTCCTTGCGGTAGATTGATTTCGGTCGCGTTGTCGCATCACTTCTTTTTCTTGGTCGCAATCCACTTGCCCTGTGCCCCTCCGGTGTATTCGACGGCGCCGGATAGATTCCTCCTTTGAGCCGGGTAGTTGGTAAGCGATGGCTACTCAACCCTGAGCGCCACCAGAGGGTCTACGCGCGTCGCGCGCCGCGCGGGTAGGTAGCCCGCCACAGCTGCAACGACCAACAGTGCCAGCGTCGCCAGACCAATAGCGACCGGGTCGGCTGCGCTGCGGAATTCATATCCACGCGCGTCGCCAGCAACGCGGGTGCAAGGCCGAGCAGCGCGCCCGTCAGCACAGCCACCGCAACCGTAAACATGAGCGCGCGGGCGTCTGGACTGAGATTGAGGTGAGCGGGAATTTCTCCTTGCGACAGCAACGGCAACAGCAGGCTGGTTCCCCAATATGCGAAGAGCAAGCCGAGCAAGCCGCCTAAGCCGCCGAGCAAAACGCTCTCGGTGAGTAGTTGCCTGATGAGGCGCAAGCGGCCAACACCCAGCGCCAGGCGGATCGCGATCTCTTTGCGCCGCGCGACCGCGCGTGCCAGCAGCAATCCAGCCACATTCGCGCAGGCCACGAGCAGCACCAGCCCGGCGACGATCATCAGCATCAGCAATGGACGCGAAAATTGCTGGCGCAGTTCCGATAGCCCCAGACCGCCTGACTCCAACACGAGTTTTTCTTCCAGCCAGGATTCGCGGCTTCGTCTGCCGCCACGAGCCGCGTATTCGGCGACAATCTGCTGATACAGCGCGCCCAAACCGGCATGCGCCTGTGGCATTGTCACCCCGGGCCGTAGTCGCCCCATGACAGTGAAAACGGAATTGTTGTTCTCCACATAAGACCTGATCCCCGGCATCACTTGCTGCTGCATCATCAGCGGGATCGAAACGTCCAGCGAACTGCCCACTTCCAGGCCGAAGAATTCCGGCGGCGTCACACCGATGATGGTAACAGGCGCGCCACCGAGATGAATGGTCTTCCCCACCACTGCAGGATCGCTGGCGAAGCGCCGCTGCCAGTAGTTGTAGCTGATAACACAAACAGGTGATTCGCCCGGCGCACGGTCATCGTCCGGCAGAATCGTCCGGCCCAGCGCCGCGTTCACGCCCAACACGGAGTAATAATTCCCGCTTACGAGTTGGCCCGCTACGGCTGGCTCCTGCTGTCCATCCACGCTCACAGTCAGCCGCAGCCGGTGATAGCCCAGCACGCCGGAAAATACCTGGTTCTGATCGCGGAACTGCTTGTAGGTGTGATAACCGAATGGGGTAACGGTCTCGCGGCTATCGGCGTGCCGGAGCAGTACCAATTGCTCCGGCTGTTTGACGGGCAACCGTTTCAGCAACACGGCGTCAATCAAGCTGAAGATCGCAGTATTGGCCCCAATTCCCAATGCGAGCGTGAGCGCTGTGATGACCGCGAAGCCCGGACTACGGCGCAGCATCCGTAGCGCGTAGCGTAAATCCTGGAGGGTTGAGTCCACTGCTGAAAGACTGCTGCGATCCCGGTAGCTTTCTTTCACCTGCTCAACTCCGCCGAATTTCCGCAGCGCCTCATAACGCGCCTCTTCCGGGCTCATCCCCAGCCGCAGGTTGTTCTCAATCTGCATGTCGAGATGCGAGCGGATTTCGTCCTCCAGGTCTCGCTCCATCTTTCGCTTCAGAAACAACCCGCACAGGCGGTGGATGAAGAGTCGCAGCCAGATCATGTGTTTTCCTCCGACGGTTCAAGAAAGCGGATTATGATTTCCGACGCCCGCCGCCAGCTCTCTTCTTCGGCGGCAAGCTGCTTCTTTCCGTCCCGTGTAATCGAGTAATACTTGGCGCGCCGGTTGTTTTCCGACACGCCCCATTTGGAGCTGATCCAGCCCATCTGCTCGAGGCTCAACAGAGCTGGATAAATCGTCCCCTGGTTGAGTTGGAGTTGATTGCCACTGATTTGCTCAATCCGCCTGGCAATGCCGTACCCATGCAGTGATCCCAGTGTGCTGAGGGTTTTCAGCACCATCAGGTTGAGCGTCCCAGGCAGAAGCTCGTTTTTCTGTTGTTCCATATGACTCCTGTTGATTTGCAACAGGAGTCTAAGCCAATCCCTGTAGGTAGTCAACATTAGAAGGCGGGAAACCCATCAGCCAGTGTAAAAGTGGAGTAGGGTAAAGAATCAGCGGCGGGCAATCTGGGGGCAGCAAGGCATTTTGTACTTACTGCCACTTGGCTTGTATGTGCCATTATTGGTCTTGATGAGTGTCAAGACGCTCGACTCGCGACGGATGGAGAAAGACTTGGAGGAGAACGTCGTCTCGCGGTTGTTTCTCGGTCTCGATGATCAACTCTGGTCGCAGGTGCGGGATCATTCGAACATTGCGCGAGCGCAGGAGGCGCTTGGTGTGGAGGGCTGGCAGGAGGTCAACGAGTTGATCGTCGGCCAAGCCAGGCGGCTGGGATTTGGTCAGGGAGAGATCTTGTCCTCCGACACGACGGTGCAAGAACCGGCGATTGGTTATCCGCACGAGGCTGGGATTCTCAATGGAGAGGCGCAACGAGTCTACCGCGGCCTGGTGAAATTGAAAGAGAAGGGCTCGGGCGCCATCGAGTCAGGGAAAGAAAAAGCGAAAGAGATCTTCAAAACCGTCA
>Ga0187894_10006903_pt1 | contig 10914 bp, 9 predicted proteins | sample GBC1701081metaG_FD_136650 | JGI IMG/M metagenome (GOLD analysis project Ga0187894, IMG submission 136650) | White microbial mat communities from a lava cave in the Kipuka Kanohina Cave System on the Island of Hawaii, USA - GBC170108-1 metaG ...
GCATCTGACGCCTGGCGACCCGGTGCCGGATGATGTGCGCAGCGAAAGCCGGAAGCCGGCGACAACTTGCCGGCTTCCTGAATGTCTGCAGGCTCTGAGACAGGGGCTCGATGAGTTTGCCGTACGACTGGCCAAGTCTGACACATGATCAATGAGTAGCGGTGGTTGGCTGCTCAGTCGTGTGCCTTCACTATCGTACGAGTTCGCGCAACAAAGGACCTCAAGCCCTGCTTCTCGAGGGCCAACAGATATTCCTCCATTGTTGGTTCAGAACGCGTCAGATTCGTGCGTGCGCCAGCGATCACTGCGGCTACCGCATCGGGCTCTTCATCGCAGAGCGCAGTCAGGAAGCTATCGGGATCACGAACGGCGACATTGTACTTGGTCGTTTCAGCAGTGGGAAAATGTCTGAGATTCCATGTCAGGATGACGGACGCGCCGCCTTCGATCGCGGCTGCAAGCACATGGCGGTCGTTCTGGTCGGGCAAGGTAAGCCCGGCCACATGCCTTGCATAGCCTTGAACGTCTGCCTCGGGCAGAACGGATTCATGAGATCACGCGTAGCGAGCAGACGCTCTCGTGAAACGACACCCGTCCCGGCAAGACTACGAATCCACTCGTCGTGGATCTCATCCGTCCAGCGGGCGACGACAAGATCCTCAACAGCAACCTGGATCAGCAGGTTTCGAAGATGAAACGGGTATAGAACGCAAGCATCGTAGACAACTATGATCGGATCAGAGCCCATGATTCTTCATGAGATCCTCGGTGTCATCGGCCAAACGATCGAGGGCCTCCTGCCGCGTCCGCTCCTCGCGCCGAAGTTTCAGCACGTCACTCAATCGGCAGCGCCGATGGGCACCGACATGGCGGAACGGCAGGCGACCGCTTTCCATGCGCCTGACGACGAGCGGGCGCGACACGCCGAGAATAACCGCCGCCTGTTCCGGCGACAGCTCTTCATCTTCGCGCAGAACGGCCACACGCTCGGCATCGACAAGCCTGGTCAGAACATCACGGATGATGGCGACCGCGGCCTTGGACACGGCGATGCTGTCGCGTGTCCCATCCGGATGCACGACGCTGATCTCCACTCGGTCGCGACCACCGGCTCGACCAAGCACTTCGAGGCTGGCCAGACCACGCCGGCGTTCCTGCTCGGAGAGTTCATAGAATCTCAGAACATCGGCCGACATCGGTCGCTCCAAGCTTGGTCGGTACAACTGAAATATCTGAAACAAGTTTGGTTTGTCAACATTGGTCCCGAAGATTTCATGCACCCTCTGGAGCGGGCATGCGCGAAACGTGAGGGCCGCTACAGGCGATCCAAGAAGCCCTGTCATCGCCCCGCAAAGGCGTACCGCGATTGCGATACTCCGGCGCGGGACAGCGGCGTCACCCGGCGCATCGGAGGAAAGTTGGGGCGGCACCACGTTGGCCGTGCGCCGTGTCTAACCTCTGTGGCCTGCAAACGCAGGTGGGCGCCGTGTGGCCGAGACCAGGATCAAGGCCAGGGACAGCTCCCTAGAGGAGAGCATTGGCCCCAGGGTTCAGTGCGGCTCACGCTCCACGCAGACATCCGCCCCAAGTGCAATGTAGGGGTGATGGGACGTGGGGGCAACCGGGGGGATTCCTCCCCACGCTTTAGCGTGGGGAGGTGGCCCGAAGGGCCGGAGGGGCCGCCGACGTGGTCTACGCAACTGAGCCTCAGTTTCGAGGACCATGAGTCTCGGTTAGGTAGACCACGTGGGGGGCCCCATCCGGCCTTCGGCCACCTTCCCCACTTCGTGGGGAAGGGATTACGCCGCGGCGACCTTGCGGGCGATGGTCTCGATGCGGTTCTCGAGGCGCGAGAACAGCTCTTCGACCGGCATGGTCTCGCCGTCCGGTGCGACCTCGGCTTCCAGCAGGGCGCGGGTCCGGGCGAGCTCGGCCTGGACGATGTCCGCCTCGCGCTTCGCCTCCTGCACGCGGTCGGCCATCATCAGGGCGACGAAGACCAGCAGCTTGGCCTCGGGCGCGTTGGGGATCTGGATGCGCAGGTCTGTCAGGCAGGAATCGACCTCCGCGGCCAGCATATGGGTCCGCTCCTCCTGGCCATCACCGCAGGCCAAGTCATAGCTGCGGCTGCCGATGCGAATCGTGATCTGGGGCATTTTCGGTTCTTTCAGAGGGGGTTGTCGTTCTTGATTGATGACATGAAGAGTCTTGCCCAAGCCTCCGCTTCGGTCAACGCCCGCGCAAAACCGTTCAGCGCACGTCTTCGGCCAGCAGGGTGCGGATGTGCTCCATGGCGCGCTCCAGCCGCGCCTCGACGTCGGTCGCCACGCGTTTCAGCTCCAGGTGCTCGCGCTCCAGCCGCGCCAGCTTGCCGGCAAGCTCGTCGGCGCGCTCGGTCTCCACCTTCAACCGGTCCTCGACCATGCGCTCCAGACGGCTCAGGGCGGTGTTGACCTTGCCCTTCGCTTCGTCGAGTTTCGACATTGGCTGCATTCCCAACCCACTGAGCCCGATTCCTCATCCGCCAGCATGACGGCCGGGCACGCACACGTCAATATCTCGCGGTAAAATGCATGTTCCGTCCACTACATCTCGTGGGTTGTCCACAGACAAACACCAGAGCGCAGGGCTCGGTCGCGGCAAAGGCGGATTGACGCCGCGGGGCACGGCCGGCATTTTGCCGCCGCCTCACGAAGGCCCGCGCGGCACGGCCGCCGGTGCGCCCACCGACGTTGATCAGGGGTCCGATGCCCGACACACCCGCCCCCGCCGCCGCGGCGGATGCGCGAACCGTTTCCCACAACGACATGGCCAACGCGATCCGGGCGCTCGCCATGGACGCGGTCCAGCAGGCCGAGTCGGGGCATCCCGGCATGCCCATGGGCATGGCCGATGTCGCCACGGTGCTGTTCACGAAGTTCCTGAAGTTCGATGCCGCGGCGCCGCGCTGGCCGGACCGCGACCGCTTCGTGCTGTCGGCCGGCCACGGCTCGATGCTGCTGTACGCGCTGCTGTATCTCACCGGCTACGCCGACATGACGCTGGATGAGATCAAGCGCTTCCGCCAGGTTGGTTCCAGGACAGCCGGCCACCCCGAGTACGGCCACGCCGCCGGCATCGAGACCACGACCGGGCCGCTGGGCCAGGGCCTGGGCAATGCCGTCGGCATGGCGCTGGCCGAGCGCGGCCTCGCCGCCCGCTTCGGCGCCGAGGTCGTCGACCATTACACCTACGCCATCACCGGCGATGGCTGCCTCATGGAGGGGATCGGCCAGGAGGCGGTGACGCTGGCCGGCCATCTCGGGCTGGGGCACCTGATCGTGCTGTTCGACGACAACGGCATCTCGATCGACGGGCCGACGTCGCTCAGCACGTCGGAAGACCACCTGATGCGTTTCGCGGCGGCGAACTGGCATGTCTCGCGCGTCGACGGGCACGACCCGGTGGAGATCGAGGCCGCCATCCGGCATGCGCGCACCATCACCGACCGGCCGTCGCTGATCGCCTGCCGCACCACCATCGGCTACGGCGCGCCCACCAAGGCGGGCACGGCGGCGACGCACGGCTCGCCGCTGGGGAAGGACGAAGTGGCCGGCGCCCGCGTCAAGCTCGGTTGGCCGCACCCGCCATTCGAGATCCCGGCGCCCATCCTCGCCGCCTGGCGTGCCGCCGGTGCACGCGGCTCGACGGCGCGCGCTGCGTGGGAGAAGCACGTCGCGGCGTTGCCGGACGCCGAGCGGCTGGAGTGGAATCGGCGCCAGTCCGGCGCGCTGGCCGAAGCAATGGCGCCGGCGCTCGCTGCCTTCAAGGCGAAGGTCGCGGCCGACAAGCCATCCTGGGCGACACGCAAGTCGAGCCAGGAAGTGCTTGAGGTGATCAACCCGCTGCTGCCGGAAACCATCGGCGGCTCGGCTGATCTGACCGGTTCCAACAACACCAAAACCGCGACGACGGGACCGATCAAGCGCGGCGCCTACGATGGCCGCTACGTCTATTACGGCATCCGCGAGCATGCGATGGCCGCGACGATGAACGGCATGGCGCTGCACGGTGGCATCATCCCGTATGGCGGCACGTTCCTGGTGTTCACAGACTACTGCCGGCCGTCAATCCGGCTGTCGGCGCTGATGCACCAGCGCGTGATCTACGTCATGACGCATGACTCGATCGGCCTGGGCGAGGACGGGCCGACGCATCAGCCGGTCGAGCATTTGGCCGCCCTGCGCGCGATTCCCAACCTGCTCGTGCTGCGGCCGGCCGACGTGATCGAGACCGCGGAGTGCTGGGAGCTGGCGCTGCGCACCGGGAACAAGCCCAGCGTCATCGCGCTGACGCGTCAGAACGTGCCGACGCTGCGCGATGCGGACGACGAGAACCGCTCGGCCAGAGGCGCCTACATTCTCGCCGGCGCCGCCTCGGACAAGGTGCGGCTGATCGCCAGCGGCTCGGAAGTGCACCTGGCGCTGGCGGCGCGCGAGGCGCTGGGCAAGGACGGCATCGCCGCCGCCGTGGTGTCGATGCCGTCGTGGGAACTGTTCGGGCAGCAGCCCGAGGCGTATCGCGCCGAGGTGCTGGGCGGGCCGGGCACGGCGCGCGTGGCCTGCGAGGCCGCCGCCGGCTTCGGCTGGGAACGCTGGCTGGGGCCTGATGGCGTCTTTGTCGGCATGTCGGGTTTCGGCGGTTCGGGGAAGTACCAGGACCTCTACAAGCACTTCGGCATCACCCCGGACGCGATCGCCGCCGCGGCAAGGACATTGGTCACAAGAATGGCGTAGTTGCGCGCCAGGGCTGCGCGATACGATCGACACCGGAACGAACGGAGGGCGAGTCACCATGGCTGTTCGAGTTGCCATCAACGGGTTTGGCCGCATCGGCCGCAACATCCTGCGCGCCATCATCGAGTCCGGCCGCAAGGATATCGAAGTGGTCACCATCAACGACCTCGGCCCGGTCGAAACCAACGCCCATCTGCTGCGCTTCGACTCGGTGCACGGGCGCTTCCCGCACGAAGTCAAGGTCGACGGCGACACCATCGACGCCAGCCGCGGCAAGATGAAGGTCACGGCCGAGCGTGACCCGTCCAAGCTTCCGCATAAGGAACTGGGCGTCGACGTGGCGCTGGAATGCACCGGCATCTTCACCAGCAAGACGACGGCGTCGGCCCACCTGACGGCTGGCGCAAGGCGCGTGCTGGTCTCGGCCCCGGCCGATGGCGCCGACCTGACCGTCGTCTACGGCGTCAACCACGACAAGCTGGCGAAGGACCACGTCATCATCTCCAACGGCTCGTGCACGACCAATTGCCTGGCACCGGTCGCCAAGGTGCTGAACGATGCGGTCGGCATCGAGACCGGCTTCATGACGACGATCCACGCCTATACCGGCGACCAGCCAACGCTGGATACGCTGCACAAGGACCTCTATCGCGGGCGTGCCGCCGCCCTGTCGATGATCCCGACCTCGACCGGCGCCGCCAAGGCGATCGGCCTCGTGCTGCCGGAGCTCAACGGCAAGCTGGACGGCGTCGCGATCCGCGTGCCGACGCCCAACGTGTCGATGATCGACCTGAAGTTCGTGGCGAAGAGGGCGACCACCAAGGACGAGGTCAATGACGCCATCCGGCGCGCCGCCGGCAACCAGCTCAAGGGCATCCTCGGCTGGACCGATGCGCCGAACGTGTCGACCGACTTCAACCACGACCCGCATTCCTCGGTCTTCCACATGGACCAGACCAAGGTCCAGGGCGGCACCTTCGTGCGTGTCATGAGCTGGTACGACAACGAGTGGGGCTTCTCCAACCGCATGAGCGACACCGCCGTCGCCATGGGCAAGCTGGGCTGAGATTCAGGGCCCGCTCTTGTTGCCTTCATGGTGAGCCTGTCGAACCATGAAGGCCTCGCACGGGCAGCGGTGCGGCACTTCATGGTTCGACAAGCTCACCATGAAGCGCTCTCTGCGGTTTCGGTCAGGCTCTCGTGGGACAGACGACGGAAGGCAGAGGACAGAATGAGAGCGATCTTGCTCCTTCTGTCCTCCGTCATCTACCTTCCATTCCACGGGAGCCATTGGAATAGCACGCTCCCCGCATGGCCATGAGCGGGAACGTCATCGCACTGTCGCGGCATCGTCGCACTACCGCCGCTGCACCAGCTGCAGCGGTCGTGACCGTGCGCGTGCACGGCTGGAAGCATGTCGCCGCCGCGCTGACGGCGGCGCGCGAGGCCTCGCTCCCGGTCGCATTGCTGGCGCCGCCGGGCGGCACCTACACGGGCGGCGTGGGTTTCTGGGCCGCGATCGACAGGCGTCGGCAGGAGCTGTTCCCCGATGTCGCCGCGGAGCTGATCGTCGACTGCGACGGCGCGCCGGGCCATGTCATGGCGGCGCTGCGCGTCGGGCTCAAGCGCCTGGTGTTCGACGGCAATGACGCAGCCCGCGCGCGCCTGGCCGACATTGTCGCCAGGCACGGCGCGGCTCTGGTTGAGCGACCGCAAGCCGCGCTCGATCTCATCCATGAAAAGGACCCGCTGCGCGCCTGCCGGCAGTTGCTCACGATATCGCGTGTCTAACCGTGTGATCGCTGCACCCCAGCGTGCGGTATGAAGCCTGCCTGTCGTCCTGGCTGGACGAACACCGCGATATTCCAACCTGTATCGACAGTGGTTGCCGTTTGCCATGCCGGGCGGCAAGCTTCGTCTCGTCTTGTTGGGGAGAGGGTCCAGTCGATGGCATGGGCGTTGCTTCGACCGACGCCAGCAAAACTGGAGGAGCTCGGTGAGCGCGATCGCGCAACGATCGACCGACGCACAGGAAGCACCGGCGACATCGGCGGTGGGCGTCGGGCTGCGCAATCACACGCTCGACGTCGAGTCGCTGACGCATCGCTTCGGCAGTTTCACTGCCGTCGACGACGTCACGCTGTCGATCAAGGGCGGCGAGATCGTGGCCCTGCTCGGGCCGTCGGGCTGCGGCAAGACCACGCTGCTGCGGGCCATTGCCGGGTTCGTGCGGCAGAGCCGCGGCCGCGTGCTGATCGACGGCACCGCCATCGACCACCTGCCCGCCAACCGGCGCAACGTCGGCATCGTGTTCCAGAACTACGCGCTGTTTCCCCACATGACGGTGGCGCAGAACGTCGCCTACGGCCTGGAGGCGCGCGGGACGCCGCGCCAGGAGACGCGCGATCGCGTCACCCGCTTCCTGTCGATCGTGCAGCTTTCCCATCTCGGCGACCGGCTGCCGCGCCAGCTCTCGGGCGGCCAGCAGCAGCGCGTGGCGCTGGCGCGGGCGCTGGCCGTGGAGCCGTCAATCCTGTTGCTGGACGAGCCGTTCGGCGCGCTCGACAAGAACCTGCGGCTGGACATGCAGATCGAGATCAAGCGCCTGCAGCGCCAGCTCGGCCTCACCGCCATCCTGGTCACCCACGACCAGGACGAGGCGATGAGCATCGCCGACCGGATCGCCGTGATGAACCGCGGCAAGGTCGAGCAGCTCGGCACGCCGGTCGAGATCTACGACCGGCCGCAAACGCTGTTCGTCAACGGCTTCATCGGCAGCACCAACCTGCTGACCGGGCGTGTTGTCGGCATCGACGCCGGACGCGCCCGGGTCGACCTGGCGGCGGGTGCCACCCTCTCGGTCAAGGCCGGCGGCACGCTCGCGGTCGGCGACGCGGTTCTGCTTTCCATCCGACCGGAGCAACTGGCGATGTTCGACGTGCCGGACAGTGGACGTTGGCCCGTGACGGTCGACCTCAGCCTGCCGATCGGCGGCATGGCCGTGCACGATGCCCGCACGCGCGACGGCGCCACGCTGAAGATCACGCAGACACGGCGTGGCGCGGCGCCGCCCCCGACCGGCGACGTATGGTGCGGCCTGACGCCGGACGCGCAGCCCGTTTTGTTCCCCGCAAGCGACGCGAAGGAGAAGAAGCCATGAGCACGCCGACTCGACGTCACGTATTGGCCGGCGCCGCCGCGATCGGCGGCCTCGGCCTGCTGCCCGGCTCCGCACAAGCCAAGGGCAGCGTCACCGCCGCGATGTATCCCGGCTCGTGGGAGGAGGCCTACCGCAGCATCGTGGCGCCGGCTCTCAAGAAGGCCCACGATGTCGAGCTGGAGATGCAGCCGCTGTTCGCCGTCGACCAGATCGCCAAGGCGAAGGCGGCCCGCGGCGCGCCGCCGTTCGACGCCTTCGTCCTCGACCCCGGCCCGCGCATCGTCGGCATCAACGACGGGCTGTTCGACAAGTTCGACGGCAAGAAGCTGTCCAACGCCGCCAAGGTGCCGGCCGGCCTCGTCGACGACTGGGGAGTGTCGATTGCGGCCCAGTTCGTCGGCATCGGCTACAACCCCAGGAAAATCCCGACTCCGCCCAAGGGCTGGGCCGATCTGTTCAAGGAACCCTACGTCTCCCGCCTCGGCCTCACGGGCTTCCAGACGACGTTCGGCACCGTCTCGATCATCGAGATCGCCAAGGTGTTCGGCGGCTCGGAGACCAACGTCGAACCCTTCTTCACCGAGATCAAGAAAGTGCTGCCGAAGATCGCGGTGATCTCGGCACCGGCGCCGATGCCCGGCCTGTTCCAGCAAGGCCAGTGCGACATCATGTACACCAACACCCAGACCGTCGGCACGTTGCGCGCTCGCGGCGTCGACATCGAGTTCGTGCGGCCCGAGTCCGGCACGATCGCATTCTTCACCACCATGCATCTTGCCAAAGGCGCGGCCGAGCCGGCCAATGCCTACAAGTATTTCGACACGGTGCTCAGCAAGGAGGTGCAGGAGGTCTTGATGAAGGCCCCCTACTTCCTGGCGCCGGTGAACAAGGACGTGGCCCTCGACGGCAGCCTGCCGCTGAAGAGCCTGGACGAGATGGACAAGTTCGTGCGGCATGACTGGTCCAAGATCAACCCGCTGCGCGCCGGCTGGATCGAGCGCTTCAACAAGGAAGTGGCGAAGTGAGCCGATGACAAACGCCTTCGTCGTCCTGAGCGACCCTTCGGCTTCGCTCAGGGCAGACGCGAAGGACCTCGCGGTCGTTCGTCCAGTCGTCATCCCGAGCGCAGCGAGGGATCTTCTGCGAAAGGAGACTCCATTCCCGAAAGATCCCTCGCTGCGCTCGGGATGACAGTTTGATCGAACGACCGCAGGGTCCTTCGCGCCTGTCCTGAGCGAAGCCGAAGGGTCGCTCAGGACGACGTTGAGAGACACGAGCTGTACTCTGCCATGACGCTTGCGACAGCAACGATCCCGAAGCAGCGCGTGCCGCTCTGGCTGGCGGAGTGGCAGCTGTCGCTGCCGCTGGCGCTGGCGTTCGTCGCGTTCTTCGCCGTGCCGCTGCTGATGCTGGTCGCCGTCAGCGCCTTCGACGACGACAGGATCACGGTCCTGGGCTTCGCCATGTGGCACAAGTTCCTGGGCGACCCGTTCTACTGGAAGGTGATCGGCGACACGCTGAAACTGGGCCTGCTGACGGTGCTGGCCACCATCGTGATCGGATATCCCGTGGCGCTGGTCTACATGTCGGCCGGGCCGCGCCTGCAACGAGTCCTGATCTTCATCATCATCATGCCGCTGCTGCTGTCGGTGGTGGTGCGCACCTTCGCCTGGATCGTGATCCTGGGCCACGAGGGCGTGATCAACCAGGCCGTCCTGTGGCTCGGCCTCAGCCCGACGCCGCTGCGGCTGCTGCAGACCGAGCTGGGCCTGGTGATCTCGCTGACCCAGATCGAGATGCCGCTGATGCTGCTGCCGCTGATCAGCGTCATGGGCCGCATCGATCCCAACATGCGCGATGCCTCGGCCGCACTCGGTGCCTCGAAGTGGCGCACGCTGTTCAGGGTGATCCTGCCGCTCAGCACGCCGGGGCTGATCGCCGGCTGCCTGCTGGTGTTCGCCAGCTCGACCACCGCCTTCATCTCGCAACAGGTCATCGGCGGCAACCGGCTGGTCTACCTGCCGCTGTTGATCTGGCAACAATCGCTGGTCGTCTACAACTGGCCGCTGGCGTCGGTCGCGGCGCTCACCCTGCTGCTGTCGGTGACGCTGGTTATCGTCGCGATCTCGATGCTGGGCCGGCGCGGCACGAGGCACCTCGAATGACCAGGCGCCAGAGCTTCAGCGATATCTCCTACACGCTGGTGATCGGCGCGCTGGCCACCTTGGCGCTGCTGATCATGGTCGGGCCGGTGCTGATCGTGCTGGTCACGTCGCTGACGGACAACCGCTCTCTGAAATTTCCGCCGACCGGCCTGTCGTTCCAGTGGTACGAGCAGCTGTTCGATGCCGCCAAGTCGCGGCAGATCCACCGCGCCGCCGGCAACAGCCTGGAGGTGGCGGCCTGGGCGACCGCCGGCGCCGCCCTGTTCGGCACCGCCGCCGCGCTCGCCCTCGCGCGCACGCGGGCGCGCTGGGCACGGGTTCTGGACACGGTATTCATGTCGCCCATGATCCTGCCGGGACTGGCCTTCGGGCTGGCGGCGCTGATGTACTTCACGCTCATGGGGTTCCGGCCGTCGCTGAACCTGATCATGATCGGCCACGCCATGGTGATCGTGCCCTTCGTGTTGCGGACGGCGTCGGCCAGCCTGTCGCAGCTCGAGCCGGCGATGCTCGAGAGTTCGGCCAGCCTGGGCGCCAGCTGGTTCTACACGTTGCGCCGCGTCACCCTGCCGATCATCCTGCCGGGAATCGTGGCCGGCGCGTTCCTCGCCTTCATGGCCTCGATGGACAACGTGCCGATCTCGTTGTTCCTGTCCGGGCCGCGCGCCGACATGCTGCCGATCCGCATGTGGGGTATGATGGAATCGACGCTCGACGTGCGGGTCGCCGCCGTATCCGGCGTGCTGATCGCCACGGTATTGTGCCTGATGCTGCTGATGGAACGTCTGGTCGGCCTGACGCGACGCATGCGCGA
>Ga0187894_10006904_pt1 | contig 10912 bp, 11 predicted proteins | sample GBC1701081metaG_FD_136650 | JGI IMG/M metagenome (GOLD analysis project Ga0187894, IMG submission 136650) | White microbial mat communities from a lava cave in the Kipuka Kanohina Cave System on the Island of Hawaii, USA - GBC170108-1 metaG ...
GCGCTCGCGGCCGCCGTCCTGCTCTCGGTCGCCATCCTCCTCGCGACGCGCGGGCCCCGCGCCTCGGATCCCCTGCGCCTCTCGTCGATCCCGCTCGCACCGGTCGTGGTGCCTCCCTCTCCCGACATTCCCCGGGCACTCGCCGACTATCGCCCCCGCGACGGGGCGGGAGCGCGGTTCCTCGAGGACGTGGGCGAGGCGCGGGCGCTCGCGCGATTCCTGGGGAGGCCGGCGTTCCTCTGGGTGTTCGTCGACGAGTGTCCGCTCTGCCGGCAGCTCGAAGAGCGCGTCTTCCCCATGGAACGCGTGGGGGAGGCCGCGGAGGGGGTGGTCCTCGCGAAGGTGCGATACGAGGATGCGCTCGCCGCGGGGCTCCCCGGCTTCGAGTCGGGCTGGCCGATCGCCGTCGTGGAGGACTACGCGGGGACGCGGATGCGCGCGGTGCACGAGGAGTGGGCGCCGGCCGACCTGGCGGCGCTCCTGCGCGAGACGGCGAAGGAGGGCCGCGCGCCCGCGCCCCCGGACTGGGAGACGCAGCGCAAGCTCGCGAAGGCGCTCGCCGACGCCGAGCGCGAGCCGTCGCTCGCCCGCCGCGTCGGCACGTGGGGATCGGTCGCCGCCGCCGACGCGGGAGCCGTGGGCGACCGCGCGCGCTCGCTCCTCGCCGGGGTCGCGGCGCGGGCGCACGACGCGGTCGCCGCCGCGCGCGCGCTCCCGGCGCGGGAGGCGTCCGCGGCGATCCGCGCGGCGCTCCGGGAGCTCGAAGGAACGGCGTACGGGGAGGACCTGAGGCGCCTCGCCGATCGCATCGATCGGGACGGCGCCTTCCCCCCCTTGGAGGGACCACGATGACTCGCATGCTCGCGACGATCCTGCTCGCCGCCGCGACCGCCGCAGCGGGGGAGGCGCTCGAAAAAGCGGTGGCGGCGTTCCGCGAGGGGCGCTTCGAGGAGGCGGCGGAGGGCGCCGGCGCCGTCCGGGAGAACGACCCCGACTATCCGCGCGCGCGCTACCTGGCGGGCGAGATCCGCCTGGCGCTCGGGGAGAACGCGGCGGCGGAGTCGGCGTTCCGCGACGCGCTGGAGAAGCGGCCGGGCTCGGAACCGATCCTGACCGGATTGGGCCGCGCGCAGCTGGCCCAGGGGAAGGACGCGGAGGCGCTCGAGACGCTCGAAAAGGCCGTGAAGGCCGACGCGCAGTCGGCGCGCGCGCATGCGTTCCTCGGGGCCGCGCAGATGCGGACGAGCAACGGCAAGAAGGGCGACCGGGCGCTCGACACCGCGATCAAGCTCGGGGGCAACGACGCGGAGGTGGTCCGAGCCGTCGTCGTCGAGCGCGTCCGCGCCGACGACGCGGCCGCCGCGAAGAGGATCCTCAAGGCGTTCGTCGCCGCGAACAAGGCGAGCGCGATGGGGCCGTTTCTCGCGGCGACGATCGCCGAGCACGAGAAGGCGTACGACGAGGCCATCGCGGCGTACGAGAAGGCGATCGCGCTCGATCCGAAGTTCCTCGACGCTCACAAGAACCTCGCGATCCTCTGCATCGCGCAGAACCCGCTCTACCAGAACCAGGAGCGGACGAAGAAGGCGCTCGAGCACTTCGAAGAGTACAAGAAGCTCGGCGGCCGCGACGGGCGCGTGATCGAGATCTACGAGACGCTCCTGCAGTTCGTCTCGCCGCAGGGGGGGTAGGCCGCGAAGGGGCCGCGAGCGCGCCCCCCGGTCCCCGGCGCGTCGGCGATCCTCGCGGTCGAGCGCGTGGCGGCGGCCCTCCCGCGCGAGCGCCAGCGGCGCCTCGCCGACTGCCTCCAGCGCGTCGTCTGCCAGCGCCTGCTGCCCCGCTGCGGCGGCGGCCTCGTCGCGGCCCAGGAGGTCCTCGTCGTGGACGACGCCGCGCGCGCGCTCCTCCGCGAGGACCGTCCCGCGCCCACGACGCCGACCCTGGAGGCCGCGCTCGGCGCCTTGGTGGCGCGCGGCCTCGTCTCCCGCGAGACCGCGCGGGCCGCCGCCGACCACCCCGGCGCCGTCGAGCCCAGGCAGAAGGCGTGCGAGGCGCGGGAGGGGAGCGGGGGACGGGGCGCCCAACCCTACGGTGGTGGAGTTCCCCGCACGCGACCCCGTAACTCAGCTGGATAGAGCGGCGGTTTCCTAAACCGCAGGTCGTCGGCTCGAATCCGCCCGGGGTCGCCAGTCCCGCCTGGGGCGGGCGCGGGGGACGATGGAAGGGCCCGCGCGTCCCCGTGCCGTCCGCAGGGTGCTACCCATCCCGCTGCGCATTTGGTACCCAGGGCGGTGGCGCAGTCTGAAGGAGACGCCACATGACAGGGGGTACGAAGCATGGGGGCGGGTCACTGCCGGATCGGCAGCGGGTGTGCGCCGGCCGGCGCAACAGGACTCGCCATGCTAGAGATCGCGCGCCCCTCAGTAGTCTGGATCTTGGAACGAGCGCTGGATTTCAGCAGTTCTTGCGGGAGCGGATCGGACTCTCGGCCATGCAGGCGCGCGCACTCGGGCTCAGAGTGAACGGCATGGCATGGAAGCGCATTCCGCCGACGCTTGGAACCAGCGAGGGCGCCTCACGGGTACACCTCATCCGCGCGAGAAGAAAACTGGCAGCTCTTGGAGTGCATGAAGGCATCGAGGTGCGACTGGTCATTGAGTTCTACGAGAGCCAGGCGTTGAGGTTCAGGCAGGACGTGATGTACACCAAATGGTCTACTTGTCTGCAGTCGCAACCGCACTAGATTGGTCATGCGTTCGCGTCGAGCGACCCTGAGTAATTGATCCGTTGAATGGAGGGACATCCCGCATGATCATCGGTACGACCATGGCCAAGCTGGACGGAAATCCCTACTACAGTCCGGCCTTTCCCAAGGGCGGTGACGCAGCTGTGTTCTCGGTTCAGATCGTGAACTTTTCGGCTACAAGCCTCACGGTCACAGTTCAACACCGCACCGCCGAGGAGACCACATGGACCGACGCGGGAACGTTCACGTCGATCACGACTATCGGTCTGGCCACGAAGGACATTTCCGGTCTCAAGGAGTTGGTGCGGTTCAAGTTCCTCGTCAATGGCAGCAACGTGTATGACGCGGTTCACGTGTTCGTGCCTCCCCCGTCTTGGCGGCCGAACTGATACTCCTCCATGGCTTGCCTCGGCGGTGGTGCGTGCGACTGTGAGGCCTGTGTAGATCCCGACCCCAGCGCGCGTGAGCTCCCCGCGACGGATCCCAGCATGTATGCGCTTGCATGGGGATACAGATCGGCAGTCGTGCGTGGGGCGGACGTGTTCTGGACGCTGGCTACTGCTTTCGACATGCACCTTCGGATCGGAGGTGCCGGTGACTCACGAAGTGAGTAGGACGGCGAAGAGCTCTCGTCCACCAGCGACGCGAGCCCTGCGAAAGCGTTCCTAGTTGGCGGCTCAGCGAGGATTGAATGCCTACCAGTAAGGGCGAACGATACATCCGCAAGTGTGACTGCATAAAGCCCCCGCCGAATGAACCCACGGTCCCCGGCGATCCGAAACCGCCCCCGCCCGGGGATACCGCTCCGCCCTCCGACGGTCCCACATCGCCCCCTGATCCCGGAAGTCCTGGAACACCGAGTGGCCCCACCTCGGGAAGCTCTCGCGGCGTCGGCCGACGCCGAGGCACTCGCAGCCGTGCTGCGACCACTACCAATCTAGTCTCGGCAGCTGACATCGAAGAGTTCGCGCGGGACTTCGCGGAACTAGACGCCGACGCGCATTGGACGATTGCCAGCATATCGTGGGATTGGCTGTCCGCCTCTGTGGTCCTGCCCGACAGGGTTTTTGCGCGCTCATCTCTGTCCACTGGTGTCGTTGTCCTTGATCGGGCCATTCTGGGCCTTCCACTGAGCCGAACAGCGCCGCCGGTTGCCTACGCCGCCAAGGCTCGGTTGCTCATCGACGTCGTCGACTTCAAGAACTACTCGTTGGCGTTCGCCGATCAGCGCGCCGAGCACACTTCTCGGCAGATTACACAATCGCAACTAGACATGCCTGAGGAAGAGCGCACGCGCACAACCGACTACGGAATTACGGATTGTGCAACTGCCGACAATCCGAAAAAGGGAGAGACGAAGGGCACTCTGAAGAAACCGAGGTTCCTTAGACCGTTCAAGGATCTTCCGGAGTGTCTGAAGCAGATGGTCCGAGCACATGAGGACGACCACTACTTCGACGCGGCACTTCAGGCGGCCTGCGCTGCACGTGAGAAAGCCAGGGACGCTGCCGAAGACGCCGAACGAGCCGTGAAGGCGGGAGGTTCAGCGGAGAAAAAGAAGCGTGCTCTCGATATTGGTAAGGCCTTCGGGAAAGCGGTCAAAGATTGGAACGAAGCAGTGCGGCTATCGGAGTGCGCAGCTTATCTCAAGGATGAGGAGTGCATCAAGCAGCTGCTTGTGTGCTGTGAAGCCCATCACGAGTGCTGTCCATGTAAACTCGTCAAGAAGATTGCCGCAATGGTGGAGACGGCGCTCAAAACCAAGAAGTGCAGGTAGCCGCAGGGGTGATCCATATGTGCGAGTGCTTCGCGCTCGCTCTTCTCAGTGGGTCGTTCGACATGGGTGAAGCCGGTGTGGCGGACTGCGCATCGCAGGGGAGACCGGTCGCGCCGATGACACACTCGCGGCGATTCGCCAAATTGGGAATCACATGAGCCGGCCGAAGCGTGGCGCGCCTTGACTGAGCAGGCTTCGGCCGCGCACGATGCAGCGATTCGGGTGCTCCCGATAGACCCGGGTCCTGAGAGGTGGTCATCGGGGCAACAAGTCTGTGGCCGCAGAATGCTAACGACACCACGATCCGATACGTCACGGGCGGGAACGGCGCGCAGCTCTCGCGCGGGGCCGATGGCCAGCGCGCGGGTAGGTGCCATTCAAGCAGATTGGGGCATTGTCGCTCTTCGGGCCCGTGAACAACACCGGGGAGGTTATTAGCTGCGAGGGCGGCGGGCGTGCCGTTGCCTACCAGCTGAAGACGGAGTCGTTGGCGCGGATGGACGGGTGCTCTCAGCGGGAGACGAGCGACTGCATGGTGGAGCGCTTCGTCCTCGAAGCTCCCGTTGCGACCCCGCTCTAGAGGCTCCTGCTACGCCCCTTCCTTGTCTCGCAGATGAGCCCCCTCATCAGGGGGGGAAGCACAACATACAACCGGGAAACGTCCGTGGCCTATCGCTTTCACGGATTGCAGCACCGCGTACCCGCAGGGGCGAGCCTGTTTCCGCCTGGCCAGGCAGCCCGTCTGACCTCGCAAGAAAAACGCCAGCATGAGACGGCCCGCGAGCAGCCTCGCGTCGGCGCAACCCAGGGGGAACGCCGAGAGCATGCCAGGACACCCCGCCGGTGACCCATGGCCAGCGGGCTCGACGGTTCTCACGTCCCAAGATGCCTCGCACCCCCACCCGCACTGCCGTCGTGGGAGAGTAGGGGGCGCAATGCGTGTTGAACCCTCTCGCCTGCGCGCTACTCGCGCCTTCAACCTCGCGGTCCCCCTCACAGTGGTATGCTGGGAGGATCTTGCTCGCGACGCGTCGGCGAAAGCTCGTCCTGGCGATCGTCATTGGCGGACTGATGGCTGTCGTCGCAAATCGGCTCGGTCGTCCCGTCGATCATGCGCAACGCCACCGTGCGGCGCCAGCGCGATCCTCGGACCCCGAGTGTGTGGATCGCAGGGACCAGGCCAGCCACCAGCCGCGTGCAATAGAGGCGCCCAGGATCGACAGGGACGAGATCGTCGACTCCACAGAAGTCCAAGGGCAGCTTGTGGTCGTGGACGACGAGGGCCATGAGCACGCACGGGGAAGCGGGACGATGTTGGTCAATGGCATTGCCGTGGCGATTGAAGACGGGCGCTGGTCTACGGTCGTCTTGAGCGTCGTCGATGGCCTCGGCCTGAGCAACATCGAGGTCGATGAACGTCGCGTCGTCCCCGACCAAACTCTGGTTCCGATCCCAGAGAGTGGGCCCGTCGTCCTGCGTGGACGATTCGTTCGGCCCTCCATGCTCAGGGTTCTCGGCTGTGGCTCGAAGGCCGACCTCGATGGAGTCGAGGTGGTAACGACTTCGCAGGTCGAGTGCTTCTATGATGCACATCCTGCTGGGATCCGAGATCTGATTTGGATAGCGAGGGACGCACGCTCTCCGGTTCAGTTGCCGGATGAAGACGGTGCGGTCGTCTACTGGGTCCACGCCCCCCATCATGCATGGGGCCGCATCCACTTTGATCACAGTATCGGTGGAGAACGAGCGATCCGGTTGCGTCCCGCCGGCAACTTGATCGTGAATATCGCGAGCAAAGGGGTCGATCCGGACATCGTCCTTCGACTTCGCAGGGCGAACCCTGACTCCGACGACCCGCTGACCACCTGCTCTCCGCAGCTCCATGGTCCTGTCGAGATTGCCGACTTACCGGTGGGTGATTATGATCTTTCCGCCGAGATCGGAAAGTCGTTCATGGATCCGCTAGTTCTCTCGTCCGTTCGCGTACACGTCTCCCGAGGCGAAACCCGATACGAGACGCTTACCATCGTGAATCCAGGGGAGCCTCCTGGGTCTCCTCTCGCAGGAACGATCTGGCTTTCCCCTCGTTGGGGTGAGGGGCTCCCGGAGCTCACAGTCACGCCCAAACCCTGCACCACGGTCCATGAGCATGCAGAGCGGAAACTGCTGAGATTGCGCCCCCCGAAAGTGCGTGTGCGTCCGACTGCGAAGGGTCGGTGGGAGTGGGACGCGGGAGCGCTGCCGACAGGTGAGTACATACTTAGCGTGAAGCCATCGAACTACAGTCTACTGGTCGTTCTCGGTCGCACCGGCTCTCGAGCCGTGCGCGTGCTTGTACCGGATCCGGTCGAGACGGCCGTCCACTTCGTGGACGATGTCTCGGGTTCACCGGCGCATGTCACCTTCCTCACTTGGTCTCACATAGATCCGCGGGACTTGCCTCACGACCCAACCGGAGGAGTGGCACACGCTAGTGAACCTAATGAACCAGGAACGATCTACTTTCTGGCGCCTAGCGGAGTGATTTGGATGCAATATGGGGGGCCCGCGTACAGCTCCGCGGAGGCGATCCGGATCCAACTCGAGCCGTCGGCCACAGAACATGTAGTTGCTGTGCGTCCCAGCTGTGGGTTCGATGTATTCCTCTTCGACGGAACGACGCCGGTCCCTGCGGAGGAACTGGACTTCCAGGTGCGCGCGCCAGGCGGCGAGGCATGTGACTACGGCTTGCATTTCATGGGCCGTGGCGTGCGGGCGTATGTGTCCAGCCCCGGTAACTACCGCATCGCGTGTGACTCCATCGACGGATTCTTGCCGATTGAGCCGCGCGAAGTCATCGTAGAGGAGGGACGGTTCACACCTCTCACCGTGCCGCTCGAGCGTGAGAACTGAGTGTCAGGTGTGGGTAGGTGCACGGTTTCCTTGGACACTACATCGGGGGTGCTCCCCTCGAGGAGATGGTGTCCATGGCAAGACGATCGAAGCGAACCGGAGCGCCCGGAACGGAGCGAGGGCGTAGCCCGAGCAGAGAGCCGGGCGCGGGCGGCGACGTGGGGCAGGCCCTCGAGAAGCACCGGCGGCGCTGGAGACTCCGGTGGGGGTTCCGCGACTGGCGGCTCTGGATCCTCGTGGCGCCCGCTTGGGTCGCGTTCCTAGTCCTGATGAGCCTCGGCAAGCGGGGGATCATCCTCATGCTCGGCGCGCTCTGCCTGCTCGTCACCGTGAAGCTCGGCGAGGTCGGCGAGGCCACGCACCCGTCGCCGAAGCGGCGGCGGCCCCCGACGCCCCCCGGACCGCCCCGGTAGGATCCGCGCGGAGTCCGCGCTCGCCTCTAGCACCCCTCCCGGGCGGTCACGTTTCCTGATTGCAGCACGCGGACCGCTCGCTTGGCCCAGGCACGGAGGCCTACCGTCGCACGACGAGGACCGCGGAACCCGCGATCGCGTCCCGCCGGATCGCCAGGAGCCCCTCGTTCGCCGCCTCGAAGGGGAACGTCTCGACCTCCGCGCGGATCCCGGCGGACGCCGCGAGTTCGAGCAGCTCCTCCCCGTCGCGGCGCGTGTTCGCCGTGGTCGAGGTGAGGACGCGCTCGCCGAAGAGATGCCTCCCGTAGTCCAGCTCGGGGACCGGCGACATGTGGACGCAGGCCGACACGACCGTCCCGCCCCAGCGCACCGACTCCAGCGCGCGCGGGAGGAGCTCGCCGGCGGGCGCGAACACCACCGCGCGGTCCATCGGCTCCGGCGGCGCCTCGCCGGAGTCCCCGACCCACGCGGCGCCCATCCGGCGCGCGAGCGCGCGATGCCGCTCCCCGCGCGTGACGACGAAGACGCGGTTCCCGCTCGCCCGCGCCAGCTGGAGCGCGAGGTGGGCCGAGGAGCCGAACCCGTAGAGCCCCACGGTCTCGCCCGAGCCGAGCCCCGCCCGCTTCAGCGCGCGGTAGCCGATGATCCCGGCGCAGAGGAGCGGGGCCGCACGAACCGGATCGAGGCCGCCCGGGAGCTCGTACGCGAACGCCTCCGGGACCACCAATCGCTCCGCCAGCCCCCCGGGGCGGTGGTACCCCGTGAAGAGCGCGCGCGGGCAGAGGTTCTCCTCGCCCCGCGCGCAGGCGGCGCAAGCCCCGCAGGTGCGGTGGAGCCAGGCGACGCCGACGCGCGCGCCGACCGGGAAGCGGCCCCCCGACCCCCCCGACTTCGCCACGCGACCGACCGCTTGGTGCCCCGGGACGATCGGCGCCACCGCGAGAGGCAGCTCCCCCTCGACGAGGTGGAGGTCGGTGCGGCAGAGCCCGCAGCACTCGATGTCGACGGCGATCTCGCCCGGCCCCGGCACCGGGTCGGGGAGCTCGCGCAGCGAGAGCGGGCGCTCCTCGATCGGCCGCGGGGCGTCCAGGACCCACGCTCGCACCGGGACATCCTATACTTGCGCGACTCCGTGATCGTCCAGGTCGAGAACCTCACGAAGCGCTTCGGCGCGACGACCGCGCTCGACGGCGTCACCTGCGTCATCGGCGAGGGCGCGACCGGGCTCCTCGGGCCGAACGGAGCGGGGAAGACGACGCTCCTGCGCATCCTGCTCGGGCTCCTCCCCGCGCGCGGGAAGGCGCAGGTGCTCGGGATCGACCCGATGCACAGGCCGCGCGACGTGCGCCGGCGCCTGGGGTACATGCCCGAGAGCGAGTGCATCGTGCCGGGGCTCAAGGGCGCGGAGGTGGTGGCGTTCCTCGGGCGGCTCGCGGGCATGTCGACGCGCGACGCGCTCAAGCGCGCGCACGAGGTGCTCTACTACGTCGGGCTCGGCGAGGCGCGCTACCGCGACGCCGACGAGTTCTCGGTCGGCATGCAGCAGCGGCTGAAGCTCGCGCAGGCGCTCGTGCACGACCCCGACCTCCTGTTCCTCGACGAGCCGACGAACGGGCTCGATCCGGCGGGCCGCGAGGAGATGCTCGCCCTCATCCGGGAGCTCGCGACGGAGCACGGGAAGCACGTGGTGCTGTCGTCGCACCTCCTTCCCGACGTCGAGGCGGTCTGCACGAACGTGGTGGTGCTCCGGCGCGGGAAGGTGGCGCGCGAGGGCCCGCTCCGCGAACTCACGGGGGGCGGGGGGGGCGCGTACCTCGTCACGGTGCAGGGGGACCGCGCGCGCTTCGCCGAGGAGGCGCGCTCGCTGGGCGCCACGGCGTCGGGCGACGGCGCGCTCGTCGTCACGCTGCCCGCGGGTTCCGACGCCTCCCTTCTCTTCCGCGCCGCCCGCGCCTCGGGCGCCCAGGTGCGCGGGTTGAAACCGACTCGGCGCACGCTCGAGGACGTCTTCCTCGACGCGATGGAGGGCGACTGATGCCGATCTACGAGGCCGCCTACCGGGAATGGGAGAGGGGCGCGGGGACCGGGCGCGGGTCGCCGACGCTGGCGATCGCGTCCGTCATGGCGACGCGCGTCCTACGGCTCCGGTTCGTGAAGCTGATCCTCCTCATCGTCATCCCGTGCGCCTGCTTCTTCTCGTTCGTCGTGTTCTACGCGTCGTACGGGGAGATCCTCGCGAGGATCCGGGCGCGCTCCGGCGTCTCGGACTTCAACATGCTGCACCTCGTGAACCAGCAGTTCCTCCTGCCGGCGCGGCCGTTCGCGGTGCTGCTCGCGGCGATCGTGGGCACGCCGCTCATCGCCGAGGACCGACGCGCGCGGGCGCTCCCGCTCTACTTCTCGCGGCCGATCACGCACGTCCACTTCGTCGTCGGGAAGTTCCTGACCGTCGCGTTTTTCCTGTCGCTCCTCATGCTGCTTCCGCCGCTCTGCTTCTACATCGTGGAGGTGATGCTGAGCCCGCAGAGCGGCGTCGCGTCGGCCCAGCTCCCGTCGCTCCTCCGCTCGTTCGTGCCGGGTCTCGTCATGGTGGCGATCCTCTCCTCGCTGTCGCTCGGCGTGTCGGCCCTCTTCCGGCGCCCGACCTACGCGTCCCTCGCGTTCCTCGGAACGATCAGTTTCTCTTGGGCGGGCGCCCAGGCGCTCTCCGCGAGCCTGCGCGACCCAGCGTGGTTCGCGATCGCGCCGACCTCCGTCGTCGTCAGCATCGCGAGCGACGTAGTCCCGCTCCCCCCCGAGGTGGCCGGGCTGGTGGACGTCGTCCACGGCAGGCTGAGGCTCGAACCGGGCCTCGCGTGGCTGGGGGCGGCGGCCTGGGTCGCGGGCGGACTCGCGCTCCTCTCGTGGCGTGTGCGCAACGTGGAGGTGGTGACGTGATCGCGTCCTTCGCGGGCGTGGCGAAGTGGTACGGCCCGGTGGTCGGGCTCGTCGACGTGACCGCGGAGCTTCAGCCGGGCGTCACCGGGCTCCTCGGCCCCAACGGCGCCGGGAAGTCGACGTTCCTGAAGCTGCTCACGGGGCAGC
>Ga0187894_10006905_pt1 | contig 10911 bp, 11 predicted proteins | sample GBC1701081metaG_FD_136650 | JGI IMG/M metagenome (GOLD analysis project Ga0187894, IMG submission 136650) | White microbial mat communities from a lava cave in the Kipuka Kanohina Cave System on the Island of Hawaii, USA - GBC170108-1 metaG ...
CCGGCCCGGGAGGCCGGTCCATCGGCACTCATCGGTGTGCCATCCCTCGGATGGCACACCAGGTGACCGGCCCGGGAGGCCGGTCCATCGGCACTCATCGGTGTGCCATCCCTCGGATGGCACGCCAGGTGACCGGCCCGGGAGGCCGGTCCATCGGCACTCATCGGTGTGCCATCCCTCGGATGGCACACCGATGACCGGTCAGCCGCCCGGCTTTCTGGAGGCGACGCTGCGCGCCGGGATGGCCGGCGGCCGCAAGCTCCTCGTCCCCTACGTGACGGGCGGGATCGGCCCCCGCTGGGTCGAGGTGCTCGAGGCCATGGCCGCTGCCGGGGCGGACGCCGTCGAGGTCGCCATCCCGTTCTCGGACCCGGTCATGGACGGCCCCACCATCCAGGAGGCGTCGCAGCGGGCGCTGGAGAACGGCGCCACGCCGCCGGCCATCCTCGACGCGCTGCCGGCGGCCGATGTGGGCGTCCCCCTGGTGGCCATGACCTACTACAACCTGGTCTACCGGGGGGGCCACCGCCGATTCGCCCATGGGCTGCGGGACGCCGGCATCTCGGGCGCCGTGGTGCCCGACGTGCCCCTCGAGGAGCTCGGCCCGTGGGCGAGGGCCGCCGCGTTCGAGGGCGTGGAGACGGTGCTGCTGGCCTCTCCCGTCACGCCTGACGACCGCCTGGCCCGGATCTGCGAGCGCTCGCACGGTTTCGTCTACGGCGTGAGCGTGATGGGCACCACCGGGGAGCGCCAGCGCCTGGCGTCGTCGGCCTCCGTGCTGGCCAAGCGCCTCAAGGCGTGCACCGACCTGCCGGTGCTCCTGGGCTTCGGCGTGTCCACGCCGGCCCAGGCGGTGGAGGCGTGTGCCGAGGCCGACGGGGTCATCGTCGCCTCGGCGCTCATGCGCCGCCTGCTCGACGGCGCCTCACCCGACCAGCTCGGCCACGCGGTGGCCGACCTTCGCGCCGCCCTCGATTGCGGCTGACGCGGCCCTACCCCGGCGGCGCCGGTGGCGCCATCGACGCGGCCGCCGGGGCGACGCCGGGGGAGCTGACCAACTCCCGCTCGGGGTCGTAGGCCGGAACGGGGGCGACGGCGGCCGCCTCGTCGCCGGCCACCCCGGCGCTGTCGTCGGGCCGGGCCCCGCACCGGACGGCCATGACCACCAGCTCGTCCCGCAGGACCGTCTCCTCGGCCAGCAGCTGGTCCACCAGGGCCTGCATGAGGACCATGTTCTGGGCGACGACCTGGCGGGCCCGCTCCAGCGCTCGGTCCAGCATGGCGCTGACGGTGGCGTTGACCTCGTCGGAGTGGACGCCGCCCGGGGTCAGGGCCGACCGGGAGGCGACGCCGAGGTCGCTCATGCCGTACTCGGTGACCATGGCCACGGCCAGGTGGGTGGCCGACGAGAAGTCGCTGGCCGCGCCCTGGGTGAAGTCACCCTCCAGGTGGATCTCCTCGGCGGCGCGGCCACCCATCGACACCACCAGGCGGGCCTCGGCCTCGGACCGGGTGAGGAAGGAGTTGTCGTTGCCGCCCATCCAGGTCACGCCGCCGGCGCCGCCGCGGGGGACGATGGTGACCGAGACGGGGTCGTCGGCGTGCGGCAGGAGCAGCGCGGCGACGGCATGACCGGCCTCGTGCCAGGCGGTGATGCGCCGGTCCCGGTCGGTGATGACGGCCGAGCGGCGCTCGCGACCGAGGACGGCGGTGGCCAGGGCGTCCTGCAGGTCGGCGGCGGAGATGACCTCCGAGCCCCGCCGGGCCGCCACCAGCGCGGCCTCGTTGACCAGGAACTCCAGGTCGGCGCCGGTGAGCCCGGGCGTGCGCCGGCCCAGGGCCACCAGGTCGACATCGGGGGCGAACCGCCTGGTCCTCGCATAGAGCTCCAGGATCTTGGTCCGGCCCACCCGGTCGGGGGCGGGCACGACCACGCGGCGGTCGAAGCGGCCGGGCCGGGTGAGGGCGGGGTCGAGCACGTCGCTGCGGTTGGTGGCGGCCAGCACGATGATGCCGGACTTGGTGAAGCCGTCCATCTCCACCAGGAGCTGGTTGAGGGTGTTCTCGCGCTCCTCGGCGCCACCACCGGACGGGCCGGCCGTGCGGGCCTTGCCCACGGCGTCGATCTCGTCGATGAAGATGATGGCCCGGCCCAGCTTGCGGGCCGCGTCGAAGACCTGCCGGACGCGCGACGCCCCCACGCCGACGAAGGTCTCGACGAAGTCCGAGCCCGACAGGGCGAAGAACGGCACGCCAGCCTCGCCGGCCACGGCCCGGGCCAGGAGGGTCTTGCCGGTACCGGGCGGGCCGACCAGCAGGAAGCCGTGCGGGACACGCGCACCGGCGCTGGCGAACCGTTCGGGGGCGTGCAGGAACTCGACCACCTCGGCCAGCTCGGACACGGCCTCGTCCACACCGACCACGTCGGTGAAGCGGGTGGTGGGCACCTCGGCCGGGCGTCGCCGGCTCTTGCCCATCTTGCCGATGCCCATGCGGGGCCCCATGAACAGGATGAAGAAGCCGATGAGCAGCACCACCGGCAGCAGGTTGAACAGCAGCGTGAACCACATCGAACGGCCCGACGACTCGGGCGACGCCGTCAGTTTCACGCCGTTGTCGAAGGCCTTGTTGGCCACGTCCTCGCCGCCGCCGACGGGGTAGGTGGTGATGACCCGTGTGCCGTTCGACAGGATCAGGGTGGCCCGGCGGGACCCGTCGTCGAGGTGGACGCGTGCAACCTTGCCGTCCTCGATGGCGTTCAGTGCGCCCGACAGGGACACCTCGGGCAGCGCGGGCTCGGCCCGCAGGCGGCTGATGGCCTGGACACCGACGATGCTGAAGGCGAGCAGCAGGCCGACGGTGACGCCGACGGCGATCTTGTGGGCGCGTGTGGGCGGTGCCGGCGGCTTCTTGGGGCGTCCCAGGGGCGAGGGTGGGCGAGCCGATCGCGGCGTGCGAGGCGGGCGGAAGCCGGGTCGGGGCAGCATCAGCCCGGACCTCCCCCGAGGTCGGCGCCGCAGGCGGGACGGCACGAGCGCCAGCCCCTCGATCGCCGGATCGACATGTTCCCTCCTTGTGCCGTCGCCCCGAGATGGGTGTCTGCTCCTGCTCTCGGCGCGCCCGGCGGCGAAGTGAGCCTACTGGCGCGTATGACCAGGTGATGCGCGCCGGCCCTGTAGCCTGGTGCCGGCGAGCAGCGCAGGGTGCGTGTTCGCGGGCCCACCTTCCCAGCTGCTCTGCGGGTGTGAGGCAGGCCCACCCAGACAGAGAGCAGGAAGTTCGTGACCGAATCGTTCGCCGCGCTCGGCGTGTCACCGGACCTGGTGGCCGCACTCGATGCCCGGGGCATCGTCGAGCCATTCCCCATCCAGGCCCTGACCATCCCCGACGCCCTCGCCGGCCGCGACGTCTGCGGCAAGGCCAAGACGGGCTCGGGCAAGACGCTGGCCTTCGGCCTGGCGCTCCTGGAGCGGACGGTGCCGAACTGCCCCCCCGGCCGGCCGCAGTCGCTGGTGCTGGTCCCCACCCGGGAGCTGGCCGCCCAGGTGCACGAGGTGCTGGAGCCGCTGGGCCATGCCCGCGGCCTGCGCTTGGTGGCCGTGTACGGCGGCGCCAGCATGGACCGCCAGGTCGCCGCCGTGGCCCAAGGTGCCGACATCGTCATCGCCACCCCAGGCCGGCTCATCGACCTGGGCGAGCGGGGCACCATCGACGTGAGCGACATCCGCCAGATCGTGCTGGACGAGGCCGACCGCATGGCCGACATGGGCTTTCTGCCCCAGGTCGAGTGGTTCCTGCGCCGCATCAAGGGCGAGCACCAGACGCTGCTGTTCTCGGCCACGCTCGACGGCGACGTGAACCACCTCATCCGCCTGTACCTCCGGGACCCGGTGCGCCACGAGGTGGAGTCCGCCCAGGTGACGGTGGCCGAGATGTCCCACCGCTTCCTGCGGGTGCACCAGATGGACAAGCCGAAGGTGGCGGCGGCCATCGCCCGCCACCAGAGCCGCACGCTGGTGTTCGTACGGACCAAGCGCGGCGCCGACCGCCTGGTCGAGCAGCTCGCCCGAGAGGGCCTGAAGGTCGGCTCACTGCACGGTGACATGCCCCAGGTGAAGCGGGAGCGGTCACTGGCCGCCTTCGCCGCCGGCCGCCAGCCGGTCCTGGTGGCGACCGATGTCGCCGCTCGGGGTATCCACGTGGAGGGTATCGACGTGGTCATCCACTACGACCCGCCCGAGGACGCCAAGGCGTACCTCCACCGCTCCGGCCGCACGGCCCGGGCCGGCGAGGCCGGCGTTGCCGTCACCTTGGTCCTGTGGGACCAGCAGCTGGACGCCGAGCGCCTGCAGAAGCGGATCGGCGTGCGTCAGCCGCTGGTCGAGGTGTTCTCCAACGACCGCCGGCTGGCCGACCTGGCCGCCTGGGACCCGGCCGGCGACGCGGTGGTCGCCGCGGCGCGGTAGAGCGTGGCGACGGCGTCGGTGGCGACGACCCGCAGGGGCACGGCGCGGCCGACCTCGGCCGCCGTCGGTAGGAACCGGCTGCGGAACTCGAACGGTGCGAAGTAGACGACGACGCCCCCGCCGGCCCGCAGCCGGCCGCCCATCGCACGCATCGACTCGTCGTAGCGCGGGTCGGGTGCACCGCTGAGGTAGTCGTGGTGCGGCGGCACCGACGACGTGCGGCGCCCGGTGAGCAGGAACACCGCTTCGGCCGCGTTGCTGTAGACCGCCGTGTCGGGCGGAAGGGCGGCCACGCCGGCCAGCACGGCTGACTCGCGCCATGCCCGGGCTGACAGGCCGCGCCGGTCCACGCCGGTGTCGCCGATCCCGGACGCCACCCACGTGATGGCCTGCAACCCGTGGAGGCCGAGCAGCGCAACCGCTCCGACCCGTAGGCGCGTGGCCGTCAGCCGGCCGGCGCCGCCGGCCGCCACCGCCCGCGCCGCGGCGGGCACCAGGACGACGAGGGCCAGCACGTGCAGCGGCGCCAGGAAGCGGGCGTCGAGCCGCCCGGTGTCGTCCACCACGAGCCGGTCGCCGAGAAGCAACGCGAGGTAGCACGCCGTGAACGTGGCGATCAGGAACGGGAGGGGGTCGGGCCGCCCTTCGCCCCCTGCGGTTCCCCGGACGAGCCGCTGGGCGACCACGGCCATCGCGGCCAACGCAGCCAGCCTGATCGGCCACGGGACGAACGGGGGCAACACCCACCGGGCCAGGCTCCCGAGGCCTGTCGACCAGTAGCCGAGGTCGAACCAGTGGAACGCCACTGGGCGATTGGTGCGCCCGACGGCTGCCACCCACACCAGCAGCGGCAGCACCGCGACGGCCGCGAACGCGACCGCCCGCCACCGGCGGCGTCCATGCTCGACGTGCCACAGCCCGGCCGCCCCGCCCACCACCAACGCGGCACCGACGTAGCGGGTGAGGCAGGCGGCGCCGGCCAGGGTGGCCGCCGCCACCAGCAGCCGGTCGCTCCGCCGCGACACCGACCCGGCCAGCGCGGCCAGCGAGCCGAGTGCCAGGAGGACGAACAGCGGCTCGCTCAGCGCCGATCCGCCGTACACGAGGAGGTCCAGGCCGACCACCGCGCCGGCCGACGCACCGGCACCGGCCGCCACCGAGCCGGTCCGGGCCCGGACGACGACGGCCACGAGCAGCGCCGTCGCACCGAACAGCAACGGGTTCACGATGGCCGCGGCGTCCATCGGGTCGAGCCCGAGCACGCGGCCCGCGCCGGCCAGCAGCCATGGGAACAGCGGTGGGAAGTGGGCCAGCGGCGGGGACCCGGGCGGGGCCACCAGCCCCACGCCGTCCACCAGGCTGCGGGCCACCCCCACGTAGAACGCACTGTCGGGGCTGGTGTAGGCGCCGTGGCGGCCGACCAGCAGCAGCGCCGCGGTCCCGATCGATGCAGGCGCCCCGAGCGCCGCCGCCGCCACCCACCGTCGGTGCACGGCCGGAGCCTGCCACGGGCGGGCCAAGCATGCAGAACCGATGTGTCTATGCTTTCCGCATGAAGCTCGTCCAGATTCGCAACGTCCCCGACGAGGTCCACCGCCGGCTGAAGGCCCGGGCGGCCATGGAGGGCCAGTCGCTGTCGGAGTACGCCCTGGGCGAGCTGCGCCGGGCCCTGGAGCGGCCGACGCGCCGCGAGCTCCTCGAGCGGGTCGCGGCCCGGGAGCCGTCCTTGGTCAAGATGGGTGCGGCCGCCACGGTCCGGGCCGAGCGGGACGCCCGCTGATCGTTCTCGACGCCTCGGCCGTGGTGGAGTGGCTGCTGGGGCTGCCCCGGTCTGGCGCGGTGGCCGGGCGGCTCGGTACGGCCGGTGGCCTCCATGCCCCCCACCTGCTGGCCGTCGAGGTGGCCCAGGTGGTGCGTCGGTACGTGGCCGCCGGTCAGGTCCCGCCTGCCCGGGGCGCGGCCGCCGTCGCCGACCTGGCCGACCTGGACGTGGCCCTCTACCCCCACGAAGCGTTGCTGCCGGCGGTGTGGCGCCTGCGCCGGAACCTCACCGCCTACGACGCCGTCTACGTGGCCCTGGCCGAGGTGCTCGATGCCCCGCTCCTGACCCTTGACCGCCGCCTCGCCACCGCTGCCGGTCACGACGCCACCATCGACCTGATCAGGTGACGGCCCGGGCGACTTCCGATCGGATTGTCCCGACGCTCCATCGGGGGTAAGAAGCGCCCATGCGACTGCGCCTCGGGTTCCTTCTCGGCTTCGCCCTCGGTTACGTGCTCGGCTCCAGGGCCGGCCGTGAACGCTACGACCAGATCGTGGCCGCCGTCCGGAAGGTGAAGCCCGCCGATCCCTTCGACGTCGGCGGCCCCGCCTACGACGCGGCGCCGGCCAGCGTCACCGGGACCGGGAGCTACTCCTCGTCGAGGTAGTCCCGCAGCCGCTGGCTGCGGATGGGGTGCCGGAGCTTGGCCAGCACCTTCGACTCGATCTGGCGCACCCGCTCGCGGGTCACGCCGAACTCCTTGCCGACCTCCTCGAGGGTGCGCACGTGGCCGTCGTCGAGCCCGAAGCGAAGGCGCACGACCTGCTGCTCCCGCTCCGACAGTTCGGAGATGGCCAGCTTCACCGCCTCGTTGAGCAGGGTGCGGGCGGCGGCATCGGCGGGCACGATGGCCGTCAGGTCCTCGACGATGTCGCCCAGGCTGAAGTCCTCGTCGCCCATGGGCTGCTCCAGCGAGACGGTCGGCTCGCTGATGAGCAGGATCTCCCGCAGCCGCTCGATGGTCATCTCCAGCCGCCGCGCCAGTTCGTCGAGCGTCGGCTCCCGGCCCTGTTCCTGGACCAGCCGGCGCTGGGCCCGGGCCACCTTGTTGATGGTCTCGATCATGTGGACCGGGATGCGGATGGTGCGGGCCTGGTCGGCGATGGCACGGGTGATGGCCTGGCGGATCCACCAGGTGGCGTAGGTGGAGAACTTGAAGCCCTTGGTGTAGTCGAACTTCACCACGGCCCGCATGAGCCCGAGGTTGCCCTCCTGGATCAGGTCGAGGAAGGCCATGCCGCGGCTCTGGTAGCGCTTGGCGATCGAGACGACCAGGCGCAGGTTGGCGTTGATCAGTTCCTTCTTGGCCGTCAGCCCGTCGGCCACGATCCGCTCCTCGGCCCGCAGGAGCGGGCGGGGGACGGCCTCGGCTGATCCGTATGTGTCCTCCAGGACGACGATGCGCTCGGCGGCGGCCAGGCCGCGCTCGATGCGCTGGGCCAGGCCCACCTCCTGCGGCCCGGTGAGAAGCGGGACCTTGCCGATCTCCTTGAGGTACATGCGGACCGGGTCGGCGCCCAGGCGGCGGAAGTCGGGATCCGCCCGTCCCGCACGGGGGGCCGTCGCGGTCGCCGCCCGCCGGGCCGGCGGGCGAGGGGCGGGTGGCGCCGGCGGGGGATCGGCGTCGATCTCGGCCACCTCGGCCACCGCCACCTCGGCGTCCTCGGCGTCGTCGTAGACGATGCCCTCGGCCCGGACCCGGGCCACCACCGCGTCGATCAGCTCGGGGCTCAGCTCCACCGACGCGAGCACCGTCACCATGTCGTCGGGGACCAGGGTCCCCTTCCGGTGACCCGTAGCCAGCAACTCCGCCAGGACGTCGCTGGGGACCTCGGGTTCGCCGGGCAGCGAGGCCGCCCCGTCGCTCACGCTGATTCCCTGCCCCATCGCACGAGCCAGGGTACCAATCGGTCTAGTGCGTCGAGGTCGGGCAGGCGGGCCATCTCCTTGCGGAGCCAGTCGATCGTGGGCGCGTGCTCGGCCAGCCGGCCGGGCTCGGCCCGCACGTCTCGCTCGAGGGACGCGACGGCGCGGACGGTCGCCTCGCGGACCACCCGACCCAGGACATCGGCGGCGGCCGACGTGGCTTCCTCGACGGCCAGCCTGCGCAACAGCACGGCGGCCTCCTCGGGGGCGCCGGCGATGGCGTCGTGCAGGGTCGCCGACCCGGCCAGCGCCCGAAAGGCGGCCAGGTGGACCTCGTCGGCGAACAGCACCTCCTCCAGTCGCTCGGCCATCTCCTCCGGTCGTTGTATGGCCAGGCGCAGCGCCTCGAGCTCGGGACCGTCGCGCTCCCGGCGCCGGGCGGTGCGGACCGGCGCGGACAACCCACCGGTCCGGCGTCGCGGATCGGCCGCCATCTGCCGCAGCCGCCCGACGTCGAGACGACACCGGTCGGCCACTTCCATCAGGTATTGGTCCCGGACGAGGGCGTTCGGGTGCTGGGCGACCACGGCCAGCGCCGCCTCGGCGGCGCGGGCCCGGGCCTCGGCGGTCCGGAGGTCGGCGCCGCCGAGCACCCGCTCCAGGCGGAAGGCGAGGAACGGCCGGGCCTCGGCCACCGCCCGGCGCAACGCCTCGGGGTCGCGCTCGGCCAGCTGGCCCGGGTCGGCGCCGGCCGGCAGGTCGGCCACGACCACGTCCAGCTCGTAGTGCCGCTCCCACTCGTAGAACCGCTCGGCCGCGGCCTGGCCGGCGGCGTCGGCGTCGTAAGCCAGCACGATGCGGTGGGCGAAGTTCTTGAGGAGGCGGAAGTGGTCGTCCGCCAGTGCCGTTCCGCACGTCGCCACCGCCCGGGGCAGCCCGGACCGGAAGAAGCCGATCACGTCGGTGTAGCCCTCGCACACGATGACCTCGTCGGCTTTGGCGACGTCGGCCTTGGCCCAGTTGAGGGCATAGAGAATGCGGCTCTTGGCGTAGAGGGCGCCGTCACGGGAGTTCTTGTACTTCGGTCCGTCGGCTCCGGGCAGGGCCCGGCCGCCGAAGGCGACGGCGCGACCCGAGGGGTCGAAGATGGGGAACAGGACCCGGCCGCGGAAGTCGTCCTGCTGCCGGCCGCGGCGGTTGACGAAGCCCAGGCCGCTGTCGGTCAGCTCGTCGTCGGGGAGGTGCAGGTGGCGGGCCAGTGCGTCCCACTCGTCGGGCGCCCACCCGAGGCGGAAGCGGCGCACCAGCTCGCCGTCGTAGCCCCGGGACCGCAGGTAGCCCCGGGCCGCCGCGGCATCCGCCCCGGTGAGCAGTCGCCCGTGGTACCACTCGACGGCCCGCCCGACCGCCTCGGCCAGACGGTCGCGCCGCTGGCGGTCCCTGCCCTCCCGCACGTCGTCGTAACGCAGCTGGATGCCGGCCCGGCTGGCCAGGCGCTCGACGGTCTCGGCAAAGTCGAGGTGCTCCAGCTCGCGGACGAAAGTGATCACGTCGCCGCCGGCCTGGCACCCGAAGCAGTGGAAGATGCCCTGCTCGGCATTGACGGAGAACGACGGCGACTTCTCGTCGTGGAAGGGGCACAGGCCGACCCATTGCCGCCCGACCCGCTTCAACGCCACGTGCTCCGAGGCCACCGCCACGAAGTCGGTCGCCGCCCGCACCCGGGCCACGTCCTCGTCCACGATGCCCACGGTCGGGACCGTACTGCGGCCGGTGGACGGCGCCGGCGGCGAGGCAGGCGGGCGAGCCGAGCCGGTGGCCACGTCGATTCATGCCCCCGATACCATTCTCACCATGTCTTCACCATTGATGGTGATCCGGGTCCGGGTCGACCGCCAGGGCCGCCTCGTCCTGCCCAAGCGGATCCGCCAGGAGCTCGGCGCCGATCCCGGCGAGCTGGCCCTCCGGCGGACGGCCGACGGCGTGCTGCTGACGCGGCTCGCACCACCGGGCCAGGTCGGCACGGCCGACGACGACCTGCCGACCCTTGCCCTCGGCCGCCCGGTGACCAACGACGAGGTCCTCGACGCGATCGACACCGAGCGCGCCAGCCGGTGACCGCCCGGGAGGGCGGTCCCGTTCACCGGTGCGGCATAGGGCGGAGGGAGCGCCCGTGATCGACACGTCGGCCGTGCTGGCCGCGCTCATCGTCGACCACGAGCACCACGGGCTGGCCCGGCCCCACCTGGCCGGCGCCCGCCTCCCGGTCATCGTGGTGGCCGAGACCTTCTCCCAGCTCCGGCGCACGTTCGGTCAGTCGTCCGCCGTGGCGGCGACCGTGCTCAGGCCGTGGATCTCCGACCCCGGCCGCCTCCTGGGCACCAGCCCGGCCCACGTAGCCACCGTCCTCGGGCGGTCCGTCGAGCTCGACCTGGGCGGCAACGTGCACGACGCGTTGGTGGCCGAGGTGTGCCGCGCCAACGGTGTCGGGCTGGTCACCCTGGACCGGCGCCAGCACGCTGTCGCTCTGGCCCTCGGTGTGGCGAGCCGCCTGCTGCTCCCCGGGCCCCCGCTGACCGACGGGGGTGACCGGCGTGGGGCCCGACCCCTCAGGGAGCCGGGGTCAGGTGGCGCCCGAAGAAGGCGAGGATGATCTCGGCCCGCTGGACCCGGTGGCGGGGCGATCCCGAGCGGGACAACTCGTGGCTCTCGCCCGGGAACCGCACCAGCTCGACCGGGCGGCCCAGCAGGCGCAGC
>Ga0187894_10006906_pt1 | contig 10910 bp, 10 predicted proteins | sample GBC1701081metaG_FD_136650 | JGI IMG/M metagenome (GOLD analysis project Ga0187894, IMG submission 136650) | White microbial mat communities from a lava cave in the Kipuka Kanohina Cave System on the Island of Hawaii, USA - GBC170108-1 metaG ...
GGCGGTGGCGGCGGCCGCATCCCAGGCTAAAGAAGACATCGCGGCGCTGGAGATCGTCTTTCGCCCCGACCCGACGGTGTGGGACGGCAGCCTCGCGAACAACGGCTGGCTGCAGGAGCTACCCAAGCCCATCACCCACGTCACCTGGGAGAACGTCGCTCACCTCAGCCCCGCCACCGCCGCGCGGCTCGGCATCGCGAGCCAGGATGTGGTCGAGGCGCGCTACCGCGGGCGCGCCGTGCAGGCGCCCGCCTGGATCGTGCCGGGGCACGCGGACGGCTCCGTCACCGTGCACCTGGGCCATGGCCGGACGCGCGCCGGGGTCGTCGGTACAGGCGTCGGCTTCAATGCCGGCGCGCTGCGCACGTCCGACAGCCCCTGGATGGGCGCCGGCCTCACCCTGCGCAAGACGGGAGAGCGTTTCACCATCGCTTGCGCGCAGCCCCACCACGCCATCGAGGGCCGCAACCTGCTGCGCTCCGCGTCGCTGGCGCACTTTCGCGCGAATCCGGCGTTCGCGCAGCAGGCCGGGCACACGCCGCCGCGCAAGCTGAGCCTGTACCCGGAGATGAAGCACGAGGGCAACGCGTGGGGCATGGTGATCGACCTCGGGACCTGTACCGGTTGCAGCGCGTGCGTCATCGCGTGTCAGGCCGAGAACAACGTTCCCGTCGTCGGGAAGGCCGAAGTGACGCGCGGCCGCGAGATGCACTGGCTGCGGATCGACAGCTACGCCAGCGGCCCGGTCAACGCGCCCACCATCGCGTTCCAGCCGGTGCTGTGCATGCACTGCGAGAACGCGCCCTGCGAAGTGGTGTGCCCGGTGGCGGCCACCTCGCACAGCAGCGACGGCCTGAACCAGATGACCTATAACCGCTGCATCGGGACGCGCTACTGCGCGAACAACTGCCCGTACAAGGTCCGCCGCTTCAACTTCCTGAGCTACACCGGCGACAGCGGTCCCGCGCGGCGCCTGCTGGCAAACCCGGACGTCACGGTGCGCAGCCGCGGCGTCATGGAAAAATGCAGCTACTGCGTGCAGCGGATCAGCGCCGCGCGCATCCAGGCGCAGAGGGAACGCCGGCCCCTCCGCGACGGCGATGTGGTCACCGCGTGCGAAGCGGTGTGCCCGTCGCAAGCCATCGTTTTCGGCGACATCAATGATCCCGGCAGCCGGGTGGCGCGCCTCAAGGCGACGCCGCTGGATTACGGAATGCTGGCCGAGCTGAACACCAGGCCGCGCACTTCGTATCTGGCCAAGGTGACCAATCCCCACCCTGACTACGAAGGCGTCTGACGATGGTGCCGTCGCCTCCGCAGCCTCCCCCTCCCCCGGCCGAGCCGCCTCCTGCGATGGACCGTCGGCCGGTGATCGCGCCCGGACACACGCTGGCGTCGGTGACCGATGTCATCAGCGCCCTCGTCCTGACCCGCCGGACCCCGCGCGGCTGGCTGCTGGGGTTCGCCGCCGCCTTCGTGCTGGTCATGCTGCTGCTTGGCGCGATCGGCTACCTGTTCGCGAGAGGCGTCGGCATCTGGGGGGTCAACCAGCCTGTGGGCTGGGGCTTCGCGATCATCAACTTCGTCTGGTGGATCGGCATCGGCCACGCCGGCACGCTGATCTCCGCCATCCTGCTGCTGTTCCGGCAGTCGTGGCGCACGTCCATCAATCGCTTCGCCGAGGCGATGACCCTGTTCGCGGTGGCGTGCGCGGCGGTCTATCCGCTGCTGCACTTGGGGCGACCCTGGGTTTTCTACTGGATGCTCCCCTACCCGGACACGATGAACCTGTGGCCGCAGTTCCGGAGCGCGCTGGTCTGGGACATCTTCGCCATCACTACCTACGGAACGGTGTCGCTGCTGTTCTGGTACCTGGGGCTGGTCCCCGACCTGGCTACCCTGCGCGATCGCGCGCGTACCCGGCGAGGCCGCATCCTGTACGGCTTTCTGGCCATGGGATGGCGCGGCTCTGCCGTGCACTGGCACCGCTATGAGACTGCCTACCTCTTGATGGCGGGGTTGGCCACGCCGCTGGTGGTGTCGGTGCACACGGTGGTCAGCTTCGATTTCGCGACCGCCATCGTCCCCGGATGGCACACCACCATCTTCCCGCCGTACTTCGTCGCGGGCGCCATCTTCTCCGGGTTCGCCATGGTCATGACGCTCGCCATTCCGCTGCGGGCGGCCTACGGGCTCGATGGCCTCATCACCGCGCGCCACCTGGACAACATGGCCAAGGTGATGCTCGCGACCGGCCTCATCGTGGCCTACGGCTACATGATGGAGACGTTCTTCGCCTGGTACGGCGAAAGCGCGTACGAGCGTTACGCGGCCGTCAACCGCATCGCCGGACCCTACGCGCCGGCGTACTTTGGCCTGATCGCCTGCAACGTCCTTGTGCCGCAGCTGCTGTGGTCGGGGCGCGTTCGTCGGAACATCAAGGCGCTGTTCGCCATTTCCCTGATCGTGAACGTGGGCATGTGGCTCGAACGGTTCGTCATCATCGTGACCAGCCTGCACCGCGACTACGTCCCGTCCGCGTGGGGCATGTACACGCCCACGCGTTGGGACGTCGCCACCTTCGTGGGAACCATCGGCCTTTTCCTGGCGCTGCTTTTTCTCTTCATTCGCTTGCTGCCCATGATCTCGATCGCCGAGATGCGACAGCTGGTCGCCAGCCAAGGCGCACCGCCGGCGCCGTCGGGCTCCGCGGGCGGCACGGCGCCGCCATGAGGCCACCTCTTTACGGCTTGTTGGCCGAGCTTGAAACTCCGGGCGACCTGCTGGCCGCGGCGCGGCGCGCCCACGAACATGGATACCGCCAGCTCGACGCGTTCTCTCCCTTTCCCATCGAGGGGCTGGCGGAGGCCGTAGGGTTTCACGGCACCCGACTCCCGGCTCTGGTTTTCTGCGGCGGCCTCGTGGGCGGCGCGGGGGGCTACTTCATGCAGTGGTACGCCAGCGTCGTCGACTATCCGCTGAACATCGGCGGGCGGCCTCTCCACAGTTGGCCGTCGTTCATCCCGGTGACGTTCGAGATGACCATCCTGGCCGCGGCGTTGACCGCGGTCCTGGGTCTGTTCGCGCTGAACGGGCTGCCCATGCCGCATCACCCGCTGTTCAATGTCGCGCGCTTCGACCTGGCGACGCGCGACCGCTTCTTTCTTTGCATCAAAGCGAAGGACCCGAAGTTCGACCGAACGGAGACCGCCCGCTTTCTCGATGCGCTGGCGCCGCGCCCGTGTCTGGAGGTGCCCGGGTGATGAGCGCGGTCACGATGGCGGCGGCGGCGATGCTGGGCCTGTCGGCGGCGGCCTGCCGCGGCGACATGTACGATCAAGCGCGCGCCGATCCCCTGGAGCCGAGCGCCTTGTTCGCGGACGGCATGTCCGCCCGCCCGCCCGTGGTCGGGACGGTGGCCCGCGGCTTCCTCCGCGAAGACGACGCCTTTTACAGCGGCCGCGTGAACGGCGTGCTGGTGGCGCGAATGCCCGTCCCGCTCACGCGGGCTCTTATGGAACGCGGCGGGGCGCGCTACGGCATCTTCTGTTCGCCGTGCCACGGGGCCGTGGGCGACGGCGAAGGGATGATCGTCAAGCGCGGCTTTCCGCGCCCGCCGTCGTTGCACGTGGACCGACTGCGGCAAGCACCCGACGGCCACATTTACGACGTCATCACGCGCGGCTTCGGCGCCATGTACGACTACGCGGCGCAGATTCTCCCTGCCGATCGCTGGGCCATCGCCGCGCACGTCCGTGTCCTGCAGCGCAGCCGCAACGCGAGACTGGGCGACGTCCCCGCGGCCGATCGCGCGTCGCTGCTGCCGGCGCAGAAAGCGCCCGGGCCGTGAATCCCCCGCCCCCGAGCGACGCGCGCGGGAGCGACCGCGACCGCAGCCGGCGGATGGCGCGGTGGGCGCTGCTGGTGGGCCTGGTGGCGGCGGCAGCGTGCGGCGTGGGGATCGCCGTCGGCGCCCGGCAATCGTTCTTCCGCGCGTATCTGCTGGCCTTCACGTTCTGGACAGGCATCGCGGGCGGCGGCCTGGCGCTACGGCTGCTGCACGGCCTGGCGGGCGGCGCCTGGGGCGACCGCATCCGAAGACCGCTCGACGCGGCTCTCGCCACCCTGCCCCTGACGGCCGCGCTGTTCCTCCCGTTGGCGTTCGGCCTGGCGGATCTCTATCCCTGGGCGCGGGGCGGCGACGCCGCGCACGGGCTGCCAGAGCACCGGCACGTGTACCTGAACGCGCCGTTCTTCCTGGCGCGCACCGCGGTCTACTTCGCGGTTTGGATCGGGATCGCGACGGTCATCACTCACAAGCGGCGCGCCGCCGCCGCTAAACGCTGGAGTGGCCCCGGCCTGGTCCTCTACGGCCTGACCACGACCTTCGCCTCGATCGACTGGATCATGTCGCTGGAGGGGGTGTGGATCTCCACCATCTTCGGCCTCCTGGCCATGGTGGGTCAGGTCTTGACGGCGCTGGCGGTCGCCGTCGTCTTTGTGTCTTTCGTCGACACGGCCTCACACAAGGCCGTCACCCACGAGCAGCGCCGCGACCTCGGCAACCTGCTGCTCGCCTTCGTCATGCTCTGGGCGTATCTGTCGTTTTCGCAGCTGCTGATCATCTGGTCGGGAAACCTGCCCGAGGAGATCACCTGGTACCTGCCGCGGCTGCGCGGCGCCTGGACGAAGCTCGCCGTGCTGCTCCTCGTCGTCCACTTCGCGGCCCCGTTCTTCATCCTGCTGTTCCGCAAAGCCAAGCATTCGCTGGCCGTGGTCGGCGCGGTGGCGGCCGGCCTATGTGGCGCCCGGCTGCTCGACGTCGCGTGGGTGATAAAGCCGACGTTCGTTCCGGATCGCATCGCCGTGGGTTGGATGGATGTCGGCGCCTTCGCCACCGTCGGGGGATTGTGGACAGCGATGTTCGTGCGCCACCTCGAAGGCAGCCGCCATGGCTGAGCGCGCGCAGGAGGATGTGAATGTGCGCGCCGTCGCCTTGGTGGCCGCCGGCCTGGTGGCGATGGTGGCGGCCGTCATGGTGGTCCTGGCCTTCGCCGTGAGCTCGCCGCCGCCTCCGCCCCTGCCCCGGGAAGGCGCGCCGGAGCCGCGCCTGGAGGCCGACCTGACTTTCACGCTCGAAGCACTGCGGGCGACCGAGCGCGAGCAGCTCCACAGCTACGGATGGATCGATCGCGAGGCGGGGGTGGTGCGTATCCCGCTCGACCGGGCGCGCGCGCTGATGCTCGGAGAGACGCGATGACCGCGGCACGCGGGGGATGGGCCGCGGCGCGGGCGGCGGCCGCCGCGATTGCGGTGTTCGGTCCCGCGCGAGCGTCTGCGTCCGCGACGACGTCCGGCTCCACGCCGCCATCGCCCAACGCGATCGGAATCACACAACGCCTGAACGCGCCGCTGCCGCTCGACGTGATGTTCCGCGACGAGGCCGGAAACCCGGTGTCGCTCGGCGAATCCTTCCGGCGCCGGCCGGTCATCCTGACATTCGCCTACTTTCGCTGCCCGATGCTGTGCGGGTACGTGCAGGAAGGCCTTCTGAAGGCCCTGCGTGCGCTGACGCTGGATGCGGGCCGCGATTTCGAGGTCGTCGTGGTCAGCCTGGATCCCGCCGACACGTCGGCTGCGGCCGCCGCCAAGAAGGCCGAGCACATGCGCCGCACGGGGCGCGCAGCCCGCGTCCCCACGACAGTGAAAGGCGGAGGCGGCTGGCACTTCTTGACCGGCAACGACGACGCCATCCAGCGTCTGACATCAGCGGCGGGCTTCTCGTATGTGCGCGACGCCCCGTCGGGCCAGATCGCGCACGCAGCCGGCATCGCCGTCGTCACGCCCGATGGCCGCGTGTCCCGCTATCTGCTGGGCGTCGAGTTCAGCGCGCGCGACCTGCGTCTTGCGCTGGTGGAGGCGGCGGCGGGAAAAGTGGGCGGCCTCGTCGATCGCGTCGTTCTCGCCTGCTATCGCTACGATCCCGCCACCGGCCGCTACACGATCGCCGCCCTCGGGATTCTGCGCGTCGCCGGAGCGGCCACCGTCCTGGGGCTTGCGGTCCTGGTCGTCGCGCTGAACCGGCGTGCTGCGAGAGGGCGGTAGCCATCGTGCCTTCTTCCCTATTTCCGGTGCCGGCGTCGAGCATGGCCGGCGCCGTCGACGGCCTGTTCTGGTTCCTGGCAGCGCTCAGCGCTGCGCTGTCCGTCCTGATCTTCGGGCTGCTCATCGCCTTCGCCATTCGCTATCGCCGCCGTGCTCCGGGCGAGCGCGCCGGCGTAGCCCGTATCCCGCTCGGCCTCGAGCTCGCGTGGACCTTCATCCCGCTCGGCATCGTCCTCGCCATATTCGGCTGGGGCGCCGAGCTCTTCATTCGACAGCTCACGCCCCCGCCCGGCGCCATGACGGTCTACGCCCTGGGTCGCCAGTGGATGTGGGAGGTCCAGCACCTGGGCGGCCGGCGCGAGATCAACGAGCTGCACGTTCCCACCGGCCGTCCGGTCCGATTGATCATGACCTCCGAGGACGTCATCCATTCGTTCTTCGTCCCCGCGTTCCGCGTCAAGCGGGACGTGCTCCCCGGCCGCTACACCACCTTGTGGTTCGACGCGGTTCGCGCCGGCGAGTACCACCTGTTCTGCGCCGAGTACTGCGGCACGAAGCACTCCGCCATGATCGGCCGGATCGTCGCGCTGCCACCCGAGGCGTTCGGGACCTGGTTGGCGCGGGACGAAGGCGATGCCGGCCAGCCGCTGGCGACCGCCGGCGAGCGCCTGTTCGGCGCCCTGAGCTGCACCACCTGCCACGGGCGCGACGACACCCGCGGTCCCAGCCTGAACGGCCTCTTCGGCCGCGCCGTGCGACTGCGCGACGGGAGCGTGACGACGGCCGACGAAGGCTACTTACGGGAGTCCATCCTGCAGCCAGCCGCCAAGGTGTCCGCCGGCTTCCGCGACGAGATGCCGCCCTACCAGGGCCGCCTGAGCGAGCTCCAGGTTCTGCAGCTCATCGCCTACATCCAGACGCTGGGAGCCGCCGCGCCGCCATGACCGACGCCGACGCCGACGCCGAAACCGACACCGGAACCGCGACGACCGCCGCCACCGTCACCACCGACGCGGCTGGCGCGAAGAGCTACCTGAACGCTGGCTTCGGGGTGACCTCGTGGCTCCTCACGCGGGACCACAAGCGCATCGGGATCCTCTTTCTGGTGACGTTGACCCTGTTCTTCTTCGTGGGCGGCCTGTTCGCCGTGCTCATGCGGATCGAGCTCCTGACGCCACCCGGCGAAATCTTTCAGTCCGAGACCTACAACAAGCTGTTCACAATGCACGGCGTGATCATGATTTTCTTTTTCCTGATCCCGTCGATTCCGACGGTGCTCGGAAACTTCCTGATCCCGATCATGATCGGGGCCCGCGACTTGGCTTTCCCGAGGCTAAACCTGCTGAGCTGGTACGTCTTCGTCGCGGGCGGCCTGTTCACGCTGGCCGCCGTCGTGGCGGGCGGCGTGGACACCGGGTGGACCTTCTACACGCCCTACAGCAGCGTCTACGCCAACAGCCGCGTCGTGCTGGCCGGAGTGGGCGTCTTCATCTCGGGCTTTTCCAGCATCCTGACGGGCCTCAACTTCCTGACCACCATACACACCATGCGAGCGCCCGGGCTGACCTGGTTTCGCCTGCCGCTGTTCGTTTGGTCCATCTACGCCACCAGCATCATCATGGTCCTGGGGACGCCGGTCATCACCATCACCCTGGTCCTTCTGCTGCTGGAACGGACGCTGCAAATCGGGTTCTTCAACCCGTCGCTGGGCGGCGATCCGGTGTTGTTCCAGCACCTGTTCTGGTTCTACTCGCACCCGGCGGTCTACATCATGATCCTGCCGGGGATGGGAGTGATCAGCGAGCTGATCGCCGCCTTCACCCGCAAACGCGTCGTCGGGTATCCGTTCATCGCGTTCTCCAGCATCGCCATCGCGGTGCTGGGCTTCTTGGTGTGGGGGCACCATATGTTCGTCGCCGGACAATCGGTGTACGCGGGGATGGTGTTCTCGTTGCTGAGCTTCCTGGTCGCCGTACCGTCGGGTATCAAGGTCTTCAACTGGACCGCGACCCTCTACAAAGGATCCGTGTCCTTCCAGACGCCCATGCTGTACGCGTTCGGCTTCATCGGCCTGTTCACCATCGGCGGGCTGACCGGCTTGTTCCTGGCGGCCATGGGCCTCGACATCCACGTCCACGACACGTACTTCGTGGTGGCGCACTTCCACTACATCATGGTCGGGGGAATGGTGATGGCGTTCTTGGGCGGGATTCACTTCTGGTGGCCCAAGATCACGGGGAAGCTCTATCCCGAAGGCTGGGGCCGGCTGTCCGCGTTGATCATTTTCGTGGGCTTCAACCTCACGTTCTTTCCGCAGTTCATCCTCGGCTACCTGGGAATGCCGCGGCGCTATCACGCCTACCCCGAAGAGCTGCAGATCCTGAACGTGCTGTCGACCGCCGGCGCGTCCATCCTGGGCGTGGGCTACGTGATTCCGCTCATCTACCTGTTCTGGTCGATGCGCTACGGCAGGACCGCGGGCGCCAACCCCTGGGCCGCCCAGGGCCTCGAATGGCAAGTCCCGTCGCCGCCGCCGGTCGACAACTTCGAGACCCGCCCCACGGTGACCGACGAAGCGTACGCCTATCCCATGCGCGGCGATCCCGCCGTCCAGGAAGGAATGCGCAAGACCACCGAGATGCCTCCGTGAATCGCGACGCCCACGCTCACCAGTTCGACACCGCCGAGCAGCAAGACGCGGCGGCGCGGCTCGGCATGTGGACGTTCCTGTTGACCGAGGTTTTGCTGTTCGGCGGAATCCTCACCGGTTACGCGATCTATCGGGCGGAGCACGGCGACGCGTTCACGGCCGGAAGCGCGCGCCTCGACTTCTGGTTGGGGTTCATCAACACGGCGATCCTGATCGCCAGCAGCCTGACCATGGCCCTCGGCGTCCACGCCGCCGAACACCGGCGCCACCGCCTGCTGATGTTCTTCCTGGCGGCGACCATGCTGCTCGGCGCGGCGTTCCTGGGGATCAAGGCGATCGAGTACGCCCACAAGATCCACGAGCGGTTGCTGCCCGGCCCTCTGTTCGCTCCCGCAGCCCCGGGCGCGCGGCGCCTGGAGCTGTTCTTCTCGTTCTACTTCGCGCTGACGGGGATGCACGCCCTGCACATGCTGATCGGCATCGCGATCCTGGCCGTGCTGCTCGTCATGGTGGCGCGTCGCCCGGACGCGCCCTCGATCCACCGGCGGATCGAGGTGACGGGCCTCTACTGGCACTTCGTGGACATCGTCTGGATCTTTCTCTTTCCCCTCCTTTACCTGCTGGGTCCGGCGGGACCCGCGCGATGACGGGACGGCTCGGCTACTTCGCTTGCGCGGCCGCCTTGCTGGCCCTCCTGGTGGCCACCGTCGCCGCCGCGCGCGTCGACCTCGGCCCGCTATCGACCACCGTCGCGCTGGCCATCGCGGGCGTCAAGGCGGCCCTGGTGATCCTGTACTTCATGCACGTCCGCCGTGGCCCGCGTCTGATCTGGCTCTACGCCGCGGGCGGCTTCCTCTGGCTGGCGCTCCTGATCACGCTGGTCTGGGCCGACGTCACCACTCGCGCCCCGAATCTTTAATGCGGCTTCGCCCAGAACGGATTTGCCCCCGCCCTCGTGATCGTATTCGTACGCGTTGCCGTACTCGCGGGGCGAGGACGGCGACGATCAGGACGATCAAGAGGACGGGGGCACTCATGCCGCGCCGAAACCTCGAATAGTATATTTCGGACATGCGTCCGGACCCGCGCACCGCCATCGTTCCCATGCCGTACCAGCCTCCCGGCCGCTACCGGATGGCGGTCGAGATCAAGCTCGTGTCCATGAAGGACGGCCGCCCGTCGCTGCCGTTCCCCGGTATGCCCGAGCGGATGGATTTTCACCTGTTCATCTACCTGCTTTCCGGTGACATGAGGCACTCGGTTGATCTGGGACGGCTGCGCTGCCGTGCCGGGTCGCTGCTCGCCATACGCCCGGGGCAGGTACATCAGTGGATGCTCCAGGGAAGCTGGCGCGCGTGGCTGGTCCTGTTCCGGCCGGAGCTCGTGCGCGCGCGGGCCGATCGGCGCGACCTTTCGCTGAGCGAGATTCTCGACGCCCTGCCCGCCCACATCGTGCTCGACGCCTCCGAACAAGAGAGCGTGCGCGAGGTGATGACGCGCATGGCGGCGGATGCCCGCCGTCATGCGCCCCTCCCCGAGTTGGAGGCGCTGCTGCGCGCCGAGCTCGAAGGCCTGATCCGTCGCCTGAAGCTCGCGCACGCCCGCGCGGTGCCCGACGTCGTCCTCGCGTCGACGCAGGCATGGCGGTTCCGCCGTTTCCGCGCCGCCGTCGAAAGCCATTTTGCCCAGATCCGCAACGTCGCACACTACGCGCGCATGCTCGGGTGCTCGGAAAAGTCGCTGTCGCGGGCCAGCCTGGACGGAAGCGGCCTTCCGGCGAAGGTGTTCATCGCCCGGCGCGTCGCGCTGGAAGCCAGACGGATCCTCGCCCACACGGATGTCCCGACCGCCGACATCGGCCTGTTGCTCGGCTTCGACGAGCCAAGCAACTTCGGCAAGTTCTTCCGACGGATGGCGGGCGTGACCCCCGGCGCCTTCCGCCGCCGCCATCGCCCCGCGGGTGCTAGCAGCCCGTGGTGGAAGTCCGGACCGAGCCCTGGGCGAGCGAGGAGCCCCGGCCGCAAAGCGCGAGGAGGAGGAATACCCGTCGGTATTGCGACGACGAGCAACGCAGCGCGAGGGGGGCGGCGAAGCTGCCAGGGGGTGGAGGGCGTCTTGGGGGACGCGAGTGTCGCGAAGCGACAAGGGGCCCGCA
>Ga0187894_10006907_pt1 | contig 10910 bp, 9 predicted proteins | sample GBC1701081metaG_FD_136650 | JGI IMG/M metagenome (GOLD analysis project Ga0187894, IMG submission 136650) | White microbial mat communities from a lava cave in the Kipuka Kanohina Cave System on the Island of Hawaii, USA - GBC170108-1 metaG ...
CTTCGCCGACGGGCCGGCCGTCCGATCGATGTAGGTGAACGCGAGCACCCACGTATCGCCGTCGGGAATCCATACCCAGCGTGTGTTCGCCATCAGTGCTCGACGATCGTTCCCATGCCGCGTCCTCCGTGTATACCCGGTGTATACAAACCGGCGTATACATCAAGCGGCTGATGGAAACTTCAATGATTTCAGCGGGGTGGACGGGACTTGAACCCGCGGCCTCCGGCGTGACAGGCCGGCGTTATAACCAAGCTTAACTACCCCAGGCGGAGAGCTTGATGTTCGACGTGAAGGCGGTGGAGGCGTGACCGTGGCGCCGGTCGATCAAGTTGAAGAGGGTGTGCGCCGCCGTGGGTTCGTCGTCACGCTTCTTGACCTGCCCGACGCCGACGTCGTCGATGATCAGCAGGTCGGCGGCGGCCCAGCGCTTGAGTCGCCGCGGGTAGGTCGCATCGGCGAGGCCGGCGTGGAGGTCGTCGAGGAGGTCGACGCAGCGAGCGTAAAGGACGCGCATCTGCTGCTGACAGGCGCGCAGGCCGAGCGCCTTGATGATGTGGCTCTTGCCCGTGCCGCACATGCCAGTGACGACGAGGTCGTCCTTGCTGCGGACGAATTCGAGGGTGCCCAGCTCCATGACGAAGGCCTTGTCCAGGTCGGGCTGGAAGGCCCACTCGAAGGCCTCCAGTGTCTTGCGCTCGGGCAGGCCGCTGTTCTCGATGCGGCGCTCGATGCGCCGCTCGAGCTTGTAGGCAGCCTCGGCGCCGAGGACGCGCTCGAGCAGGACGCTGCCGGCCGGCTTCTCGTGGATCGCCCAGGCCAGATGCTCGTCGAGCTTCTCGAGGGTCTGGAAAAGCCCTAGAAGCTCGAGGTGTCGTCGGAGTCGCTCGACGACCTGGTCGGAAGTTGGAGCTGATGGTTGTCGTCGTCCGGGCTTGGGCATGCGGTCTCCTTCGCGCTTCCCGCACCGGGGAGGCGGTCGTATTCGCCAAGGTCACGCAGGAAGGAATCTCCGGGCGGCTCGTCGAGCTTGCGCGCCGTCTCCTCGGCAACGTACTCGGCGAGGCGGCGCGGGGCGGCGCGGGCCGCGAGGATCCGCTCGATGGCCTTGTGCTCGAAGGCACCGTACGAACGCGCGTGCAGCAGCGCCCGAGCGATGTCGCCGGTCGAGTAGCGCTCGCGCAGGAGCAAGATCTGACGGGCGTGGTATCCGGCGACGCGACGCTGAGCGGCGGTGAGCCCGGCAAAGAAGAGGGCGCCAGCGTCGGGAGCGTCGGCGGTGGCCAGGCTGGCGAAGGCGTCCCTCAGCTGGAACAGATCCGCGCCGCGACGATTCCAGGGCTGGTGCGTGTCGGGCGGCGCCACGTCGCGGCCGGCGCCGCGCGGCGCGAGCTCGTGTCGCACCACGAGCTTGAGATCGGCCGCGTAGATGAAGACCTCGTTCTGGGTGACGCGCACCGCGACGATGTCGGTCACGTGATCGTAGGGGACCGCGTAGCGGTTGCCGTCGATGGCGACGAAGCCATCGATCGAGCAGACGCGGTAGACGACGCGCGCGGTGTCGTAGGCGTGCCCTGGCAGCGGGACCAGGTGCGGCTTCTCTTCGGCGAAGCGCTCGAGGGCCGTCGGCGTCCGCGTCGTGCGGCGGCGCTGGTCGCAGATCTGATCGAGCCAGATCGCGAGCTGCGCGCGCATGTCGGCGAGATCTCGGAAGCGGCGGCCGTTGAGGAAGCTGCGCTCGAATTCCCAGAGGCTTCGCTCCGTCCGCGGCTTGTCGTTCGGCCGAGCAGGCCTGACCGCGACCGGTGCAAATTCGTAGTGCGTGGCGAAGGCGAGATAGCGCGGGTTGTAGATGGGCTGCGGCCCCTCCCAGCCGAGCACCACTGGCTTCTGGTTGTCGTATTTGCACCTCTTCGCTGCGCCACCCAGGCGCTCGAAGGTAGCCACATGGCCGTCCATCAGCGCGTGGATATCCTCGCGCTCGAAGACGAAGAAGCACTTGCGCTTGCTGAAGACCAGGACGTAGCTGAGCGCGTGGACCTTCCGGCGCTGGCCGTCGAGAAAGTCGATCACGTACGGAGACCAGTCGCTCTCGGCCATCTCGCCGGGCCCGTATGTCGGCGTCACCCTGCTTGGCTCTGGGTGCGGCGGCGGCCGCAGGCAGCGGATGTGCTTCTTGACCTGCGTATAGCCCCCGGTGTACCCGGCGGCGCGCAGCTCCTCGAAGATCCGCTGCGCCGTGATCTCGGGGAATCGCGTGAGCAGGTCCGTCACCCTGCCGCGGAAGTCGTCGATCTTTTGCGGGCGCGCCGCGCGCGCTGGCGGAGGTACCAGCGCCAGATTCACTTCGCGCCGGACGTGACCGTGCGCCACCAGGATCTTGCGCACGGTGTTCCGGCTGACGCCCACCGCGCGCGCGATCGCGCGCCGGCCCAGCCCCTGGCCGGCCAGCGTCACCACCTGGTGCTCAAGCTCGACGCGTGTCGTCCACATGTGCTGGTCCCCCGTGATCTCCTGCGACCGCGCGCTCGATCGTCCGGCCGAGGGCGGCGAGCGCTGGTCCGAGCGCGACGAGGCCGTCGGCGACCAGCCGTGCGGCCGGCTCGCCCAGCGCCGCCAGCGGGCGCTCCCAGAGCCTCGCTTGCAGCCGCGCGCAGATTCTCGTCACCGCCGCGACGTCGGCGACCAGCCACTGCGCCGGCGTCCGCTCGGGCTGCCGCCGACGGCCGCTGGCCGCGCCGCCTTCGGGGATCTCGGGCACGCGCGCGACCGCGGCGGCGAGCGCCGCCGAGCGCTCCGCAGCGGGGCGCTCGAGGACTTCGGCCACCAAGCGCTCCGTCTGGTGTTTGGTGAGGCCGCGCTTCATCACCGCCTCCGCCGCCTGCCGCTGGTTGCACCGGGGCAACCGCGCCACCGCCGCAGCCGTGCTGGTCGCCACGAGGCCCAGCCGCACGTCGGCTTGCACCGTGTCGTCGAGGCCCTCGGCCAGCAGTAGACGGCGGCTCACCCAACTCTTGTGCCGCCCCAGCAATCGCCCGATCTGCGGCTGCGTGAGCCCGTCGTCGCGATACAGCGACCGCACGAGCCACGCTTCCTCCAGCTCCGACAGCCCACGCCCGTGATTCAGGATCCCCATCGCCGCCTTCGCGCCGGCGGCGTCGACGGCCAGCACGCGCACCCGCAGCAGTACCCACCCCAGCTCGCGCGCGCGCGCAGCCGCTTGAAGCCGTCGACGATCTCCAGACCGGCGTCGGTCCCCGGCTGGTACGCCGCCACCGCCATCAGTTGACCGTGCCGGACCAGCGACTCGCGCATCCCTCGGATCGCGCCGTCATCGAGCACGCGGAGTCGGGCGTGCGTCTCGGCCAAGTCGGCAACATCGACGACGCGCTCCTCGGCGCAGGGAAGTGGCGGCACGTCGTTCACAGAACACGCCGCGCCGCCACCGGCGATGCAGGAGCGTGACATCTGGTCCCAAATTCCGGCGGATTCCCGCGTCGTCGCGCCCCCTTGGCCGTCGAAGCCGGCGCGTGACAGTCGCCGTCACGGCTCCGATTCCGTCCTGGCCGCGGCGCCCGATCGAGCCAAATCTCCGAGGATCTGCGGGATAAACCGGTGCAAGGCGGCGCGTGACAGCTCCATCGCTCTGTCCACGGATTCGCACACTTTCTCCCGCAATTCCGCGTACCTCGGGTCCGAAGCCGGCGCGTGACACCGCGGCTCGGCGGGTCCGGATCCGCCCTCCTTCACCTGCGCTTCACGCCGGGCGGCGCGGCTCCGTCGCTGCCGCTCCCGCTCCGCCACCCGCGAGTGCTGCACGTCCCGCCATCGCTGTCGCCGCGCAAGCCGTCGCCGTCGGCGCTGCCGACACGCCGCCGCCCCACACGTGCGCTGGCTCTCCGCCGCGCGCGGATTCGCCTGGTACCAGCAGCGGCATTCCGTGCACCGCCTCCTTGCGCCCACGTGCTCCATGCCATGGGCGTACCCCCTCGCAACCCGCCTTTCCTCGCCCCCGAGGTCCACCTGTCCGCCGCCCCTTGGGCGCGCCGGTGGATCACCATCCCGCCGCTACGGAGCGGCGGCCAAGACCCCCAGGTGGATCACCAAGCCGCCGCCGGGTGGGTCACGCTCAGGCCGCCGCTAAAGATGCCGCGGAAGTTCCTGATGTGGAGGGATTCGAGCTTCATCTATTCGACGTCATCATCAGCGCTGAATGCCTTGACCAAGTCGGTGCTTTTCGGCGGTCCGTCATTGAAAGCGGCCTTGAGGTTCTTGACCACCTGGGTCGGAATCTTGTCGTCGGTCTCGGCTCTCTTGAGGAAATCGCTGAGAATCTGATCGTAGAGCGGCGATGTGCTGTCGATGGGGGCCCTGGGTGGCTGGTTGGGGTCGGGAGGTACGGTTGCCATAGGATAGCTTCTTGTTATTTGTTCTTTGATCCGCGGGTAGGCGTTATGAACCGCTATGGGGAATCGCAACCGGCTTCGCCGCGAGTGCGGCGCGCAGGCCGCCGAGATCTTCCTGCGCTTTCTCAAGCATCGGGAGTGCGCACTCGCGGCAGTAGTTCTTGCTCTCGAAACGCCCCGAATGCACGACGAGACAGGGCTCGCCCTTCAAGATCCTGTGCTTCCGTCGGTTCCGGTGGCAGATGCGCTGGCGCTCGGCGACTTCCAAGACCGCATGGACGAGCAGGTTTTTTACTTGTGCCATAGTCAACGCTTGAATGCCGCCCTGATTTCGTCTCGTACCCGATCTCCGGCGGCGTCCGCGGCGTCGAACGCACCCTTGAGCTGGTCCTCGCTGGCGCCGGGACGGTCTTTGCCTTTCATGCCGCCTTTCTTATTTACGGCGGCGTTGACCATCCTGCTGAGGACCGTGGTGTTGTCCTGGCCTGCGTACTTGCGAATAGCGTTTCCGATGTCGTGTTCGGCTCGGTTCAGGGCGAGTTCCTGGAGTACGCGCGCGGCCACGGCGCTGCACCGTTCGCTCAGCCGCTTCTTGAGCCCTTGCCGGCGTTTTTGCGGGCTGACAGGAAGCTCCTCCGGCGGACCGGTCACTGCCTTACCCTGAGACTCCTTCAACGTGGCCTTGAGCTTTTCGCGGCTGAGCCCAAGTTTGTCAGGCGTGATGCCGAACTGTCTCTGGATAGACGCTGTTAGGTTGACCCAAGCCTGATCGAGGACACGATCGTCGTCGGGGTCAAGGAACGATAGGTTAAGGGCACTACCCAGGATTTCCTGCGACACCTGCATTCCGACGTCGAACCGCCGAGGCTGTCCACCACGGCCGTCCTGGCTCTCCGAGGGGTTGCCTTCTCCTTCGCTCGTCAGCAGCCTCTTGAAGAACTCCTGATCGTCGAGGTCGAGTTCGCGAAAATCGTCCCAGTGGGGATCGTTGTTCAGGCCGACATGCGAAACGACGTAGCCTCGGTTGTCAGGATCCTTGGGTGCAGCTTCCTTGACGACCCGTAGAGCCCTGCCCACGAACTGGATGAAAGGCGAGAGGCTGCGGAAGGGGCGAAAGACGGCGGCGACACTGAGCGGTGGATGGTCGTATCCCTCCCCGAGCATCTGGACCTGCACGACACAGTCGATACGGCCCTCTTCGAGCTGAGCGAAAATCTTCTCTTTTGTGTCTGGATCCATCTCGCTGTACAGCTCGCGAGCCTTCAGATTCCGTTCCTCGTAGAGCGACCGGATCTGTCTCGCATGGTCGACGGAGCAGGCGACGGCAATAATCTGGTGTTTGACGTTGGATCCATCGCGAAGCTGGTTCAGCTTCTCGATGCTGGCGTCTACGATGTGCCTGTTGCATTCGGGAGAAAGCGCGACGCCCTTGCTGAACCACTGCTCCTCGCGGAGTTCGAGCACCTCCTCAAGCGTGTGGCGGCGGTCTTCTCCATGATACGTGAAGAAGATCTCTTCGGGAGCGATGTTGTACGAGTGGAGTTGCTTGATGTAGCCGTTGAGCATCGCCCGCGTGAAGGCGTAGCGGTAGATGACCTTTCCGGAAACCTGCTTCTTGTCCCCGCGGAAGGGTGTGGCCGTGAGGCTGACGACCTTCGCTTCGGGAAACCGGTCGAAGACTTTGAGCCAGCTTGGAGCGACGTTGTGGTGTCCTTCGTCGACGAGGATCATCGAGAAGAAATTCGGCGGGAACTGGGGCAGCCAGCGATCTGCTGAGCTTGCGAGCTGCTGGATATTGACCACCACGAAATCGCTCTTCATGCAGTCGTGCAGGTTCGCGTTCGGCCCGTCGAGAACGGCGGTGAAGGGACCGTTCTTCAGCGAATCGAGCACGCCAGTCTTTCGCCAGAAGTTCTTCAGCCCGAGGTCGAGGGCTTTCGTCACGCCGTCGCGGATCGTGACGTTGGGGGCGACGACGAGAACCTTGCCGTCGATGATGCCGAAGGGAAGAGTGGCGATGACGCCCGTCTTTCCGCACCCCACGGGAATCTGGAGGATCGCGTGCTCGGTGCTGTCACGGAAATGCTGGTGGACCGCTGTCCACGCCTCCCGCTGCGGCTCGCGGAGCTTCGAATTCGCTACGATGTTCGGCTGGGCGCTCAGGAAAATGCTGCGGCCCGGCTCCGCGGCGAGTTCAGCCTGCCGATACTCCAAGCGCAGCGGCTCCAGCTCTGACCGCAAGTAATACCGGTACTTATTGACCGGGTGGCGGACTGGCTTGAGCTTCCCCTCCTGCTCCCACCTTCGGAGGGTCTGGTCTGAGACGCCGAGGAACTGAGCGGCCTGGCGGATCGACATGTACGCCGGGTCAAGGGAACTCTCTTCAAAAGTCTTCATATACCATCAACCTTATACAACCTATATCAACTGGTCAAGGGCCCTCCCACGGGTCGTACGTGGCTTCGGCGACGGGATGTCCACATTCAGAGTGGCTCTCTCGTCCATTCATGCGCGCCTTGTAGCGAGGGCGGTGGTGCGGCTCGATGTCGACTTGTTGATCCGGCCGTCCGACGGTAGTTACGTTCAGTACCCGTGTGGCAGCTCAAGCCGAAGTTCGAGAAGGAAGAGGCAGAGGCCCTTGAGGCGATGGCCGTCTTCGCGGGCTCCTGGCTGTTGGCCGATCCGAAGCGTGTGGCGGCGTTCCCCGGTGGTGAGACCCTGCGGGAGAAGCTCGTGGCCGCCGCGAAGGACGTGAGGAACTCGGCCTTCTCTCCGGATCCGGTGACGCTTGACCAGAACGAGGCAGGAGCGCTGGTGGCCCTCGTCCGCATCTTCGCGGCGGCCAAGCCGGAACATCCCGCCCACGGTCGCCTCGTTCGCTGGGCGGCGTCGTTCGAACAGGTCGCCCAGCCCGTGATGGACTACCAGGTCAGTCGGACAACCTGGCACCACGCGACGAAGGCGGCCCGCCGCGTGTTTGTCGTGAGCGGCAGAAACCGAAAGGCCCACAACGCACTCGTCCTCTGGCTCAAGGAGCTGCATCTCGAAGCGGTTGTGCTGGAATCCAACTCGTCGCCTGGTAGCGTGACGACCGCCGAGGCACTGGAGGGTACGCTGGCGAGCTCTGGGACCGGGATCGTGCTTGCTACACCGGATGACCAGGGGCGGCTGATGGTCGACGAGGATGGTCGAACCCTGCCACCCGGCAAGAACGAAAAGAGCCAGCCGCGGGCAAGGCAGAATGTCGTCCTCGAACTCGGGATGCTCTGGGGCCACCTCGGGCGCGAGAGGCTCATTCTCCTGATCGAGAAGTCTGTCGACCTCGGCACCGACACCGCCGGGTTCATGACGATCCGCTTCGCTGACGACGTGCGGACCGCGTTCGAAGATCTGCGCAAGCGTCTTCAGGCGATGGGCGTCATCTCCCTGTCACCGACCAAACGCTGAGCGCCACGAGTGGTCGTCACGAAGATCATGTCCCGTGGGCCGCATTCGGGCCGTCGCGGTCGAGGTTCCTGGCTCGTGTCCCGCTTCGATCGGTGAACGCTTGTCCACAGCCGAGCGATATCGGTGTGTCTTCAGAACCGCTATAGTGTCGATAACTCCTTATCTTTTCACCCTATGCCTTCGACACCACCACTCGTCCCGAACGACTTCCAGACCCACGTCAGCGCGGCCGTCGCCCACTACTGGAAGACCCTCCTCGCTCAGTCGGACAAGCAGCGTGCCGGGGACGCCGACCGCGGTGGCCGCGCAGCCGTGACCGGCGGCAAGCAAATGAACGGCTTCTGCAAGTTGATCCACTGGCTGCTCGTGGCGAACGGGCTGCCAGAAGCGCACGTCTTCGTGCGATCGAAGCTCGAGCTACCCGGCTTCTTCCGCCCGACGAAGCAGTGGGACATGCTCGTGGTTCACAGCGGTCACCTTGTGGCCGGGATGGAGTTCAAGTCCCAACGCGGGCCGTCGTTCGGCAACAACTTCAACAACCGAACCGAGGAGGCGCTCGGCAACGCCACGGACATCTGGACGGCCTACCGCGAGGGAGCGTTCGGGATGAGCCAGCCGCGACCCTGGCTCGGGTGGGTGATGCTTCTCGAGGACTGCAAGGGCTCGACGGCACCGGTAGGGGTCTCGTCCCCACACTTCCCCGTCTTTCCTGAGTTTCAGGATGCGTCGTACTCCAAGCGCTACGAGCTACTCCTCCGCAAACTTCTGCTGGAAAAGCTCTACGACGGCGCCGCTTTCCTCATGGCGACCGAAAAAGGTGGCCCTCTTGGCAACTACAGCGAGCCAGCCGCCGATTTATCCGTGAAGAAATTCCTCGCCGGTCTTGCCGGGCACGTTCGAACCTACCTCGCGAGCATCTAGATATGGGCAGCCCTCAGTTGAACCTAGAACTCCCGACCACTCTCCCTCGGAGCGTCTACGACTACGGCGAGAGAACATCCGGCGAGACACACGGGGTCGTGCTGACGAAGCCGCACGTCGTCAGCCTGATCCTAGATCTCGCAGGGTACGTCGCAGACCAGGATCTCGCGAGCGCGGCTCTTCTCGAACCTTCATGCGGGCACGGAGCCTTCGTGGTTCAAGCCGTCGAGCGGTTGATGCTCTCCGCCAAGAAGTTTCGCCGAGACGCCAAAGACCTTGGAGGTGCGATCTCGGCTTCTGACATCGAGTCGAGCCACGTCGACATCACCCGCGAGGCCGTCGTCCACGCTCTCCAGCACCATGGGGTCAAGAGGGCGGACGCCCAGGCGCTCGCGAAAAAGTGGATTGTCTGTGCGGACTTTCTCCTCGCGCCTCAACATCGACGGTTCGAGTTCGTCGTCGGAAACCCGCCATACATCCGCATAGAGCAGCTCTCCCCGGCGTTACAGGAAGAGTATCGGCGACGATATCAATCCATCTTCGACCGCGCGGATCTCTATGTGGCCTTCATCGAGCGGGGATTGAACCTTCTCGTCACAGATGGCGTGCTCTCGTTCATCTGCGCGGACCGCTGGATTTTGAACAAGTACGGAGCACCCCTTCGACGGCTTCTCTCCGAGAGATTCAGTGTCCGTTGCTACGTCGATCTCCACCGGGCATCGCCGTTTGACACGGAGGTGATCGCGTACCCGTCGATCTTCGCGATAAGCCCTGGCACCACGGATCGCGTTCACGTCGGGGTTCTCGAAACTGCGTCTGCTGATGAGTGTGCGGCGGTGCTCCCGATGATCGCCGGAAGGACCATGGTCGGCCAGTCCGGCGTCTCCATGTCCGTATACGACTCATGGTTCGAGGGCGAGGAACCGTGGGTGATCAGCACCCCGGCCCATCTCGAGGCTCTCCGTAACCTAGAGCACAAGTTCAGCCCCATCGAGACCAGTGCGAGGGTAGGCATCGGAGTCGCCTCGGGCTGCGACAGAATCTACATCGTCGAAGACGGCGTGGACATCGAGCCAAACCGCCTCGTCCCCCTGGTCATGCGTGATGACATCGAGAGGGGCAAGATTCGGAATGCAAACCGTTTCGTTATCAACACCTTCAACAAGGTTGGGGGTGTCGTCGATCTGGCGGACTATCCGAAGCTGGCGCGCTATCTTGAGATCCACAAAGAGGACGTGCGAAAGCGCCACGTCTCCCAAAAGAACCCAGGGAGCTGGTTCAGGACGATCGACCGCGTGTACCCGGAACTCGTGCCCGTGCCCAAGCTGCTCATCCCTGACATAGCCGGGTCGAACGAGGTCGTGTTCGACGAAGGTCACTACCACCCCCACCACAACCTGTATTTCGTCACCTCAGACGTCTGGGATATGGAGGTGCTCGGGGGCCTGCTCAGCTCGAAGGTCGCCCTCTTCTTCGTCTGGTCCTACGCGGTCAAGATGAGAGGGGGATACTTGCGGTTCCAGGCCCAGTACCTTCGACGCATCCGACTCCCCGACCCCGAAAGCATCCCCAAGTCGCTCGCCAACTCGATTAGGAGCGCCTTTCGTAAGCGCGAGTTCGCCAAGCTCGACGCACTCGCCTGTGAAGTCTACGGAATCGCCGGGCTCCCGGACTTCGAGTTCGTGGACACCCGGAAGTAACGCCAGGTGAGCGGCGTTCCCTCCATTTGCCACCCATTTGCCACGACACCGCGGATCGGGACGGCCTCCGGCGGTTCAGGCCGGAACGGAACGGGACGAGAAACGGTGGTTAAGGACCTGAAACCACGGCGGAAACCGGCGCAAGGTCGCGTCGTGTCTGGTGTTTCCGATTTCCGCCGTAGTAGGGTTCAAGTCCCGTCCACCCCGCTGAAATCATTGAAGTTTCCATCAGCCGCTTGACGTATACGCCGGTTCGTATTCACCGGGTATACACGGAGGACGCGGCATGGGAACGATCGTCGTTCTGGCGCTACCCCGATTTTGTGGACACCGCCGATATGAGGAAGAGGGTGGTGTCCCATGGGACGAAAACGACGAAGCTTCACCCGAGAGTACAAGGCTGAGGTAGTGCGGCTGGTACATGCCAGCGGCAAGA
>Ga0187894_10006908_pt1 | contig 10908 bp, 6 predicted proteins | sample GBC1701081metaG_FD_136650 | JGI IMG/M metagenome (GOLD analysis project Ga0187894, IMG submission 136650) | White microbial mat communities from a lava cave in the Kipuka Kanohina Cave System on the Island of Hawaii, USA - GBC170108-1 metaG ...
ATCCTGGATATTTCCACACTGAAGGTCGAAGTAATCTCGAACGGCATGCCCGTGCCCTATCACTACCGAGCCGCGAGTCGTCGTTTGTCGCCGATCATGACACAAGCGCCGCCGCTGGGATTTTTGCGGCAAGTCAATGTGCGCCCGGTCGAGATGCGGCTGCAGCCCGGGGACGCATTGTTCTGGTTGAGCGACGGCTTTGAAGAAAGGATGAATCACGCAAATCAGGTTTGGGGTAGCGAGCAGGTGGAGCAAACGCTGGAGCGCGTCTGCGGCCAGGAATCGCATGCCGAAAATATCGCCCGGCGGATGATCGAAGCCTGCGACGGCGCGGCGGAAGGACGTAGCAATGATGACGATATGACGATAGTCGTCGCCAAAGTAAAAAGACAATGATGGGAAAATATTTTCCCGTCCCTATTTTCCTGTTGGCAAGGCCACGAACGGGAAAATGGGAGACGGGAAAATCGGAGTTGATCAATGTCTAAACGTGTGCAGATATTGCTCGGCGGTATTTTGCTGGCGCTGATGTCGGCCAATTTTGTCCTATATGTTTACTCACTTTCTCTGCTGAAGAGGGGAAGCTACTACGGATTCAATGCAAGCTGGAACGGAGAAAGCGAACCACGCGTCACAGGCGTTAATCCCGGCGTCTTGGCGGCCGACTTCCAGGTCGGCGATGAGTTGATCGCGATTGATGGCGTAAAGATCAGAAATGACCCTCGCGTTCTGATTGATAACAACCAGCCGCCGGGAACCCGTATCACGTTCACGATCCGGCGCGCCGGCGCCTTGCGCGACGTTACGATTCAGACAGTTCCTCATTGGGAGCGCAATCGGTTCGATCCGATCTACTGCATCAACCTTCTTTTTCTGTTGACTGGTTGGGCTGTTTTTTTGCTCAGGCCGGATGACAAACAGGCGTGGCTGCTGGCGCTGATGCTGGCGACCTTTACGCGCTTGGTGGGAAACAGTCCTGACAATCTGCCTTCATTGTTGATTGCAGCCGTCAGGGCTGCGGCGGTTGCGGGGTTGTTGTTTTTGCCGGTCTTTGTTCACTTCTTTCTGATATTTCCCGGTCGCTCACCGTTGTTACGCCGATGGCCTCGCCTGGAAACTCTGGTTTACTTGCCTTTTCTTTTCGTTCTGCTGCCTGTCTTGGGATCGAGCCGATCCGGGATAGCTAATTTGTGGTTGTGGCTATTTAAATATGAATGGTCCCAGTATTTCGTCGACGCCGCTGTATTGGTCGTTGTCGCCTATCTGGCTGCCGGACTGGTTTGTCTGATCGTCAATTATCGAGCCGAGAGCCTCGTCAATCGAAGGAGGCTGCGCGTGGTAATGGTGGGCAGCGGCGGCGGTTTTTTCAATCTCTTTGCGTTGGTTGTAAGAGAGGCGTCCGGGCTTGAGGGGCGAATGGACGCCCTATGGTCGTGGCTCGGCGCATCGCTGTTTGTTACTCTGCCGCTCATTCCGCTCTCGTTCGTCTACGCGATCGTTCGACACAAAGTCATCCCCGTCAGCCTGATCATCCGCCGCGGCTTGCGTTATCTGCTGGTCAAGCGCGGCTCGGTTCTGCTGTTGATGGTTGTCGTCAGCGTGGCGCTGTACTTTGCGATGGACACCTTCTTTTATTTCAATCCGATGACCGGGCGCACTGTCGGAATCATTTCGGCCATCGTCGCAATCGCCGTCTGGCAACTCGCGCGCGCTTTTCATCTCCGCGTGGTCGCCCCGAAGATTGACCGGTTGTTTTTCCATCAGGCGTATGACGCGCAGCAAATCATCGCCGAGTTGGTCGAATCGTTGCGCGCGACGACGAGCCTGCCGCAACTCCTGGAACTGGTGGCGACGAAAATTCAATCAGCCCTTCAGTCCGCGAACGTGACGATCTTGCTGCGCGACGAAGCGAGCGGCGATTACCCTTGCGTTTATTCTTGCGTCTACAGCTTCCACAATCGGAGCGCGATGCCGGCTCCCTGCGATAGCGGCCTGACGCGCGACTCCGCCGTTATCGCCCGGCTGACTGAATCCGGTCAGCCGGTAGACCTGGATGGCCGCGACCCGCAATTCGCCTTGCAATCTGAAAATGGCGGCTCGACCTCGTTATCAAGCGCGGAGCATGAAGCGCTGCGGAAACTGGACTCCGCCTTGCTTCTGCCGATCATGGCCAAAGACGGATTGCTCGGAGCCATTTCCGTCGGCGCTCACTTGGGCGACCTGCCATTTTCAAGTGATGACAAAAGACTTTTGCTCTCTGTCGGCGGGCCGACTTCCTTCGCTCTCGAAAACATCCGGCTGATCGAGCGGACTATCGAAGACGCGCGGCGGCGGCAAGAATTGGAAGCTGAAAACGAGCAGCGCGCGCGTGAGCTTGAAGGGGCGCGCCAACTTCAACTTTCCATGCTGCCGAAGAGCGTCCCTCAACTGCCGCACCTGGAGATCGAGGCCTATATGAAACCGGCCGCTGAGGTCGGCGGGGACTACTACGATTTTCATCTCGCCGATGATGGCACATTGACCGTCGCTGTCGGTGACGCGACCGGGCACGGACTGAAAGCCGGAACAGTTGTCACGGCGATGAAGAGTCTGTTCCGAACCTTCGCCGCCGAACCGGAGATCGTCCCGGTCTTCAACCAATCGTCGCGGGTGTTGAAGGAGATGAACCTGCGTTCGCTGTTTATGGGGTTGACGATGATCAAGCTCAACGGGCGTCGGCTGAAAATCTCGTCGGCGGGCATGCCTCCCACGTTGATCTACCGCGCGGAAACGGGATCGGTGGAAGAGGTGATGATCAAAGCCATGCCGCTCGGGAGCGTCACAGGCTATCCGTACCGCGAACGCGAACTCGCTCTCGGATGCGGCGACGTAGTGGTCTTGATGAGCGATGGGCTGCCCGAACGGTTCAACCTTGCGGGAGAGATGTTCGATTATTCGAGGACGATGGAAGCGCTGTCTGAATCCGCCGCGCGTTCGCCCCGCGAAATCATCGAACGATTGGTCAACGCTGGCGAGAGTTGGGCGAACGGCAGATCGCAGGATGACGACGTGACGTTTGTCGTGTTGAAAGTGAAGTGAGGGCTTTTCATTCGTGGAGGCATCATGACAATTCGGCGGCGGCGATGGCTGGGCGCGCTCTTCTTCGCCCTGATGTTCGGGCACTTGGGCGTCAACGCCTATTCGGTTTGGCGAGGTCTATCGCAACTCATCGGCAGTTCTGATGGCTGGGTGGCGAGCCTGCTGCCGGACGGCCGGGCAGAGATCGTCAGCGTGGATCCGGGCGGGCCGGCGAACGTGTTGCGCCCGGGCGACGAATTCGTCTCGCTCAACGGCCTGACTCTGCAAGATGACCCGCGGATTCGCAGTAACAACCAGCGCGTTCCACCGGGCACGCATTACAAGATAGTTGTACGCCGCCAGGGACGGTCGCTCGAATTCGATCTCGTGACAGTAGCTTATCCTCTCAGCCGCTGGCTCCCGCAAATTGCTGACATCCTGTCTCAACTGCTCTTTTTGCTCACAGGGCTGGTCGTCTTTATGCTCAGGACCGCGGATCGGCAGGCATGGCTGCTGGCGTTGATGCTGGGATCCTTTACCGGGCTGTTCAACGACGAGATTCCGCCGTTGCCGTTGGCGTTATTGTTGATGATGTCTGTGGCGCGCACCGTTGGGATATTGTCCTTACCTGCCTTCTGCTACTTCTTTCTGATCTTCCCGGATCGCTCGCCTCTGCTCCGCCGTTTTCCGCGCCTGGAGCGGCGCCTCTACTGGCCGGCCTACCTGGTGCTGCCCTGGTTCGTATGCACTCGGCTTCAGGTGGTCTTCCGCGCGCACGAGCAGGTGAGCCTGTTTTTTGGAAACTCATGGCTGCTTAAAAACCCATGGGTCGGTTTACTGTCGCTGGCCATCGCGTTGACATATCTGGCCGGTGGATTGGTGGCGCTTCTCGTTGGCTATCGCGTGGCCGGCGTGGCCGCCCGCCGTAAACTGCACGTCATTGCCGCGGGCAGCGGGGCCGGATTTTTCAACCTTTTGGTGTTGATAGTATGGGAGTCGTTCTTTCGAGCGCGATTTCCATATGCAATGGACTGGATTGAAGCTACATTGAAATTTACGCTGCCGCTCATCCCGCTCTCGTTCGCCTATGCGATCATTCGACACAAGGTCATCCCCGTCAGCCTGATCATCCGCCGCGGCGTGCGTTACGTGCTTGTCTCGCGCGGCTCGATCATCCTGGGAGGTTTCATCATCGGGCTGACGATCACCGTGACGCTTTCGACCATCTTCAGACGATTGCAACCGCCGCCGGTGGTGAGCGGCGTGGTTTCAGCCATCATCGGCATCATCGTCTACAACATCTTCCGAAGTTTGCACCGGCGCTACCTTGCGCCGGTGATTGACCGGCGCTTCTTCCGCCAGTCGTACGACACGCGCCAGATCATTGCCGATTTAGCGGAATCGTTGCGCACGACATCGAGCCTGAACCACTTGCTCGAGCTGGTCGCGACAAAAATCCAGGCGGCGTTGCAAACCGGAAATGTGACTATCTTTCTTCGCGACGAAGCCACAGGGGATTACCTCAGCGCGTATTCATGCGATTACAACGAGGCCCATGGTCGTGTAATCAATCGCGCGCGCCAGTCCCGGTTGCCATACCAGGCCGAAGCGGTGAAACGACTGTCTGATAACGGCAAGCCGCTTGATGTTGAGCGATATATCGTCATGACGCGACAAGTGTCTGATAACGGGAAGCCGCTGAATATTGAGCAAGCGGGCCTTCCGCTAGAGCACCGCAGAGGCGTAATGACAGTAGAAGAAGAGGAGGATGGACATACAGTCCCCATCAGTCCCATCAGTCCCATCAGTCCCATCAGTCCCATCAGCGAAAGCGAAATGACAGAGGGTTGGATAGAAGAGTTAAGAGAAGTGAAATCGTCACTGCTGCTTCCGCTTTCCTCGAAGGGGGAGATGCTCGGCATTATCTCACTAAGCCCGCGGCTGGGAGATTTGCCTTATTCGCGCGAAGACGAGCAGTTGTTGATGAGCGTTGCGGGGCCGGCGACGCTTGCAATCGAAAACGCCCTTCTGGTCGAGCAAATGATCGTTGAGGCCGGCCTTCGTCAGGAGTTGGAGGCCGAAAACGAACAACGCGCTAGAGAGCTTGAAGAAGCCCGCCAGTTGCAACTCTCGATGCTGCCGCGAACCATCCCGCAACTGCCGCATTTGGAGGTCGCGGCTTACATGAAGCCAGCCGCTGAGGTCGGCGGCGACTATTACGATTTTCATCTCTCCGACGATGGCGTGTTGACCGTCGCCGTTGGTGACGCGACCGGGCACGGATTGAAAGCCGGAACGGTGGTTACGGCGACCAAGAGTCTTTTTAACCATCTTGCTCAGGACGCGAACATCCCGGCGATTCTTCAACAATCTTCGCGCGCGCTGAAGCTGATGAACCTCCGATCGTTGTTTATGGCGATGACGATGGTCAAGGTGAAAGGCTACGAATTGACATTCTCCTCGGCCGGGATGCCGCCCGTGTTGATCTATCGCGCCGAACAAAAAAGAGTCGAAGAGATTTCACTCACCGGCATTCCGCTTGGCAGCTTGACGGCGTACTCGTACCGTGAATGCGACCTGACTCTGGCTCCTGGAGATGTCGTGGTTCTGATGAGCGATGGTTTTCCCGAACGGTTCAACAACAAAAGCGAGATACTCGATTACGAAAGCGCGAAGAGTGTCCTGTTGGAGATTTCCACTCTTACGCCTCAGGAGATCATAGATGTTTTCGTGAAAGTCGGCGACAAATGGGCTGACGGAAGGGCGCAGGACGACGATATGACGTTCGTCGTTTTGAAGGTCAGAGGGCCTAAATCTTCACGGCCTTGGTAAGTGCGATTTTTCCTTAACCGCATCGCTACTCACGGCGATACGACCGGCGCGCCAAGGAATTTTCCATAGTGGGTTGCAGCTTCGTTGATGGCGTTGGTCTCAGCCCGCTTGAGTTTCGCGAATGGGCTTGTGGAAATGGCGAGAGAGTCTTTCTTGAGTGTCCGCTTCCAGGTTCCAACGACCTGGCCGTCCACGACAATCGTCGGATAAAGGGCGCCGTTTCCTGAATTCGCTAGTTTTGTATAGGCCGGGTCGAGCACGGCGCTGCGGTCTTTGTAGGCGACCGTGTACTCGTCAAAAGCCGGCAGCAGGTAAGCGGCCGGCGACGGATCATTTGTATCTGGCATCGACGAAGCTAGCCAGTAGGTCTGGCCGTTAGCGGTTTCTTGCGTGAGGCGCCGCTTCGCCATTTCAAGAGCGACGCTCGCGTCGGTTGCTGTAAGTCCGGACCACCATGCGAAATCCCGCAATGTCGCCGGGCCGCGACTCGTGAAATAGCGCCTGGCGAGTTCGGCCAGCGATTCATCGCGCGACATTCGTTTCGTCTTCGGCGCCCATTCATCGAGCAACACAAAGGTTTGCTGCTTGCCTTCGCGCGCGCCGAAGCATATGGCGCCGTCCTGCGCCAGGCGCCACAAGATGTGTCGGCCGCGTTGGCCGGCCGTTGAAACGCCTCCCTCTTCCAACACCTTATACATTGCGGTTCGGGCCAGTCGCTTGCCGCCCTGCAGCGCGCGTTCGAACAATTCTTTACTGCGCGCGAATGCGCTCTCATCGAGGTCGAACCGCCGCAGGAAGCATTGCGCGATGTTTGCCACAATGCGCGGAGTCGTCAGTTCAAGCATCCAGCGCGCGTCCGCCGCCGCCACGAAATGCAGCGTGCCTCGCATCGGCCATGTACGAATAATCGTTCGATTGGCGAGCGCCCGCTCGATATCGGCTTCGACCGCGTTCCGCATGCGCAATCCGACCGCCCAGAGCGCGCCGAGATAATCCTGAGCCTGGACGGCGCCCATCCATGCCACGGCATCGGCAGGCCGCTCGAACGTGGCGCCGGCAATGCGCTGGTTATGGAGCCGGAGACGCGCGATATCAGAGTTTGTCATAAGCTCGATTATAGATACGAAAAGTTGTTCCGGTACAGTGTGTCCCTTCGGCGGAATGGCGTCGGCGATCACGCCTGTTTCCAGCCCGTGTAGTGGACCCCAAAAACTGGACAGTTTTTGATCAACAGCATACAGTCCAGAAAGGGGAATCCACAGATGGCAAAACATCGAACTTTCAAACCGGACTCCTGTTCTGCTTCAACATTTTGCCGTTCGTGCTCTTCAGGTCGAGAGGGCTTGAGGCAAACCGGTGAAAGCTAACCGCCAAGACGCCAAGATCGCCAAGAGGGGCTCAAAGTGTTGGCTTTCACGACTTGGAAAGTTAACCGGTGAAAGCTAACCGCCAAGACGCCAAGATCGCCAAGAGGGGCTCAAAGTGTTGGTTTTCCATTCTCTCTTGCGGCCTTCTCCCCGTCTATTTCTTGGCGATCTTGGCGTCTTGGCGGTTAATTCGCATAACCTTCCAAGTCGTGTGGCTTTTCATTCTCTCTTGCGGCCTTCTCCCTGTCTTTTTCTTGGCGATCTTGGCGTCTTGGCGGTTGATTCGCATAACCTTCCAAGTCGTGTGGCTTTTCATTCTCTCTTGCGGCCTTCTCCCTGTCTTTTTCTTGGCGATCTTGGCGTCTTGGCGGTTGATTCGCATTAAGCTTCCGAGCCTCCGGCGGGATGTCGCTCACGCGTAGCGGGCCCGAAGTTTTCACTGCTGGAATTGGCTGTCCCTTCGCGAGGCCCACGCCGCCCGCTCCAGAGAACTCGCCCGGGTGGGGAGCCGCTCGTCGAGGGCGCCGACCCGCCGTCGGAAAGCGAGGATCTGCGGCCGGGTAAGGATCAGACGAGATATGGTCATGTCAGTCCTCGCTGAGAGCGCACGAGGTCACGCTCGTTGGGCATACGCATCACTCACAACGCAGCGACACCATCGGATCGACTTTCGTCGCGCGTCGCGCAGGGATGTAGCAGGCCAGCAGCGCCACAACGATCAATAACAGCGCGGTCGAGCCGAAGGTCAGCGGATCGGTCGCGCTCACGCCATTCAATATCGGAATGGGGAAGATCGAGCTGGTCAGGACTCGCGTCAGCGCCAGCGCCAACAGCAAACCCGCGCTCAATCCATATACCACCGGGATCATTCCCTGACGCATGATCAGGCGCAGAATTTTCTGTTTATCCGCTCCCAGAGCCATACGAATGCCGATCTCGCGAGTGCGCCGGCTGACGGCATAAGCGACCACGCCGTAAATTCCGATGACGGCCAGAAGTACGGCCAACAGCCCGCAGCCGCCGACGAGCAGGCCGAACAGGCGGTAGAAATAAAGTATTGGGCTAAATGTGTCGTTCAACGTCAGGACACCGCTAACCAGCATGGTTTGATCGAGCGATTGAATTGCGCGGCGCACGTCGGGAACCAGATTATCAGGCGCGCCTTCGGTGTGAACGAGCATCGTTGCGCTCGTCGAGTGCGATTGCGATAGGGCGAAGGCGTACCAGGGGCGAGATTCCATTCGGAGCGATTGAAACTTGTCGTCGCGGACGACGCCGACGATCTCGCAAAATTGGTCCGGTCGCCGCCCAGCGGACTTTATCAAGTGTTTCCCGAACGCCCGTCCGCCGGCGAAGTAGCGCCGCGCCAAAGCCTCGTTGACGACCGCCACGCACGGCGCGCCGTCGCGGTCGCGTTCGTCAAAATCTCGCCCTTGCGTGATCGGAATGTTCATGGCTGTCAGGTAGCCCGGGCCGATGGTATTTGTCTCAAGCGCCATGTCTTCGCCGGGAGACGGCTGATAACCCTCGATTCCGACAGAGCTGCGCGCCCGGCGCAGCCCTGGCATATATGCCGCGAAAACCGCCGCACGCACGCCTGGTAAGGCGCTCGTGCGCTCCGCCAATCGCCGGTAAAAATCCTGGCCGCGCGCGCGGTCGTATTGGCGCTCTTCAAGCTCAATCGGCGCGACCACCAGGTTGAGCGAATCGAAGCCAAGATTGACCGGATGCAGATTTCGCACGCTGCGCATCACCAGCCCCGCCCCGGCCAATAACACAACCGATAATGCGATCTGCGCAAAGATCAAACTATTGCGCAACCGGGATTGGCGCGCGGCGCCGGCAAAGACATTCGCTCCGTCTTTCAAATTCACGATCACATCCGGTCTGGAAGCCTGCAGCGCGGGCGCAAGGCCGAACAACAAGCCGACCAGGAACGAAAACGCCAATGTGTAAAGCAACACGCGCCAATCCATCTGCAGGTCTATTGCGAAGCGGACGCCTTGCAACGCAGGTAGCGATGCCGCCAGCAGGTTCATCAACCAAATAGCCAGCAATACGCCGGCAGCGGCCGCGAGCGCCGCCAGCGCCACGCTCTCAGTCAACAACTGTCGCACAATGCGCCAACGCGCGGCGCCCAGCGCCAACCGCACTGCCATCTCTTTGCCCCGCGCCGTCGCGCGCGCCAGCAACAGATTGGCCAGATTCAGGCAGGCGATCAGCATTACCAGATTGATAATCGTCAGCGCCACCGCGATGAAGGCATAGGCCGCGGCGCGCGTGTCGGGATGAATTCGGGTCTCGCTTTCGGGCAGAATGGTGACCGTCTTTTCGAGCGTGGCGCCGGTCTCGGCGCGCTTCTGCCGCCAGGCTTCAGGATAGGCTTCCCGCAATTGGCGCGAGATCAGATCGAAGCGCGCGCGCGCCTGTTCCAGCGTCGCCTCAGGCTTGAGCCGCCCGACAATGAAGAGCCAGTTGGCGCCACGACTGTTGAGCAGTGACATGCCGTCTGTCGGCTCCAACTGTGGGATCATCATCACCGGTATCCACAACTCGGTCGCCACACCACGCAGCATGCCTTTGTATTGCGGCGGCGCAACGCCGATCACTGTCAACGCCTGGTTGTTGATCGTAATCGGTTTACCGATCAACTCGGGGTCCGCGCCAAAGCGCCGGCGCCACAAGTCGTGCCCGATCACAACCACAGGATGCGAGCCGGGCGTTTGATCTTCCTCCGGCAAAAACGCGCGGCCACTGAAAGCCTTGACCCCAAGCACGTCGAAATAATTGCCGGAGACCGCTTCTCCAATAACCGGCTCCACTCCGTCTGCTCCGCCTAACTTGAATATCCTGAGGCTATATGCCGCGAGGCCGGAGAAGATTTCTCCCTGATCACGAAAGCTCAGAAAATCCTGGTAAGCGGAATTCTCATAAGGGTTCCGCGCATCGCCGCTGTAAAGCTCGACCAACCGTTCGGGCTCGGCCACCGGACGCGGGCGGAAGAAGACGGCGTTGATGACGCTGAAGACTACCGTATTCGCGCCGATCCCGAGCGCCAGCGTGAGGACGGCAATCGTCGTGAAGCCCGGCTGTTTCAGCATCATTCGCGCGCCGTAGCGCAGGTCTTGCATCAGCGTCTCGATAAAACTCAAACTCCACATCTCGCGACTCGCCTCCTTCAACCAGGTTTGATTGCCGAATTGTCGCTGGGCGGCGTAGCGCGCCTCTTCCGCCGCCATCCCTGCATCCAGGTTCTGCTCGATCTGCATTTCGAGATGGAAGCGCATCTCCTCTTCCATCTCACGCTCGTATCTTTCCCGGCGCAACAGCGAAAGCAGCCGGCGCCAGAGTTGCGAAATATGTTGGAAAAGATGTTGGAAAAGACTGCGCATCGCCCGCGACCTCATTCAACTCGTAGCGACGCCAGCGGGTCCATACTCGCCGCCCGCCGCGCCGGAATCCAGCAGGCCAGCAGCGCCACGAGTGTCAGCGCCGCCGCGATTACAATAAACGTCAGCGGATCGGTTGAGCTCACGCCGAACAGCAAGTTCTTCATCAATCGCGTCAACGCCAGCGCTCCGCCCAATCCCAGCAAGGCGCCGATGAGCGCCAGCTTCATACCTTCTCCGACAACCAGACGCAGCACATCGGC
>Ga0187894_10006909_pt1 | contig 10908 bp, 10 predicted proteins | sample GBC1701081metaG_FD_136650 | JGI IMG/M metagenome (GOLD analysis project Ga0187894, IMG submission 136650) | White microbial mat communities from a lava cave in the Kipuka Kanohina Cave System on the Island of Hawaii, USA - GBC170108-1 metaG ...
GCAGGACATCGTGCGCCGGCACCGCGTGCGGCTGGCGCTCAAGCCCTACGACTTCCAGGACGTGGCGCCGCGCACCGGCGGCGTGCCGCTGCGCACGCGGCCCGAGCCGCGACGGACCTATCACGCGCTGGAGCTGGACCGCTGGCGCAAGCACCTCGGTATGCCGCTGCAACTGGAGCCCAGGCACTATCCGGCCGACGGCAAGCCGGCGGGCTGGAACAAGCCGCCGGGCTGGATGGTGATCGCGGCGCAGGAGCGCGGCCTCGACGCCCCGCTCCTGTCGCACGCGCTGCTGCGCGCGCTATGGGCCGAGGAACGCAATACCGCCGATCCCGGCGTGCGCGTCGCGGTGGCGGAGGAAAACGGCCTGCCCGGCAGGGAACTGCTGGCCGCCGAAACCAGCGCCTCGGTGCAGGCGCTCTACCTCGCCTACAGCGAGGAGGCCGAGCGGCTCGGCGTATTCGGCGCGCCGACCTATGTCCTAGACGGCGAGCGCTTCTGGGGCCAGGACCGGCTCGACTTCCTGGATCGCGCGCTGGACCGGCGGCGGGCCTAGGCTCTTTATTCTTCGAAGCCACTGCCGTTTCTGAAAAACAGAATCAAATAGAATAAGGGGCATGAAGCTCCAGCAACTGCGCTACCTCTGCGAGGTGGCGCGCCGCGACCTGAGCGTGTCGGCGGCGGCCGAGGCGCTCTATACCTCCCAGCCCGGTGTCAGCAAGCAGATCAAGGGCCTCGAGGAGGAGCTCGGCGTGGAGATTTTCGTGCGCAACGGCAAGCGCCTGGTGGCGGTGACCGAGCCCGGGCGCGCGGTGATCGCGATCGCCGAGCGCATGCTCTCCGACGCCGCCAACATGAAGCGCGCCGGCGAGGACTTCGCCGAGCAGAAGCTCGGCACGCTGACCATCGCCACCACCCACACCCAGGCGCGCTACGCGCTGCCGAAGGCGGTGGCGGCATTCAAGCGCCGCTACCCGAAGGTGCAGCTCGTCATCCACCAGGGCAACCCGGTGCAGATCTGCGAGCAGGTGGCACGCGGCGAGGCCGACCTGTGCGTCGCCACCGAGCATATCGACGAGCACCCGGCATTGGTCGCGCTGCCCTGCTATCAGTGGAACCGCTGCATCGTGGTGCCGCCCAAGCACCCGCTGCTGCAAGCACGGCCGCTCACGCTGGAGGCGGTGGTCCGGTTCCCGATCGTCACCTACGACTTCGCTTTCGCGAACCGCTCCATCGTCAACCGCGCCTTCGAGCAGCGCGGGCTTTCGCCGCAGGTGGTGCTGACCGCGTTCGACGCGGACGTGATCAAGACATACGTCGAGCTGGGCCTCGGGGTCGGAATCATGGCGGCGATGGCCTTCGACGTGAAACGCGACCGGCCGCTGCGCGCGATCGATGCCTCGCACCTCTTCCCGTCCTCGACCACACGCCTGGGCATCAAGCGCGGCGCCTGGCTGCGGCGCTACGCCTACGATTTCATCGAGCTGTTCGCGCCCACGCTGTCGCGCGAGCTGGTGCAGAAGACCGTGACCGAAAAGGAAGGCTCGAGGTACGAGCTCTAGGCGTGCTGGCGGATGAAGTGGCGGACCTTCGGATAGATGGTTTCGCGCCAGCGCCGCCCGGCGAAGATGCCGTAGTGACCGGCGCCAGGCGCGAGGTAATGCTCGCGATCCTCGCGCGGGATGCTGAGGCAGAGGAGGTGCGCCGCCTCGGTCTGGCCGTTGCCGGAGATGTCGTCCAGCTCGCCCTCGATGGTCAGCAGCGCCGTGTCCTTGATCGCCTGCGGTTTCACCAGCTGGTCGCGGATGAACATGCGGCCCTTGGGCAGCGCGAAATCCTGGAACACCGCCTTCACCGTATCGAGGTAGTACTCGGCGGGCAGGTCGAGCACCGCGTTGTATTCGTCGTAGAAGTCGCGGTGCTTCTCGGCCGAGCCGTCGTCGCCCGCGAGCAGATGGTTGAAATAGTCCCAGTGCGCATTCAGGTGCCGGTCCGGGTTCATCGCCACGAAGCCGAGGTGCTGCAGGAAGCCCGGGTAAACGCGGCGCATGAAACCCGGGTACTTCTGCGGCACGCGATGGATCACGTTCTGCTCGAACCAGGAGTAGGGCTTCTGGGTCGCCAGGTTGTTCACCGCCGTCGGGCTCTTCCTCGCATCGATCGGCCCGCCCATCATCACCATGCTGCACGGCGGATTGGGCTCGCCGTCCTGCGCCATCAGCGACACGGCGCAAAGCACCGGCACCGTCGGCTGGCAGACGGAGATCACGTTCAGGTTGCGGCGCTGCGGATCGGTCAGCAGGCGGATGAACTCGCGCACGTAATCGACGTAGTCGGCGAGGTGGAAAGCGTCCGCCGAGAGCGGGACCATGCGCGCGTCGACCCAGTCGGTGACCCAGACTTCGTGTTCCGGGAGCAGCGAGCGCACGGTGTCGCGCAGCAACGTGGCGTGGTGGCCGGAGAGCGGCGCCACCAGCAGCACGCGCGGGTCGTTGCGCCGTCCGGCGCCCTTGCCTTCCAGCGCGCGGCGGAAATGCACCAGCTTGCAGAACGGCTTGTCCAACTCGGTGACCGCTTCGACCGCAATTTCCCGGCCGTCGATCGTCGTGCGATCGATGTTCCAGGCCGGCTTCTCATAGCGCTGCGTGACGCGCAGGAACAGCTCGCTCGAGGCCGCGATGCGGCGCGCGATCGGCGTGTAGGCAAAGGGGCTGAAGGGGTGCCCGAACCAGCCACGCGCCGTCTCGGCGACGTAGCGCCAGGGACCTAGAAGCTGGTGATTCGCCTCATACAGGCTGTAGAGCATCGACCCTCGCCTTTGGTCGGGAGACCTGCACCTACCATAGCAGAATTGCGGCGGTGCGACATAACCGGAACAGAGGGCTTTCCCGGGTATTCTTCCGCGCGTGAGCCGCCTTTTACGATTTTTGGCAGGTTTGGCGGCCGTGGCAGTGCTGCTGGCCACCGTTCTGGCCGGCGGGGCCTGGCTCTGGCTGCGGCTCTCCCTGCCCAAGACCAGGGGCAACATACCCCTGGCGGGGCTGGCAGCGCCGGTCGAAGTGCTGCGCGACCGCTATGGCATTCCACACCTTTTCGCGGCCAGGCCGGAGGACGCCGTCTATGCGCTCGGCTACGTGCACGCGCAGGATCGCCTCTGGCAGATGGAGATGAGCCGGCGCGTCGCCGCAGGGCGCTTGTCCGAGGTGGTTGGCGCAAGCGCGCTGGAGACCGACCGGTTCCTGCGCACGCTAGGGGTACGCCGATCGGCGGAGGCGAATCTGCGCACGCTCGACGCCGAGACCCGCAGGCTGCTGGAGGCCTACGCCGCCGGCGTGAACGCCTTTCTCGGCTCCGCCCCGGTACTGCCGCCTGAGTTCTGGCTGACGGGGGTACGGCCCGAGCCCTGGTCGCCGATCGATTCCATCTCCTGGGTCAAGATGATGGCCTGGGATCTGGGCGGCAACTGGCGCAGCGAGCTGTTGCGCATGCGCCTCGCGAAAACGCTGCCCATGGCGCGCATCCACCAGCTGCTGCCGCCCTATCCCGGCGAGCCGGTGCCGGCGATCGCCGACCTGAAGGAACTCTACGCCGCGCTGGAGCGGGAAGCCGTGCAATTGGCGGCATTCGCCCCGGACAACGAAGGCATCGGCTCCAACAACTGGGTGGTGTCCGGCGAGCGCAGCGAGAGCGGCAAGCCCCTGCTCGCCAACGATCCGCACCTCGGGCTCACCGCCCCGCCGGTGTGGTACTTCGCGCAGCTCTCGGCGCCCGGCCTGAACGTAATCGGCGCGACCCTGCCCGGTGTGCCGGGCGTGATTCTGGGACGCAGCGACCGCATCGCCTGGGGCTTCACCAATACGGGGCCAGACGTGCAGGACCTCTACATCGAGAAGCTGGACGCCGCGGGCGGCTACATTACGCCCGACGGTCCGCGCCCGTTCCGCGTCGTCGAGGAGACGATCCGAATCAAGGGCGCCGAACCCGAGCGTCTCAAGGTACGCATCTCGCGCCACGGCCCGGTGATCTCGGACGTACTGCGCGCCGCGCAGGAGCCGCTGCCGCGCGGCTACGTGCTTGCCTTCTCCTGGACCGCGCTGGCCGAAGACGATCGCACGATGCAGGCGGCGCTCAAGATCGCGCGGGCGCGGGACTGGAGCAGTTTTCTCGCGGCGGCGCGCGACTTCGAATCGCCGCAGCAGAACATGGTGTACGCCGACGTCGACGGCAACATCGGCTTCGTCGCCGCGGGGCGCGTGCCGCACCGCAGGTTCGGCAACGACCTGAAGGGCATGGCGCCGGCGCCGGGCTGGCTGGCGAAGTACGACTGGGCGGGCTCGATCCCCTTCGAGCAGCTACCGCGCTCGTTCAATCCGCCCGGCGGCTCCATCGTCACCGCCAACCATCGCATCACGCCGCCCGGCTACCCTCACTTCATCAGCTCGGAATGGCAGCCGCCCTATCGGGCCGACCGGATCCAGGCGCTGCTCGACGCGCTGCCCAAGCACAACGTGGCGAGCTTCGCCCGCATCCAGGGCGACGTGGTGTCGCTGGCGATGCGCGAGCTGCTGCCGAAGTTCCTCGCTGCACGCCCGCGCAGCGAAGAAGCGCGCAAGGCATTGGCGCTGCTCGGCAAATGGGACGGCGCGATGGCCGCGGAGCGCGCCGAGCCGCTCATCGCCTGGGCCTGGTGGCGCGAGTTGACGCGCGCGATCTACGCCGACGAGCTTGGCGAAGCGTTCCGGCCGAACTGGCTGGCGCGCGCGGTGTTCGTCTCCGGCGTGCTGTCCGGCGATCCGGCGCAGGCAAAATGGTGCGACGACGTGCGCACGCCCGCAGTCGAGACCTGCGAAGAGCTCCTGGCGCAATCGCTGGAGGCCGCGCTCGCCGAGCTTAGGAAGCGCCACGGCGCCGATCCGGCCGCCTGGCGCTGGGGCGAAGCCCACGCCGCGCGTCACGAGCACCGGCCGTTCGGGCGCCAACCCCTGCTGGCGCGCCTGTTCGACATCTCGGTTCCCTCGCCGGGCGACGCGTACACCGTGAACGTGGGACGCAGCAACCTGAACGACGAGGCGCAGCCGTTCGCCAACCGGCACGCGGCGAGCCTGCGCGCCATCTACGACCTCGCCGACCTGGAAAAGTCGCTCTACATCCATTCCGGCGGCCAGTCCGGCAACATCCTCTCCGACCACTACCGCGCCTTCAGCGAGGCCTGGGCGAAGAACGAGTACATCCCGATGCGCGCCGACAGGAAAACGCTCGAAGCCGAGCCGCACGAGCTGCTGCGGCTCGTGCCGCTCAACTAGCCTTCAGCCGCTCCGCCGCCTCGAGCAGGTCCGCCACGACCGCGTCGCAGGCGATCTCTCCGAGCGCGCGGCCTTCGCGATAACCGTAAGGCACGAGCAGGAAACGGCAACCCGCCGCGCGCGCCGCCTCGCCATCGTTGTCAGAGTCGCCGATCATGCAGGCGCCGGCAGGGGGGACGGCAAGCAGGCGGCAGGCGTGCAGCACGATCGCCGGATCGGGCTTGCGGGCGCCGGCGTTGTCGCTTGTGACAATCGCGTCAAAGCTCCGGTCGAGCCCGGCCTTCGCGAGCAGCGGCAGGGTGAAGCGTTCGACCTTGTTGGTGACGCAGGCCAGCCGCAGCCCCTGCTCGCGCATCCGGCCCAAGCCCTCCACTACGCCTGGAAAGAGGCTCGACGCCGAGCCGTTCACGCGCTCGTAGTGCGCTGTGAAAAGCTGGCGGGCTTCCTCGGCGAGCGCGTCATCCGGCGCACGCCCCAGCGCGGCCTGCAGGCTGCGCTGCATCAGAACCACGATGCCCTTGCCGACGAACTCCCGGATCGCCGCCGGGTCGAGCGCGGCAAGCTGCAGATCCCGCAGCGTCGCGTTGGCGGCCGCCGCGAGATCGGGCGCCGTGTCGAGCAGGGTGCCGTCCAGGTCGATCAGCACCGCGCCAATCGGTGCCGGCTTCACGGCCGCGGGGGCGCCCGGCGCAGGTAGAGATTGTTCGCCGCCAGAGCGCAGATCACCAGCGCGGCGCCGCCGATCTCGATCGCCACGAAGCTGCGGCCGAGCCAGGCCTCGATCGAGAACACGATCACCGGAATGAGGTTCAGCATCAGCATCGCGTTCAGGGCGCCAAGATACTTGACTCCGTTGTTGAAGCCGAGCACGCCCAGCACCACGGTGAAGACGATGAAGTATGCCAGCTGCCACTTTACCGACAGCGCCTGCTCCGGCGACGGCAGCGCCACGTAGCCGCCGGCGAGCGTCAACGCGTAGATCGCGACCAGGCCGACGGTGCCGGGGATGCAGGTCAGCACCGTCATGCGCAGCGGCGACCAGCCCGCGAAGTAGCCGCCCGCCATGGTGTAGATCACCCAGCTCACCGCACCGAGGAAGACGAACAGATCTCCCAGCAGGGACCCGCCTTCAAATACGTGCGCGAAGCTCCCCTTGGTGACCACCAGCAGCACACCGCCGATCGCCAGGGCCACGCAGCCGATCGTAAAGGGCGCGGGTCGCAGGCCGCGCGTCAGCCAGATCGCGAGCGCGGTCATCGGCGTCTGCAGCGCCATGATGATCGAGGCATGCTCCGGCCGCGTGTAGGACAGGCCCCACCAGACCAGGATGTTGAAGCCGCAGAAACCGATCAGCCCGAACACCGCGGCGGGCAGGAAACGCCCGCCGTAGCGCAGCGCCTGCCGCCCTTCGGCCAGCCAGAGGATGGCGACGAACAGGAACACGCCGACCGCGTAGCGGAACGCGCCCAGGAAGAACGGGTCGAGCACCGGCAGGGTGCGCTTGGCGACCGGGAACAGCGCGCCCCAGGACAGGATCGCGATGCCCAGCCACGCCAGGCCCTTGACGAGGTGGGCCTGGCCGATCGGCTATGCCGCCTTCTTTTCGTCCCGCAGGGCGCGGCGCAGGATTTTGCCGACCGGCGTCTTCGGCAGCTCGGCGCGGAACTCGACGTACTTCGGCATCTTGTAGCCGGTAAGGTTCTTCTTGCAGTGCTCCATCACGATCGCCTCGGTGAGCGCCGGGTCCTTCTTGACGATGAAGAGCTTCGGCACCTCGCCAGATTTCTCGTCCGGCACGCCGATGGCGCAGACCTCGAGCACCCCCGGGCAGCTCGCCACCACGTCCTCCAGCTCGTTCGGGTACACGTTGAAGCCGGAAACCAGGATCATGTCCTTCTTGCGGTCGACGATCTTGACGAAGCCGCGCTCGTCCATGACGCCGATGTCGCCGGTGGTGAAGGCGCCGTCCTTGGTCATCACCTTGGCGGTCTCTTCCGGCCTCTGCCAGTAGCCCTGCATAACCTGCGGCCCGGCGATGCAGATCTCGCCCACCTGGCCCACCGGCAGGATCGCGCCGTCGTCGTCGCGGATCGTGATCGTGGTGCCGGGCACCGGCAGGCCGATGTTGCCGCTGAACTCCTTGATGTCCACCGGATTGGTGGTCGCCACCGGCGAGGTCTCGGTGAGGCCATAGCCTTCCAGGATCGGCACGCCGGTCGCCTTCTGCCAGCGGTCGGCCACCGCCTTCTGCATCGCCATGCCACCCGCCGAGGCGAGCTTCAATCGCGAGAAGTCGATGCTGCCGAACTCCGGATTGTTGAGCAGCGCGTTGTAGAGCGTGTTCAGCCCGCTCATCGCGGTGAAGCGGTTGTTCTTAAGTTCCTTGATGAAGCCCGGGATATCCCGCGGGTTGGTGATCAGCAGGCAGCAACCCCCGTCGCGCAGCATGTAGAGGCAATTGCAGGTGAGCGCGTAAATATGGTAGAGCGGCAGCGGCGCCACCATGACGTGCGGATTCGCCTCGTCGCGCGACGGCGAGAACCAGGCCGACACCTGCTCCATGTTGGCGAGGATGTTGCGCTGGAGCAGGATCGCGCCCTTGGAAACTCCGGTGGTGCCGCCCGTGTACTGAAGGAATGCGATGTCCTCGGGCCCGACCTCGACCTTTTTCAGCTGCAAGCCGGAGCCTTCGCTGATCACGTCGTTGAAGCGGATGGCGCCGGGAAGGCTGAAGGGCGGCACCATCTTCTTCACGTTGCGCACCACGAAGTTGACGATCAGCCCCTTGAGGCCGAGCAGGTCGCCGAGGCTGGCGACGACGATGTGCTTGACCGGCGTCTTCGCCAGCACCTGTTCTAGCGTGGTGGCGAAATTCTCCAGGATCACAATCGCCTCGGCGCCGGAGTCCTTGAGCTGGTGCTCCAGCTCGCGCGGCGTGTAGAGCGGATTCACGTTCACCACCGTGTAGCCCGCGCGCAGGATGCCGAACACGGCCGCAGGGTACTGCAGGACGTTGGGCATCATCACCGCGACGCGCGCCCCCTTGGCGAGCCCCTTGGACTGCAGCCACGCGCCGAACGCGGTGGAGAGGCGATCGACGTCGCCGAAAGTGATCGTCTTGCCCATGCAGATGTACGCCGGCCGCTCGCGGTACTTGCCGATGTTCTCGTCGATCAGATGGGGAATCGAGCGGTACGCATTGACGTTGATATCCGCGGGCACGCCCTTCGGATAGCTCTTCAGCCAGATCTTTTCCATCGCGCCTCCTCCTGCAGTGGATTCTAGCCCAGCCCCCCGAGCGCGGGGGCCGTCTTCAGCGGTGGCGGAACGTCGGCTTGCGCTTCTCGACGAAGGCCGCCATGCCTTCCTTCTGGTCCTCGAGCGCGAACGCGGCATGGAACAGGCGCCGCTCGAACAGGATGCCCTCGCTGAGGTTCGATTCGTAGGCGCGGTTGACGGCCTCCTTCGCCATCATCGCCACCGGCAGGGAGTAGGAGGCGATCTTGCGCGCCGCCGCCAGCGCCTCGTCGAGCAGCCGGCCGGCGGGGACCACGCGCGACACCAGCCCCGCGCGCTCGGCCTCGGCCGCATCCATCATGCGCGCGGTCAGGCAAAGGTCCATGGCCTTCGCCTTGCCCACCGCGCGCGGCAGGCGCTGCGTGCCGCCGGCGCCGGGGAAAATACCCAGATTGATCTCCGGCTGGCCGAACTTCGCCGAATCGGCGGCGATGACGATGTCGCAGGCCATGGCGAGCTCGCAGCCGCCGCCCAGCGCGAAGCCGGCCACCGCGGCGATGATCGGCTTCCTGATGCTGCGGATGTGCTCCCAGTCGCGCGTGATGTAGTTCGACTTGTAGGCGTGCATGAAGTCGAAGTCCTTCATGGCGACGATGTCGGCCCCGGCCGCGAACGCCTTCTCGCTGCCGGTGATGACCAGGCAGCCGACGCCGTCGTCGGCGTCGAAGCCGTACATCGCGGCGGCCAGCTCCTGCATCAGCTTCGCGTTCAGCGCGTTGAGCTGCTTGGGGCGGTTCAGGGCAATGAGCGCGACGCGCTCCCTGACTTCGGTAGTGATGAACTCGTAGCTCATGCGCGGATCGGGCACGCCGGATAGGCTTGCGCAGCGGCCTGCATCGCCAGCGCCATGGCGCAGCAACCCAGAATGCCGGAGATCGACTTTCGCAGCATGTTTCCGTCCTCTGAACCGCGGAAGGCGGATTTTAGCTAAGCTTTGTCCATGGAAACCGTCCTCGTTTCGCTAGAAGCGGCGCATCTTCCCGGGGTGCTTCGCGTCACGCTGAATCGCCCGGAGAAGCTCAACGCCTTCAATCCCTCTGTGCACAAGGGGCTCGCCGAGGCGATGGGGCGCGCCGAAGCCGAAGCCGAGGTGCGCTGCGTCCTCATCACCGGCGCCGGCCGCGGCTTCTGCGCCGGCCAGGACCTCACCGAGCGCGACATGAAGTCCGCCGCGCCGATCGACCTCGGCGGCGGCCTCGACACCTGGTACAACCCGCTGGTGAAGCGCATGCGTGCCCTGCCCAAGCCGATCGTATGCGCGGTGAACGGCGTCGCCGCCGGCGCCGGCGCCAACTTCGCGCTCGCCTGCGACATCGTGCTCGCCGCCCGCTCGGCCTCGTTCATCCAGGCCTTCGTGAAGATCGGCCTGGTGCCCGACTGCGGCGGCACCTACTTCCTGCCGCGCCTCGCCGGCACGCAGCGCGCGATGGCGCTCGCCATGACCGGCGAACGGCTGTCGGCGGAGGACGCCGAGCGCTGGGGAATCATCTGGAAATGCGTGGGGGATGCCGAGCTGCAGAACGAGGCGGAGAAGCTCGCTGCGCAACTGGCCAGCGGCCCGACCCGGTCGCTCGGCCTGATCAAGCGCGCGATGTATGCATCGGCCGGCAACGGCCTCGCGGCGCAACTCGACCTGGAGCGCGACCTGCAGCGGGAAATCGGCAAGGGCGGCGACTACCGGGAAGGGGTCAGCGCATTCCTCGAGAAACGCAAGCCGCAGTTCAAGGGCGCATGACCGAGGAGAACGCGCTCGCGCTGGCCGCCGGCGAGCAGATGTGGCGCGCCGACCGCGCCTCGAAGTGGCTCGGCATGAAACTGGAGGAGATCCGCGCCGGCTACACGCGTCTGTCCATGACCGTGACCGCGGACATGACCAACGGCCAGCAACTCTGCCACGGCGGCCTGATCTTCTCGCTCGCCGATTCCAGCTTCGGCTTCGCCTGCAACAGCCGCAACCAGCGCGCGCTGGCGGCGAGCTGCGCGATCGAGTTCCTCGCCCCCGCGCGCCTGGGCGACCGGCTGACCTCGGAATGCCGCGAGCAGGCGCTCGCCGGCCGCAACGGGGTCTACGACGCGCGCGTCGCCAACCAGAACGGCGAGCTGATCGCGCTGTTTCGCGGCAAGTCCTCGACCGTGAAGGGCAACTGGGTCGAATGAAGCGCTTTCCCCTGGAGCCGATCGAGAAGGCCTCGCGCCGGAAGCTGCGCGAGCTGCAGCTCTCGCGCCTGCGCTGGTCGCTGAAGCGCGCCTGGGACAGGGTGCCGCACTACCGCAGGAAGTTCGAGACCGCAGGCCTGAGGCCCTCTGA
>Ga0187894_10006910_pt1 | contig 10904 bp, 8 predicted proteins | sample GBC1701081metaG_FD_136650 | JGI IMG/M metagenome (GOLD analysis project Ga0187894, IMG submission 136650) | White microbial mat communities from a lava cave in the Kipuka Kanohina Cave System on the Island of Hawaii, USA - GBC170108-1 metaG ...
CACGAAGAAATCAGTAGAAATTCCCCAATCCGAACCGAAGGCCATGTTCGAACCGTTGATATTGACAAACCAGGTAACTTGGCCACCCGGACCGCCGCCCGTATTTCTCACCACCGCAAAATCCGTCCGCCCGTCACCGTTAAAATCTACCGGAGCATCGCCCGGTGGCAACGCCATTCCCGGTGTATATGAAAATGTGTCGATCCCGATGTAATTCGAATTATCCCCTGTCGGTCCACCATTCTCCACAAAATATCTGAATGCAAACCGTCCACTCGCTGCCGCCGGTATCCCGCTCAACGTAATCGTAAATTCCGTCCACACCTCCGGATACACTCCGCCCGTTAGATAAGTCGGATTGATGTCTAAAAGCAGCGTCGTGAAATCTCCCACTCCCGTCGGCCCTGACCCGACATTCGTGCTGGCACCGGCCAACGAAAGCCGCACTTGCAGACGGTCGGGAAACGGATTGGCGGTCGTGGTCCGAGTCCAGAATTTCACCTGGTCGCCGTTTAACAACGAACGTTGAGGTGTAATCAGCCAATTGCTGATGGTGTTTGTTCCCGTCGTGTTGTTAAAATTCGCGGCAATGTATGAATTGGTCGCGCCGGCATGTGCCGGAAAAACCGCCGTGTTTCCTTGAAGCCAGCCGGTTGAGCCAATCGGAAGGCTGTTGTTTTGCACCGTCCAACCCGGAACGGGAACCACCGCAAAATCTTCCGAAAAGGCTTGGGCATTAACGTTGGAAACCCCAACCGCCATCAAACCGCAAATTACCATAACTATAGCCGCCGCTTTCAACGAAAATACCTGCCCCAAAAACCTTGCTTTGCTAAACATAGAACTGACCTCCTCCAAATTAAATTGATCTTCAAAAATTGTTAAATACAATGGAAATATAGTTGATTTAGCTCTGATTTGCAAGGTTAAGGCCGCTCAATAAAACTGCAGTTATGTCCTAATCCTGTGGTGTTCAGCCTTTGTGCCCTTTGTGTCCTGCCTTCGTGAACTCTGTGATTAAAATAAGGAAATAATCACGGAGTGCACCGAGCGAGGGCACAAAGAACACAAAGGAAAAGTCATCGGACATCACAGAGTTTTGGACACTACCGGCGCACGTAAACCGAGACCGTTGATTGTGTTATGATTCGCCAATCAAATGAGCAACATAAACAACCGCAGGGAAATCATCGGATGGATGACATACGACTGGGCGAACAGCGCGTTCTTCACGGTCGTCGTCGGCGTGCTCGTCGGGCCGTATCTGCTTTCACTTGCTGAAAAAGCTGTCGGTGTCGATGGTGTGATACTCGATCTCGCCGTTTTTAAAGTCACGCCAAAAGGCTTGCCCGCATTCTGCACGGCGGTTTCCGTCATCTCGATGGTTGCAATGCTGCCCGTGCTCGGAGCGATCGCCGATTACACAAATCTTAAAAAGTCGATGATGGCTGTCTTTTGCTACATCGGCGTCATTGCCGGTGCGCTACTGTTTTTTGTGACTGACAGCTACGTCGCGTGCAGCTTGCTATTCGTCGTCGGCAATATGAGCTTTGCCGCCGCGAATGTTTTTTACAACGCGTTCCTCATCGACATCACCACCGAAGACCTCCGCGACAAGGTCTCAAGCTACGGCTACGGCTGCGGATACCTGAGCGGCTTTATCGTGCTCGTGCTGAATTTAGTATTTTTGAAATACTCGAACGAATGGTTTGGCATCTCCACCGGCACGGCCGTGCGCATCTCGTTTTTATTCGCCTCTCTGTGGTGGGGAGCGTTCGCGGTCGTGACCTTTTTGTTGCTGCCAAAAAGCTCCCCTCCTTACGAAGGAGGGGTGGCAGTTCCGGCGGCTTCCGACGGAACTGACGGGGTGGTTTTTACGTCACCTAACGCTCTCGATCAAGCAGATCACTCAACTAAAAACCACTCCATCGCCGAAGCGGCGACTCCCCTACTTCGTAAGGAGGGGAGCTTTAGTATTCTGACCATCGGCTTTCGCGACGTGTGGGGAACAATAAAAGAACTCCGCCGCTTAAAATACACGATGTTATTTCTCATCGCGTATCTCTTTTACAACGACGGCATTCAGACCGTGATCTTGCAATCGTCCGTTTTTATTTCTTACGAGTTGTTTACCTCAAAAGGCCTCGCGGACGACCCGTCGTTCCTGATAATGATCTTCGGCGTAGCGCAGATAAGCGCGTTCGCCGGTGCGCTGATCTTCGAACGCATAGCGCGCAAACTCGGTGCAAAACGCACGATCATCGTCGCGCTCGCCATCTGGTGCGGCATCGTCGTTTACGCTTACGGCTTTTTCGAGTCGAAGCTGCAAGCATACATAATGGGCGGAGCCATCGGCATGGTACTCGGCGCTGCACAGGCGCTGTCACGCTCGCTCTATTCGCAAATGATACCGCGTGGACGCGAAGCGTCGTTCTTTGGCCTCTACGAGATCAGCGAAAAGGGAACTTCGTGGATGGGACAGTTGATGTTCACGATCATCGTCGGTGCAACAGGCTCATTTCGTCACGCAATTCTCGGGCTGATCGTGTTCTTTATCGTCGGTACGATCATCTTGCTATTCACCGACACAAAACGCGCCATCCACGAAGCCGGCAACCTCACGCCGGAAGAAAGCGCAAACGTGTCAGCAGACGCGCACGTGAGTAAGGGCCCAACCTAGAATATTCGCAACATTGAGCCTTTACTTACGTGCGCGTCTGCTGACACCCGCTGACTTCTCAGCTATAATTATTCTCGCAATGAGTTCAACGGAAAGAATAGTCACCATCTTCGGCGGTTCGAAGTGCGCGCACGACTCGACCGAGTACTTAGAGGCAAAAGAGCTTGGGCGGCGACTTGCCGAGGCCGGTTTTACGATCTGCACCGGCGGCTATCTCGGCGTGATGGAAGCGGCTTCGCGTGGCGCGAGAGAGGCCGGCGGTCGCGTTTACGGCATCGTGATGAATCAGTTCAAGCACGAACCGAACCGCTATCTGACCGACAAGGTCGCAACTAATCACTTCTACGATCGCCTTCAAAATCTGATCACACGCAGCGTCGGCTTTGTCGCTCTTCGCGGTGGCATGGGCACCGTGACGGAAGTTTCGCTCGTCTGGAATAAACTCATGACCGGTGTGCTCGGTTCGCGTCCGCTCATTCTCGTCGGCGACTGCTGGCAACCGGTCGTCGAAGTGTGGCAAAAACATCTCGTCGTCAGCGATGACGAAGTCCGTCTGCTCAATTTTGCAGAAAATGCTGACGAAGCTGCGAAGATCATCATCGAGAAAGCGGGAGGTCCCGTAGGGACGACTTGAAAATAGCCCACCGATTCATCGGTGGGAAAGGTTGAAAAATCGAATACAGTCCCGCAGGGACGACCGAAAAATCGCTGTCGCGCCCGGTTTCATCCGTCCCATACGGGACTGCGTTTTCATTTTGATAATCCTTTCCCACCGATAAATCGGTGGGCTATTTTCGGATGTCCCAACGGGGACGCAAGCTGCGACAAAGCCGCGTAAAAGGACGATGACAACCTCGAGATCAAAAACTTCAGAACGCCGAATCAAAGCCGCGCCCGTTTCGCGCGGCGTCGGGATCGGGCAAATTGTTTTCTTGACGCCGAACTCGACGCGTGTTCAACGGGGTGACATCGACGATAGTCAGATCGAGACGGAGATCGCTCGTTTCCACCTTGCCATCGATGCGGCAAAATTAAAAATCAATAGACTCGCACGTGAACAGAACAGCACCGGTGCGGTTTTTGGCGCACATTTGTTGATAGTCGATGAGTCGTCGTTTATCACCGAGATCGAAAATGCAATTCGCATGCGACGTGTTACCGCCGAGTGGGCCGTGCGACTGATCGCCGAACACAAACGCAAACGTCAGAGCAGCGTCGAGGGCGAAAGTTTTCGCGAGAAGGCCGCCGATATTGCCGACGTAGCCGACCGAATAATCTCAGAGTTGTCCGGTGCGTCGCCGGGCGAATGGGCCGCTCCGCCAGAATCGATCGTCGTCGCTCGCGAGCTGCGACCGTCGAACGTCGTACTCATCGCAAAAAGTTTTCCCGCGGCGATTATCACGGAACGCGGCGGTTGGACGTCGCATGCGTCGATCATCGCTCGCGATCTGAAAATTCCGATGATTTCCGGTGTTCACGACATCGAGTCGGCGTTTGCCGAGCACGATAACGCGATCGTCGATGCGCTTGGCGGCGAGATCATCGTCGATCCCGATATCGACACGATCGAAAAATTCAGAACCATCGCCATCGAACGTGCCGCACCGGAGGATCGCTCGACGGCATCGAGAAATTCCTGCATCACACGCGACGGAACCGAGATCGCGATCCGCGCAAATGCCGAAAGCCACACCGCTTACCGTACCGCACGTGCGACCGGAGCGAGAGGCATTGGTTTGTTTCGATCTGAGTCTCTTATACAGACGCCGGGACAGATTCCGACCGAAGACGAACAATTAGAAGCCTACTCCGCGATCGCGGACGCGGTCGGTGAAGATGGCGTTAAAATTCGCACGTTCGACATCGGCGTCGCGCAGTTTTCCGCGGCTGAGGTCACGGCGGAAAATAATCCGTCGCTGGGACTGAAATCGATTCGCCTCAGTCTGTCGAACGAAGAATATTTTAGAACGCAGATTCGCACGTTGCTTCGCGCATCGGCCGAGAGTGCGCAGATCGAAATTCTTTTACCGATGATCACGGGTCTCGACGAGATATGGCGCACGCGCAGCCTGATCGAGTCCGAGTGCGACGCGTTGTCGGAGAAAGGAATTCCGTTCGGCCAGCCGCGTCTCGGCGTGATGATCGAGGTGCCGTCGGCCGTCATGACCGCACCGGAGATCGCACAAAACGTCGATTTTCTTTGTCTCGGCACGAACGACCTTGTTCAGTATCTCCTCGCCGTCGATCGCGACAATGAATCAGTCGCGGATCTATATCAGACCTTGCATCCGGCGGTTTTTCGCGCGATCAAGTTTGTGATCTCAGCCGCCGATGAAGCGGGAAAGAGTTTGATCGTGTGCGGCGAAATGGCCGGCTCCGCGTTTTATGTGCCGTTGCTCATCGGTGCGGGAGCACGTGAATTGAGCATGAATGTCTCGTCGATTCAAAACGTGAGAAAGCTGATTTCGGGAATCACGATTGAAGACGCTGAGCGATTACTCGAACACGTTATGCACTGCAAAACCGGTGACACCGCCGAAGCGACGCTTCGCGAATACTACGTCGAAAACTGGGCCGATCTCTTTCCGCCCGATCTGCTCAACGCAAAACATCGTTAACTTTTAATAAAAAAACTAAAATCCAATACGTTTTATCGCTTTAATAAGGCGGAGACCTTAAAGTGACAAAACTTCGAGTGCCAAATTTTTATGTAGTTTTTCTCGCGACACTATTTTTGTGCGCGGGCTCGATCGCGATCAACGGTCAGCGAAACAATCCTTATTCGGCAAATCCTTCATCACGAGAGAGGATCGACGAACGCCAAGTCGCGAAGATCGAACCAGTCATTATCACCGTAGGCGAACGGCGACCGACTGCGGTTCGGCAGGTACCGAAAAACGCTTCTACTGCGCTGACCGACATCTATAAAGTCGGGATCGGCGACGTTCTATACATCAACCTCGAAAATGCGCCGAACGCCAACGGCTACTACACCGTCCGGCGTGACGGCACGATCGACTATCCGCTCGCCGGTGCCGACACGATAGTTAAGGATAAAACCGTCGATCAAATCGAGAAAACACTCGCCGACGCGATCACGCTTTATTCAAATCCGCAGATCGAGATCAAGATTCGCGAATACGCGAGTCACAAAATCACAGTCGCAGGCATGGCAGAACGCGTCGGTGAAAAAAGTCTTGAGCGCGAAGCGATGCCGCTCTACGCTATTCGCGCTTACGCGATCGTCGATTCCGCCGCGACAAAAGTTTTGATCCGACGTTCGCAGCTCGCTCAAGTGGAAACTTACGATCTGCGTAACGAAAAGACCGGAGACATTTTGATCTATCCGGGAAACTCGGTCGAGTTCACGGCTGACGGACAAAAGGCGGCTCTGACAACCAACGGTTATTTTTATATCGCAGGTGAAGTAAACTCGACCGGTCAAAAAAAATACATCGACGGGATGACTTTGTTTCAAGCCGTCATAACGTCCGGCGGTGCGAAGGGAAATCCGAAAAAGGCGACAGTGCGACGAAAAAACGATAAGGGAACACTCAATGTCGTCGAATATAATTTGCGCACGATCAGGGACGGCAAGGCGTCCGATCCGCCGCTGTCGTCCGGCGATATGATCGAAATTAGCAACTAGATGCTTGCAACATGCTATTTGTATGTTCAACATTCTTTGCTATAATTTTTGAGCCTTGCAAAGAAGCGCGTTGGGTGATCGCCCCGATCTTATCGTGGAGGAAAGTCCGAACACCGAAGGGCAGCGAGCCGGTTAACGACCGGGCGATTTGATATTTCAGATTTCATATTTGAAATTTCAAGATCGACGACAAGTGCAACAGAGAGTATTCCTGCCGGAATATTTGAAATTTCAGATTTGAGATCTCAAATGGCGTGCTTTGCACGCCCGGTGATGGGTGAAACGGTGAGGTAAGAGCTCACCGGCGTGTTTGGTAACAGACGCGGCCAGGTAAACTCCTCGCGGTGCAAGGTTAAATAGGGAAACGTTATTTACGGAAGTTGCCCGCTTCCTCAGCCGAAGAAATTCGGCGGCGTTTTCGGGTAGGCCGCTTGATCCCGACGGTAACGTCGGGGCTAGATGAATGATCGCCTCCGCTTTTCTCAGATTTCAATTTTGAAATTTGAGATTCAGAAGCGGAAACAGAATTCGGCTTATAAGACGCGCTTCATTTTGCATGGTCATCGCTGGTTTAAGACAGTAACTCAGGAGATTTTTTGTTTATGGCAAACCGTAAAGGTGTATTTATCGGTGCGTATGTTCCGAACGAATTAAAAGAATCGCTGCGGCGACGGGCGGCTCTCGAACATCGCACTCTCTCGCAAGAGATAACCCGAATTTTGGTCGAGGCCGTTCATGGCAAAGGATTGCCTGCGGGCAGCGTCGATCGTCGAGGTACCGCTGCAACACCTCGCCGCCGTGCGACCGATCCGCCGACTCGCCGTCGCTCAGAAGATTTGCCGTATATCGCGCCCGAAGGCAAGAAGAAATAATTTTTAGATTTAACCCGGATCAAGCGTTAAAAGATTTAGCGACGAATGAACGAATAATCTGAAGTAAAAAGTTTATTTATTTAAGTTTGCGTAGTTTGTGTTTGGAAAATTCGTGCATTCGTGGCTATTTTTTTCCAAATGCGTAATCTGGGTTTAAGTTATGAGCGTCGTCGCGTGCGAAATCACGGCGACGCTTTTTTGTGCCCGCTCGTCGTCTGATAAGATTTGTCTCGATGGACAAGAACACGATTTTGTATGTGATCATAGCTCTGCTCGTAGGATTTATCGGCGGCTTTACACTCGCCAACTATATCAATCGATCCGAGACGAATAGGCTTCCTTCTCAAGCACTACAGCAGGCTTCGCAGACAAATTCGAATACGCAGCGAAACAACACGCTTTCCGATAACGAACTGAAAGCAAAGATCGCGGAGGCCGATCAAAATCCGACAAACTTCGCGTTTCAAAAAGACCTCGGTATCGCGCTCTATCGATACGCGGCGATGCAGCAGGATGTCGGAATCCTTGTCGAATCGCAGCGAATTTTAGAGCGTGCGAACGCGCTGAATAATCGCGACTTTGACGTACTGGTCGCGCTCGGTAACTCGTATTTTGACATTGCGTTTGATAAAAAAGACGGTGCGGGTTTTCAGAAAGCCAGAGAGATTTATGCTGACGCTTTGCGTGTAAATTCCGATGACGCAGATATTCAGACCGACATCGGTATTTCGTATTATTGGCAACCCTCACCCGATTACAACAAAGCCGTCGCCGCGCTTGAAAAAGTCAGCGTCGCAAATCCGACACACACGCGCTCGATGCAGTATTTGGCGCGTAGTTACATCAAACTCGGAAAGTTCTCAGACGCCGAAAAGGTCGCGGCCAAGATCAAAAGCGTGAACCCGAATCAGGAAGGACTGGCCGAGCTAAACTCCGAGCTCGCAGCCGCAAAAGGCGGACAATCGCAATGAAAGAAATTCCCATCATCTTGATCGTCATTCTCGTTCTGCTCGCGCTGACCGCGATCAAGTATCGCAAGCAGATCGCCAGTCTGATCGGCGTCGCAAGGATGTTGAAGGACGCAAAAGATGCTGTGCGTCAAAACACGATTCGCGGTGAAGATGCGCGAAGCATGCAACTTGTAAATTGTGTAAAGTGCGGCGTTTGGGTGCCGCAGGACAAGGCGATAAAAATTCGAGACGGCCACTTCTACTGTTCGAACGAATGCACCGAGTTGCAAAAGCCAGCGCGTTAGCAAGGGCATGGTCAACATAGCTATTTTCAACTTACTACGGAAGCCGATCGTCGGCGATCAGACAAAGTTTGAGAGATACCACTCGATGATTCGATCACCGAACAGCAATGCGATGATCGAGCCGATCCCCAGAAAAATACCAAACGGAATTTGCGCCTGAAAGTTTTTATCCTTTTGTCGCGAGAGCACGACAAGGCCGATGATCGCACCCGAGAATGCGCCGACAAAAATAGTCAGCAAACTTAAACGCCAACCGAGCAACGCACCGACACCGAACATCATTTTGACATCGCCCAAACCCATCGCATCGACACCGCGAAATGCTTTCCAGATCGCACCGACGAACCATAACGAACCGCCGCCGACAATCGCCCCTAACAGAGCGCCACCCAAACTCACGAGCCACGCCGGTTGTCCTTGCAGATAATTTACCGGAGCAAAAGTCGTGTCTGAAAAAACATGTCCGAACGCGATCGGATAAACAACACGAGCCCCTAGCGCAAAGATCAGCAGCGGATATGTGATCACATTCGGCAAGATCATGTGCTCGGCATCGATGAAGACAAGTGCGATCATCGCGCAAACGAACACGAGTGCGACCGGCAGAAACGCGGTCAGCTCGAATTGCATAAAGACGATCAAAAAGAGCAGTCCGGTCAGCGATTCAATGAACGGATATCGCCACGAGATCGGCTCGTTGCAGTTCGCGCATTTGCCGCCGAGCATCAGCCAACCGATGATCGGCACATTGTGATATGGCTTTATGCCGCTGTCGCACTTCGGACATTTTGACGAGGGCAGCAATGACAGTTCATTCGGTACGCGGTGGATGACAACGTTCAAAAAGCTGCCGAAGCACGCACCGATAACGAAAACAAAGATGTAGATCAGAAGTTCGTTCAATGTGAGTTAATTAATTTGCTCTAGCGTTTTCCTAGCAAAGAGTCGAATCATAATTTATCATATTGTTGCAACAAAGTGCCTGAGAGGAGCGAACATAACTAGTTGAAACCGACAGACATAGCTGATCCAGAATATTTCCACAAAGTCGTTGACTGCCAGTACGCGTGTCCCGCGCATACGCCTGTGCCGGAATACATTCGCCTGATCGCCGAGGGCAAATACACCGAGGCTTACATGATCAACTGGGATTCGAACGTGTTTCCCGGCATCTTGGGCCGAACGTGTGATCGTCCATGCGAACCTGCGTGTCGTCGCGGCCGCGTTGACGAGGAACCGGTTGCGATCTGCCGTCTCAAGCGCGTCGCAGCGGACAATCGGGATGACGTGATCCCATACATGCCGCAAGGACCGTTTAAGCCGAATGGTAAAAAGATCTCACTTATCGGCGCCGGCCCGGCCAGCTTAACCGTCGCTCGCGACCTCGCACCGCTCGGGTACGAGATTCATCTCTTCGACGAACAGATCAAAGGCGGCGGATTTATGTTGTCGCAGATTCCTTCGTTTCGGCTGCCGATACAGGTGCTTGACGAAGAGGTCGATTACATTCTGCGGCTCGGCATTCACACGCATTTCAAACATTACGTCTCGTCACTTAAAAAAATACTTGAACAAGATTACGACGCTGTCTTCGTTGGAACAGGCGCACCGCGTGGACGCGATCTGCCCGATCTGCCGGGCCGGCAAGAAGGCGATGCTAATATTCACATCGGAATCAACTGGCTCGGCTCGGTCGCCTTTGAACACACGTCAATGATCGGTAATAAAGTCATCGTCCTCGGCGGCGGCAACACCGCAATGGACTGCTGCCGCACCGCACGTCGTCTCGGCGGTGAAGACGTAAAGGTAATCGTCCGCTCGCCGTTTGCCTCGATGAAGGCTTCGCCGTGGGAAAAAGAAGACGCCCAGCACGAAGACATCCCGATCATCGACAACCACGTGCCGAAGAGCTTCGTGTACGAAGCAGTGGACAGTGGACAGTTGACAGTGGACAGTGAAGAAAACGGCGATGCAGAGCGTGTCAGTAGCCCGCACGTTAGTAAGGGCTCAACGAACGGCACCTCGAACGAAACCACACCAAAATACCGCCTAACAGGAATGACATTCCAGAAAGTGGAAGCAGTCTTCGACGAGAACGGCAAACGTTCGCTCGTGCCAACCGGCGAACCCGAAGTTTTCTTCCCGGCAGACGATGTGCTGATCGCTGTCGGCCAGGAGAACGCCTTCCCGTGGATCGAGCGGAACATCGGACTCGAGTTCGATCCTAAGTGGGACATGCCGATCGTGGACAAGACGACGTTCCAATCGACTCACCCGAAAGTCTTCTTCGGCGGCGACGCGGCGTTCGGCCCCGAGAACGTCATCACGGCCGTCGCTCACGGACATCAAGCCGCCATAAGCATCGACCTTCTTTGCAAAGGCGAAAACCTGCTCACCAATCGCCCTTCGCCGCACGTCAATCTACATTCGATGAAGATGGGCATCCAC
>Ga0187894_10006911_pt1 | contig 10903 bp, 3 predicted proteins | sample GBC1701081metaG_FD_136650 | JGI IMG/M metagenome (GOLD analysis project Ga0187894, IMG submission 136650) | White microbial mat communities from a lava cave in the Kipuka Kanohina Cave System on the Island of Hawaii, USA - GBC170108-1 metaG ...
TGCCATCAATGGTGTGCTCGACAATCAGCCGGATGGCAATCAGCACGTTTCCATCACCGCGTCGGCCGCTGGCTTCAGCCCAGGCGTTGGCTCGTTGAACGTATCCGATATTGATCTGCCCGACTTGCGGCCCATCGCCATCCAGTTCGCGAACAATGCCCTGTCCGACTCGTTATTGCCGATCAGCTTCGTCGTCAGCAACACCGGTCTCGCGCTGGCTGAGGGCTTCTGGGTGGATCGCGTTTATCTCGCCACATCGCCATCCGGCGACGAGTTGCGCCTGGCCGGGCAGGCGTCGCACTTCACGGATGTTCCGGTGAGCGGTTCCTACACTGGCACGGTGGCAGCCACGATGCCGAATGCTTCGGGGACGTATTATGTGATCGTCCAGGTGGATGAGAACACGGCGTTGAATGACGGCAATCGCGCAAACAACCGGCTGGTGTCGGCTGGCACCATTACGGTGAACCCCGCCTATCGCGCCACGGTGGAAACGGATCTGAGTTCAGTCGTCGCCGGCACACCAATTCCGGTCTATGGCCGGGCCTTCCGCGCGGATAACTCGCCGATGCCGAACGCTCGTGTCACGATCCGCACCCTGGTCAAAGGCGTGCGGCGTGTGTTCGATGCCTTTTCCGATTCCAGTGGCAACATCACTTCGATCTTCCGCCCATTCCCCAACGAGGCCGGCCTGCTTTCGCTGGGTGCGGACCATCCGGGGGTCAGTCAAGACACACTCCAAGATTCGGTGAACGTGTACGGCATGAGATTCGCCGACTATGATCTCACCGCGCGCATCTTCCCGTTCATCAGCTACACGGGTTCGATTGAATTGGTGAATCTTGGTGATCTGCCGGTGACGGGCTTGACGGCATCCTTTGTCGGGTTGCCGAACTACGTGCTGCCGGAAATCACACTCGACGAAGTGCTGCCCGCCTCGGGCCGGTTGATGCTGAACTACGAGTTCCTCGCCACCAACGTCGTTAGCGCGACCATTATCGCCCAGCTTCGGGTGACTAGCACTGAAGGCGCTTTCGCATACGTGCCAGTGCGGATCAATCTGCAACCATTGACCACGACGTTAGTGTCGCAGCCAGGCTTCATCGAAACGGGCGTGGCTCGCGGCGAGCAGAAGATCATCAGCTTTCACGTCGAAAACATTGGTGGCATCGCTTCGGGTGAACTGACTGTCGTCCCGCCCGAGCTCTCCTGGGTGTCGCTCAGTTCTCCGAGCAACCTGCCTTCGCTCGGACCGGGCGAGAGCACGCGCCTAACTCTCATCCTGATGCCCCCGGCAAACGCGCCGCTGGCGCTCTATGACGCCCCCCTCTATGTGCTGGGCGCCAATACGCGCTTAGAAGTGCCGATGAAGCTGCGTTCGCTGGCCAACGCCGTGGGCGATCTGCGCGTGGAAGTGCAGGACGATTACACTTACTACGTGGAGGGCGCCCCGCGCGTCACCAACGCCACCGTGCGCCTCACCGATCCTTACACGGCCGAAACGGTGGCGGTGGGAACGACTTTCCCGACCGGCTCGATTCTCTTCACCAACCTGCTGGAAGGCTTTTATCAGATGCGGGTCACCGCACCGGAACACGCGACTTACGCCGCCCCGGTGCAAATCGTGGCGGGCGTGGAAACGCCGAAAGTGATCTTCATCGACCGCCAGACGGTTTCGTATCGCTGGACGGTGGTGCCGACGACGGTGGAGGACCGCTATCGGGTGGTGCTGGAGCCGGTGTTCCAAACCGAGGTGCCGATACCGGTGGTGGTGTTGGAAAATCCGAACCTGTCGTTTCTCGTTCGCGCCGGAGGCGAGGGCCAGTTCGAGTTGCGCTTGAGCAATCACGGCTTGATCGCCGCCGAGCGGGTCACAGTGATCGTCCCGCAGTTGGAGGATTTTGAAATCACGCCTTTGGTGGAGGTGATCGATGTGTTCCCGGCCAAGTCGTCCATGACCATCCCGATCCGGGTGCGGCATCGGGGCACGTCCGAAGGCGGCGGCTTGGTAGCCGCGGGCCTGCCTAGTTGCGGCAAGACCATCACCGGCTGTGACTCCCTGCCGCAGATGGAGCTGAAGTGGTCGTGGATTTGCGGGGCGGATCGGCGTTGGCACGGCCTCCACGTGGACGTGGAGATGAACTGCGCCAAGGACGATTGCTGGGATATGATCAAGGATTTCCTGAAGGATAAGCTCAAGGATAACTTCGAGAAATACGTCAAGGGCGAAAACATCAACCTGCGGGATTTGCCCACGGATTGCATCTGCGACATCATCAACATTGCCGCGCAGTGCATCGGCATTACGGATGCCTGCATCCTCTCCACCCTCCAGGCCGCCTGCGGCGTGGCCACGGGGGATATCGGCGGCGCGGCGGCGGGCGGCGCGGGCATCGGTTTTAACTGCATCTGCCCGGATTTTGATTTGCCGGCTTATGAACCAGGTGAGCCCGGGGATATTCCCGGCGGTGGTGGCGGCACTTACGAAAGTGCACCGGCGGACTTGCGCCGCACAGAGGAAGCGCCCGGCGGTTGGTCCTGGGATGGCGGCGATTGCGAACCGGGACTGCATCCGGTGTCGCTCCGGCGGCATGCGCCAGGGGTTGAAACGTTCCGCGACGGTTCGTGGTATCAGCCTTTGCCTGAAGCGGCGCTGGAACTTCTCGCTGCTTCGGCGCCTGACCGAGTTTGCGCGCGGGTCCGCATTCGGATCGAGCAGGAAATCACGCTGACACGCCAGGCGTTCCTCGGTTCGCTGGAAATCGATAATGGCAACCCCGACTTTCCGTTGACCGGGGTGCAGGTGGCCATCGACATCAAGGACGACGCGGGCCAGAGCGCCAACGATCGTTTCGCCGTGCGTGGTCCGGAACTGGAAGGGCTCACCGCCGCGGATGGCACAGGGGTGATCGCTTCACGAGCCACTGGCGCGGCGCGCTACACGTTCATTCCCACGCGCGAAGCCGCGCCACTGGCGCCGCGCATTTATCGGTTCAGCGGAACGTTGGTTTATTATGTCGGCCAAACGCGCATCGAGGTGCCGCTGGCGCCGGAGGCCATTGCGGTGCATCCGGACCCGGCGTTGCATCTCGACTACTTCCTCCAGCGCGATGTTTTCAGCGACGATCCCTTCACGGATGAAGTCGAACCGGCGGAACCGTTCGCTCTGGGCTTGCTGGTGCGTAACCTGGGCAAGGGACCGGCGCGGAATTTCCGGCTGTTGTCCGGCCAGCCCAAGATCGTGGAGAACGAGAAGGGGCTGTTGATCGACTTCAAACTCATCGGCACGCAGGTGGGGAACAAGCCGATCTCGCCTTCGTTGAATATCAGTCTCGGCGACATTGACGCGGGGAAGGCCAGCGTGGCGGCGTTTTTCATGACGGCGTCGTTGCAGGGCCGGTTCATCGAGTACAACGCCACGTTCCAGCATGTCGATGCCATCGGCGATCGGCGGATCGCGTTGATCGACAGCTTGAACTTGCACTCCCTGACCAAAGTCGTGCGCGCGGACCGTGCTGGCGATGATTTGCTCATGGACTTCCTGGCTGACGACGTGCCCGACGCAGGCAGTCTGCCCGACACGCTTTGGATGAGCGACGGCTCGCAGGCCATCGTCAATCTGGGCACCGGCGCGAACGTGAACGCGCCCGTTGCAACAGATCGTTTGGAAGTGCAACTCACGGCGACGATGCCAGCAGGCTGGTCTTACTTGAAATTGCCTGATCCTGGTGCGCGCTTCCGGCTCTATCGCGTGATGCGCTCGGATGGCAAAGAGCTGCTCGTTGGCACCAACGCTTGGACGACGGACCGTAGCTTCCCGTCGTCCTCCACGGGCGCGATCCGTGAGAATCTGTTGCAATTGCTCGATTTCGACAGCACGGGCAACTACACCCTCTACTATCGAATTCTTGATGGCATTGCTCCGACGATTGTCAGTGTTGGCGCAGGCGTGCCGACGATTCAGACAGAGCCGCTCGATATGCTCGACGTGGTGATCTCGGAACGGATTGAGCTGGCGAGTTTCACGACGGACGATCTCGTGCTGACGCGCGACCGCGGAGGAAATCTTATCACGCCGTCGGTCACAATCACAAACGTGGGTACGAATGTGTATCGCGTCAGCGGGCTGGCGCCGTGGACGGGGCCGGATGGCAATTATCTATTCACGGTGCTGGGCGCGGGGCTGATCGATGTGGGTGGGAATGCGGCGGTGAACGATGGCTTTTTCGCCTGGGCCAAGGGTGTTCAAGCGCCAGTGATCGCGTCGATCACGGCGCCGGTGCCGAATCCGCGCAGTTCGCCGGTGACGAATCTCGACATCGCCTTCACGCAGCCAATCGATGCGGCGACTTTCACGCCGGAGGATTTGCGGCTGACGCGTGATGGCGGGGCGAATTTGCTCGATTCGCCGGTGACGCTCACGGCGCTTAACGCGACTACTTTCCGGCTCGAAGGACTCGCGCCGCTTACGTTGGCCGACGGCGTCTATGCGTTGACGGCGTTCGGAACCGGTGTGGCGACTAGTAATAGCGTTCCGGGCTTGGGCACACTCACGCGTTCATGGACCATGCTGACGACCGGGCCGTCCATCGCGGATTTGGAAACGCCCAACCCCACGCCGCGCAATATCGTCGTGCAAGCGCTGGAGGTGACTTTTGCTCGCGCGATTGACGGGGCGAGTTTCGATTGGCGTGATGTGATGCTCACACGCAACGGCGGGCCGAACCTTCTCACCAGTGACGTGCAAGTCCAGCGGTTGACCGATGCGAAGTATCGTCTCGCCAACTTTAGTTGGGTGCAGGCGGCGGCGGGGAATTATCAACTCACCGTGGCGGCCTCCGGAATTCAGGACCTCGCGGGCAACGCTGGATTTGGGACGCGCTCTGTAACGTGGACTTTGGACCTAACCAAGCCATCTGCTCCGCATCAACTAGCGCTCCAACCAGACACTGGCTTCTCCGCGGCCGACGCGCTGACCGCGAGCAATCAGGTCGCACTCGTGGGCCGTGTTGGCGAAGCCAATCTAACCGTGCGTGTCTATGACGACACTCTGGGCGCGGACCTCGGAGTCGCCACGATGAACGGTACGAATTTCAGCCTGCCGATCACGTTCGATGTCGCCGGGGCGCACGCGTTGCGGCTCTACAGCGTGGACGAAGCGCAGAATGTTTCGAGCAATGTCACGTTCAACGTGTTCCTCGATCAGGCGCCGCCGAATGCCGCGTTGGCGGCCGTCGATCCGCTAACGCGCACGAATCCGGTGCCATCACTGGACGTGGAATTTTCGGAAAGCGTAAACAGTAACACCGTCACGCGTTCGGCTTTTGCCTTACGGCGCGACGGCGGAGCCAACTTGATCACGCCGGCGGTCACAGTCACGCGTTTGAGTCCATCGCTGTTCCGTTTGGGCAACCTCGCGTCGCTCAATGCCACGGCCGGCAACTACACGCTCACGTTGGACACTTCCTTGATCGAAGACCTCGCCGGCAATCGCGGCAGCGGCAGCGTGACCCAAGCCTGGACCGTGTTGCCAGCAGGAGCCAATCGCGCGCCGAGCTTGGGAGTCATCACCAATCGCACCGCCGGCGAAGGGCATTTGATTTCGTTCCAAGCGCTGGGCTCGGACCCCGATCAACCCGCGCAGACTTTGACTTACAGCCTAGGCGCGGGCGCACCCGCGGGCGCGGGCATCGACGCTGAAACCGGCCGCTTCGCCTGGCGGCCGAGTTCGTTGCAAGGTCCGATCACTTATCAAATCCGCGTGATCGTGCGCGACAGCGGTCTGCCGAGCTTGAGCGCCACGCAGACGTTTCTCGTGAACGTGCTCGATACGTTGCCAGATGTGGTGGTGAGTATTGCCAGTGGTTCGGTGCTGGCCGGGCAAACCAGTTCAGTGCCAATCCGTCTCGACTCGGGAGTGGCCGTGACCAACCTGAGCTTTGAACTGCAAGCCGTGCCCGCGCGGCTGACGAATCTGGTTTTGCAATCGCCTTCCACCGACGTCCTTGGTTCCTCGTGGCAACCGCTTGGTGGCAATCGCTACCGCGCCACGCTTGTCCTTCGCTCAACGCCTGGCGGCACAACCAACGGCACATTGCTGCGCGTTGGCTTTGTCGCGGACGGCACCGGCGGTTCCGCTTTCGTGGACCTGGTGCCCACAAATGTCGTGGCCTTGCGGGCCAATGCAGTGGCTGTGCCTAACGTCGCAGGGCGTCCAGGCCGCGTGAGTTTGATCAGCCAGCAACCGTTGTTGTCTGAAGCGGGGATGGGGCATCGCGCCGTGTATTTGCATGGCCGTATCGGCGCGAACTACATCATTGAAGGCACATCGAACCTCGGGCCGAGCGCAGTCTGGCGGCCCGTCGCGTCGGCGTTGTTGAGCAGCTTGACGCAACTCATCCCGCTGCCGCCCACGCCGCCGATGATTTTCTATCGGGCTCGTCTAGCGGAGGAAACCGGCAGCGCTCAAGCACTCTCTGCCGCGGATGGCTGGGTACAAGTTCGGCTCAACGGCCAAGCGGGACAGACTTATTTGCTCGAACGCAGCGGCGCTGCCAATGGCCCTTGGTCAACGGTCGGGCCGGTGCTGCTTAATGCCCCTACGCAGACCTATCAGGTGCCCGGGATGAACACGAATGGCTTCTGGCGCTTGCGGACCTGGATCGCATTTCCTCCGATGTTGTCGGCTGCGCCGCTCACCGGCGAGACGATGCCTGTTACGTTGTTCGGTCGTCCGGGCGCGTCCTATCAACTGGAGCGTTCCTCCAACCTTATCTCCAACACCTGGCAAGTAGTGACGAACGTGACGCTTACGACGCCAGGCCGCACACTGCCATTACGTGCTCCGGGCAGTTCGGGATTCTACCGTGCCGGGGAGAAGTGAGTGATTCACAGCACGCGTTAAGAGTTACAACTATGCGCGCTGCGGCTGAATCAATCCCAGTTCCCGAAGCCGTTCTGCGATGATCTTCCGTTCCGGTTCCCGAAAGCGATGAAAGGGCTCGGCCAGTGCGTCTTCACAAATCCCCATCAGCGACAGCGAACATTTGATGCCTTTGATGATGGCGGAAGAGTGACGGCCCACAGTGTAAAGGCTGCGAGCGAGGCACTGGACCTGGGTTTGGAGTTCCAACGTGCGTGATAGGTCGCGCGCAGCAGCCGCTTCATAAAGTTGGGTGTAAAGACGTGGATGGAGATTGGCCCCGCCATTCACGCCACCGTGCGCACCCATCAGCACCGCTTCCCCGGTGAGTTCTTCCGGTCCGATCAGCACCGACCAATCGTGGCGTTGCCGCGCGAGGTTGAGCATACGATGGAAGTAAAGCATGTCGCCGGAGCTGTCTTTGAGACCAATCACACGTTCCATGCCCAAGGCGCGACGCACGAGGTCATCACCAAAACTCACCTTGGTGAGGCTCGGCATGTTGTAGAGAAAAAGCGGCAGCGGAAGCTGTGGAACAAGGTCCTCGATGTATTCGAGCAACTCCGGCTGGCCGGCGGGAAAATAATACGGCGCGGCGGTGACTACGGCTTGTGCTCCAGCATCAGCAGCGCGGCGGGCCATGCTCACGGCTTCGGTAAACGCCGTGTCGGTGATGCCAACCAGTATCGGTACGCGGCCTTTGACTTGGCGACACGCGCGTTCAATCAACTCTTGCCGCAGCCGGTAACTGAGACTTGGCCCTTCACCGGTGGTGCCTAGCAAGAACAGACCGGAGACGCCGCCACCGATGACGTGTTCAATGAGCCGTTCCAGGCCCGCTACGTCCAATGTGTCGCGGTCGCGCAAAGGAGTGATCAAAGGTGGAACGATGCCGCGAACAGGCGTTTTCATAGTGAGTTCACTCAAGCACGGTCACAGTGAAGACTTGATTGAAAGTGGTGTCATCCTCCGGCACGCGACGCACATAGGCGATTTGCGTTCCGTCGGGGGAGAACACACATGCTTCCGGTCTTGGCGCCAAAGCATCTTCGCTGCGCGGAGTCAGCCGTCGCGTTTGGCCACTGCTTACGTCCGTCACGCAAACGCTGTTATCCATCACGAACGCGACGAGCCGGCCATGAGGACTCCAGGAAAATGCGGACGCGGCCGGCCATGGGTTGCGCGTGATCTGGCGCGGCGCACCGCCGTTGGGCGAAACGGTCCAAAACTGAACGATCCCGCTCTCATCCTTCATGAGGAAACCGATTTGCGATCCATCCGGCGCACTGCGCAACCAATGGCGCGGACCTTGCAATCCAGGGTGTCGGCGTTCGGAAGTGAACGTAAGCCGGCGTTGAACCGTTCCCTTCGGTGGAAACGGCCTGCGCGTGGCCGTTCCCTGCAGTGGGCCGTCGCCCGCCACCGTCACGTCTTCCGGCAGATCCACGATGAATGCCTCGGAAATGGTTTCTCCCGTCACACTGACAACATGACCTTGAAAGGCCAGCGCGTGTTCTTGTCGTGAGCCGTCGGCGCGCACATAGCCATTCGTTCCAACCCAGGCATCCTCGAAGGCTCGCTTGATTTCGTCCGAGCCCGGCTTGGGATTCGCTGTCGTGCGAGTGGCCAGCACTGAAAAGTACTCGCCGTTGTGGTTGCGCGGATGCGTGTTCTTTACCCGCACCGGCAGCCCTGGAATCGAAACGCCGACGTTGCGGAGGTTGACCTCTTGCTCAGGAGTTTCCTTGGAGAACGCGCTCAAGACTTGATCTTCGTAGGTGAAACCGACCCACATTCCCACGCCATCAAAGACGTGGACGTGCGATCCGCCGCGCAACGCGCCTGGAGTAAATGGCGCCGTCAGATCGCGGGCGTCCATCAACTGGATCACGCTTGGTTTGGCGGCATCCACAATTATTCCTTGCCGCCGGCTGGGGCCGTACGACCAATCGGATGTGGGGTTTTCCGGGCCGAGAATGAACGCAACTTTGTGTTCTGTCGGACTGAACGTCGCCACGCCGCAGTGGGCGCCGTGCCGTGACTCGTAGAGCACTCGCACTTCGCCCGTGTCCACGTTCACCATCTCAATGCGCCTCCCGTCAAACATTTCGCCCGCCGCATCGGAGCGAATGTCATAAACAATCCAGCGGCCATCGGGCGACCACACCCCGGTATTGGTGAGAATGTGCCCACCCCGGTTGCGCGTGATTTGTTTTTCTATCGGTAATGAATGGGACATTCCGGGCTGTGGCCCGCGTGGCGCATTTTTGTTGCCGGTGCATCCGACGCAGAACCACGCCACGACTAACAGACTGCAGGGGCAAATGGAAGCGGCTCGCATCAGTGCGTGAGCGTGCTCGAATTTGGAATCACGCGCACGGGAGTTCGATTTTTTCTCAGAAACTCAACTTTCACCGCCAACGTGCCAGTTGCCTTTGCACCTCTTTCGTGCCAGGGGCGCCGGCCAGTTGACGACGAGCCATCGCTTTCTTGAGCGCGAAGATGCCAGCAACGTCCGGCGCGAAAGCTTTATGCACCGACTGAAACTCGGCGAGGGAAAGCTGGTTCAGTGGCTTCTTCAGCTTTTCCGCCAAAGCGACCACGGCGCCGACAACGTGATGAGCCTGGCGAAAAGGCTGTCCTTTGCGCACGAGGTAATCCGCCAGATCGGTCGCCAACAACAACGGATCGCTCGCCGCGGCGGCGCAGGCCGCGGCATTCACCGTCGTGTTGGCCAGCATACCGGCCATCAGCCGCAGGCAGGCGCGCACCGTGTCGGCGGTGTCGAAGAGGCGTTCTTTGTCCTCTTGCAAATCCCGGTTGTAGGTCATCGGCAAGCCCTTCAACAGCGTGAGCAACGCCACGAGATTGCCAATGACGCGGCTGGATTTGCCTCGGGTTAGCTCGGCCACGTCAGGATTTTTCTTCTGCGGCATCAGTGACGAGCCGGTGGTGTAGGCATCGGCGATTTTGATGAAATTGAATTCGCTGCTGGCCCAGAGGACAATGTCCTCGGCCAGCCGGCTCAAATGCACGGCGACCAGCGCGGAAGCGGCGCAGAACTCGATCATGAAATCGCGATCGCTGACCGCGTCCATGGAATTTTGCGTGAGGCGAGCGCGGCCTCGGGCATCGACGAAGCCCAGTTGTTTTGCCACAAACTCGCGGTTCAGCGGCAAAGTGCTGCCCGCGATGGCGCCGCTGCCGAGCGGACAAACATTCGCGCGCCGACGGCAATCCTCCAACCGCTCGTCGTCCCGTCTGAACATTTCAACGTAGGCCAGCAGGTGATGGGCAAAATACACTGGCTGCGCCCGCTGAAGGTGGGTGTATCCGGGAATGATCACCTCGGCGTTCTTCGCTCCGAGATCCACCAATGATTTTTGCAAAGCGCGCACCTCGCCGCGCAGTGCATCGATCTCGTCTCGCAGCCAGAGGCGGACATCGAGCGCCACTTGGTCGTTGCGCGAGCGGGCCGTGTGAAGCTTGGCTCCGGCGGACACACGGCGTGTAAGTTCCGCCTCGATGTTCATGTGGACATCTTCCAGCTCGCCTTTCCATTGGAACTCGCCGGCCTCGATTTCAGCGGCGATTTGTTCCAGGCCGGTGCGGATGGCTTTGAATTCCGCCACGGTGAGCACGCCGATCTTGCGCAGCATCGAGGCGTGAGCGATGGAACCGCGAATGTCCTGACGCCACAGCCGCCAGTCGAAAGAAACCGACTCAGAAAACGCCGCGACCTCAGCCGCGGGTCCGCTGGCAAAACGTCCGGACCGGGAAACCACAGAGCTTTTCTTCATGGGCCTCAAACGCGGGCGAATGTGGTTTGATGCAATTGGAAAGTCACTCTTAAAGCAATTTGCGAAAGGAAAGAGTCCATCCTGTCGTCGTCCGCCTTTGAACGGGCGGTCGGCGTTATGGCCTTCCCTTCTCCGTCACCACGTTGATCGAGCCGACCTGGGCCAGCTTGGCGATGTCCCA
>Ga0187894_10006912_pt1 | contig 10902 bp, 7 predicted proteins | sample GBC1701081metaG_FD_136650 | JGI IMG/M metagenome (GOLD analysis project Ga0187894, IMG submission 136650) | White microbial mat communities from a lava cave in the Kipuka Kanohina Cave System on the Island of Hawaii, USA - GBC170108-1 metaG ...
TCCGTCTGGCGCACGCGCTCAATTCGCGCCCGGTCAAGACCAGTTGGCGTGTTGACACGCAGGCGCGCTGCGCCGACCTGCATCTGTGCGCGCCGAATCGCCATGGGCTTTTCGCCTGCGTCGCGGGAACGCTGACCGCCCAGGGCGTCAATATTCTCAGCGTCCAGATCAATACGCGCGCCGACGGGATCGCGATCGACTCGTTCAAAGTGCGCGACACCGCTGGCGAGCCGATCACGGACCCCGTGCGATGGGAACAGATAGACAATTCGATCAGGCGCGCTCTCGGCGGCGAGCTGGACGTCGCCGCCGCGGTCGAAAAGCGATTGCGTTCGCAAACAGGCTCGCGCTTTCAACGGCGAAAGACGCTGGCTCCGAGCGCCACACGAATTAGCTGGGATAATCAATCATCAGGCAGGAGCACGATTCTAGAACTACGAACGGGTGACCGGCTGGGATTAGCGTACAAGATCGCAAACACGCTTTCGTCTCTCGACCTGGACATAGTGTTTGCGAAGGTAGCGACCGAAAAACACCTTGCTTTAGATGTCTTCTATGTGACGAACGCGGCTGGCGCCAAACTGGCGGATGACGATCTGCCGGCCATCGAAGCTGTAATCCGCCGCGCTCTCACGGAAACCAAGACTTAAGAATAGATGTCAGATGTCAGATGTCAGATGTCAGAGGCTGAGTGGCGCCGCCTAACACTAACATCTAACATCTGACATCTGACATCTGACATCTATTCTTCCCATTTGAGGAAACACCGGCCATGAAAACACAAACAATCTGTCGAAGCGCTCTATACGCGCTTTTCGGCTCACTTCTGCTCTCTGGCGCCGCGCTGGCGCAGACGGTCGAGGAGCGTCTGGCGAAGGCCGAAGCCGCCCTCGCCGGCGCGCAGACCGCGGGCGACAACGCCTGGATGCTGACCTCTTCGGCGCTGGTATTGCTGATGACCGGCCCCGGACTGGCGCTCTTTTACGGCGGCCTGGTTCGCAAAAAGAACGTCCTGGCGACGATGATGCAGAGCTTCATCATGATGGCCGTCATCACGGTGATCTGGGCGATCTTCGGTTACAGCCTGACGTTCGCCAAAGGCAGTTCCGTCATAGGCGGATTCAGTTATCTGTTCCTGAAAGACGTCGGCGCCGCGCCGTCGGGTTACGCCGCGACGATCCCGCATCAGACCTTCATGATCTTCCAACTGATGTTCGCGATCATCACGCCGGCGCTGATCACGGGGGCGTTCGCCGAACGAATGAAGTTTTCGGCGATGCTGCTCTTCACCACGTTGTGGGCGGTGATCGTCTACTTCCCGCTGGCCCACATGGTCTGGGGCGACGGCGGGTTGCTGAACGCGTTTCTGGGCGGCAAGATTCCGGCGCTCGATTTCGCGGGAGGCACGGTGGTGCATATCTCGTCCGGATTTTCGGCGCTGGTCTGCGCGATCTATCTGGGCAAACGCCTCGGTTATCCGAAAACCCCGATGATGCCGCACAGTCTGGTGATCAGCGCGATCGGCGCGTGTCTGCTGTGGGTCGGCTGGTTCGGGTTCAACGCGGGCAGCGCGGTGGCGGCGGGCGGCCTGGCGTCGAACGCGTTCGTCACGACGCATTTCGGCGCGGCTTCGGCGGTCATCGGATGGCTCGTGATCGAATGGATTCGTCATGGCAAACCCACGGTGCTCGGCGGCATTTCGGGCGCGGTGGCGGGGCTGGTCGGCATCACTCCGGCCGCCGGATTCGTCACGCCGATGTCGGCCTTGATCATCGGTTTCAGCGCGGGCGTGATCTGCTTCTTCGCCGTGACCGAGTTGAAGAAGAAGCTCGGTTACGATGATTCACTCGACGCGTTCGGTGTCCACGGCGTCGGCGGGCTCACGGGCGCGATTCTGACCGGCGTCTTCGCCAACAGCGCCATCAACACGGTCTTCAAAGACGCCAACGGCGGCGCGCTGCCGAGCGGCTTGATCGAAGGCAATCCGAAACAGGTTCTCAATCAATTGATCGCTTCGCTGGTCGCAATTGGCCTGGGCGTGGTCGGTTCATTCATCATCCTGAAAGTCGTGGATCTGACCGTCGGCGTCCGCGTCAGCGGTGAGGATGAAGTGACCGGCCTCGACGTGACGCAGCACGGGGAAGAGGGCTATAACCTCGACCTGGATGTCGTCGCGACCGGCTTCACTGGCGAAAGCTATTCGAAGCCGTCGTTCGCGGCGGCCGCGACCGAGCCTTCCGCTTAGGCGGTTGTCTAAACCCGACTCCTAAAGAAAGAGAGGCAAAGGCTATGAAAAAGATTGAAGCGATCATTCGTCCCCATCTGCTCGAAAGCGTGAAGGACGCGCTGCAGACGTTGGGCGTGCAGGGCATGACCATCAGTGAGGTGAAAGGATTCGGACGGCAGAAAGGTCACACCGAGGTCTATCGAGGCAGCGAATACAAAGTTGAATTCGTGCCTAAACTGAAGATCGAGGTCATCGTTGACGAAGAGATCGTCGAGGCCTCGATTGACGCGATCATCAAAGCGGCCCGTACGGGCAAATTCGGTGACGGAAAGATTTTCGTCTTCCCGGTCGAAGAAGCGATCCGCATCCGCACCGGCGAGCATGGTGAGAATGCGGTCTGACGGAAGTGGGGGAATGGGGAGTGGGGAATGGGGAGTGGGGAAGGATGTCTTTTCCCCTACTCCCTACTCCCCACTCCCTACTCCCCGCTTCATAATCAAAGGGGCTGTGACGCCCATTCGATGATGCGGCAACATCATCGCGCCACAGCCCCCATCAGGAACCACACAGACAATCAAGATTACCCGCGTGGCGGTCGTAGTGTAGAACGCTGAAAAACCCCTTGCAAGAAAGGGGAGCGGCCGCGCCGCAGCGGGTGATCTGAGGGGAGCGAAATTATGCTGTCACAAAAATCATCCGCCGGGTTGACCCGGCGTACCGCAGGAATTTTCCGAATGGCGTTAACGCTGTTCTTGTTTGCCAGTTTATCCAACGCCGTCCCAGCGCAGGAGCTTCGGGCCATGAAGCTCAGCGCCGCGAAGACGGCAGTGGTCGAAGATAAAAATAAAAGGGATGAAAAGACGGCTTCCACTAAAGCGGAGGGTAAAGCCGAGGGCAAGGATTTCGCTGAAATGGCGAAAGTGATCGAAGCGCTTGAAGAGCGCGTCCGCCAGCTCGAAGCGAAACTGGCGAAAATGGACGCGGCGGCGACAACCGGCGCGCCCACTGGCGACGCCGTGAACACAGCCGCGAAAGCCCCTTCGAATACCCCGCCGAATTCCCCTCCGAATCTTGAGGACGTGGCCGAGGTCAGGAAAGAGGTCGCGGCCATTCAAGAGGAAGCCAAGAAGAACGAAGGCGTGCTCAAATTCTTCCGCGACGTCGAAGTCAGCGGCATCGTGGATGGCTATTACAGCTACAACAACAACAAGGTGGATATGTTCACTCAGGGCCGCGCGTTCGACGTGCGCCACAACGCCTTCAGCATGCAACTGGCCAAACTGACTTTGCAAAAGGCCAACTCGAAGGACAGCCCGCTCGGCTTCCGCGTGGACCTGGGCGTGGGCGAGACCGTTGACCGCATCATCTCGGTCAGCGATTCCAGCCGCAACGACGGAACCAAGTACGTGATGCAGGCTTTCGCGAGCTACGTCGCGCCCATCGGCAGCGGCCTGACTGTGGACTTCGGCAAGTTCTACACGCCGGTTGGCGCCGAGGTGATCGAGACGAAAGACAACTTCAACTACTCGCGCGGGTTGTTGTTTACCTATGGGCCGTATTACCACACTGGCTTTCGCGCCAAATACGCCTTCAACGACAAGGTGGCTTTGACGGGCTTCGCGGTCAACGGCTGGGACAACCTGTTCGAGAACAACGTCAATAACAACGCGGGCAAGACCGTGGGCTTCCAACTCGGCCTGACGCCGAGCAAGAAGTTCGCGCTCACGCAAACTTACCTGGCCGGCCCTGAAGCGCCGCTGGCCAACGTGCCGGATATTTCGGCGCGCGACAACTGGCGGCACGTGGCCGACACAGTGGCTACCGTATACGCGACTGATAAACTGACTTTGCTGGGAAATTTCGTATACGGCTCGGACGCCAATAACACGGGCGTCCGGGGCCACTGGACTGGCTTCGCCGGTTATTTCAAATACGCTTTCAACAACCGCTTCGCCTTCTCGCCGCGCTTCGAGGTCCTCAATGACAAGGACGGGCTGCGGACGGGCGTGGCGCAGACGATCAAAGACATTACGCTGACGCAGGAGGTGAAGCTGCTCAACAACTTCCTCACGCGCTTCGAATTCCGCCGCGACTTCTCTAACCAGAGGTTCTTTACCAACTCGGCGGGCGTGGCGAGGGACAACCAGAACACCTTCATCCTCGGCATCAGTTACTTCTTCACCAACCGTGAACCGTAACGGCCGAAGAAGCGGCTGATAGCGAAACCAAGTTTTTACGAGTTACTTCCGTAGCTGGTGCTTAGTTGATGGACTCCTTGACGCGGCGGGTCGCAAGACTCGCCGCATTTTTTTGCGCCAGGCATGAGGTGAATCCGGAGGGACAGAGAGACGGAGGGATGGAGGGACGGGGGGACGGAGGGATGGAGGGACAGAAGGGTGGAGAGACTGAGTGAAATTTATCTCTCCATCTCTCTGTCCCTCTATCCCTCCGTCCCTCCATCCCTCCATCCCTCCTGCGGCCATCAAAATGTCGCCCCGAATCTCGAAGGCCGGCTGCTCGCGTCGAAATACAAGCGCAGCCCGACCGCGTTGCTGTGACCGCCGCAGAAGGCGCCGGCTCCGTTGGTCCCGATCCGGGTCAGGACTTTCAGCGACAGCTCATCGCCATTAAAGATCACGGGCGCCGCGGGAGCGAACGAGACCGTGACCTCCTTGGCCAGGTCAGGATTTCTCGTCACGCCCTGGATGCAGTAGGTCTCGCCCGCCGCCACCAGCGTCCCATTTTTGTAGATCTCGGCCCGGAGATCGAAGCGGGTCCCCTGGTCATCACTATTCTTCAATCCCAGCCACACACGCAGGTCGCTCAGGGCCGTCATAACCCCAGTCGCCGGGGCCGCCGGCCAGGCGCCAATCTCCTTCCAGAGGTTACCACCGCTGAAGTTCAGCGCAGCCGAATCTCTGAATTTGGCTGTAGTGACGGTGGGAGCGGTTTGATCCAGGAAGAGTATCGGAGGGTTATTCGTGGAACCCGCGCCGTGCAGATAGAAAGAGAAGGTGGCCGGGAGGGTGAAGTACGCGACCGGCATGTCGTGATCCGAGATGCGCTCGGATCGCGTTCCGTCGGTCTGCAACGCCTCCGGGAAATCGGCGTTGTTGCGCGCGTAGGCGAAGCGGCTCAACCGCGCCCGCATTTCGTCGTCCACCAGCACGTGGTCAATCGTCTGAGCATGACCGCTGAAGATGAACGAGTAGCGCTGATTGGCCGGCAGCGTATCCACCAGGACGTTGAGGTTTGGGTTGACCAGATCGGAGCTCGCCAACACCACTTGATCCGCGGGCGCTGGCTGCCCCTTGATCGCGCCGATCACGTCCACGTATCCGTCATTGAGTTGGAAGGCGTTGAAATCGCCCACCAGGACGAGGTTTTCGCTCTGCAAGCTCTGCGCCAGGTTGGCCGTGAATTCGGCCTGCAGTTTCCGCTTCAAGCGCTGCCGCGGCCCGCGCGCCGGGTCGTCAATGTCGATCAGCGATTGTGAATGGTTGACGACCACCGTGAACGGGAAGAGCGATCCGCCCGGCGTTTGAATGGTCGCGCGCAAAATCAACGGCGGCCGCTCGAAGAGCGTGTCTTCGTCGCCTTCGGTCGGGTCGGTGAAGGTCAACCCCTTGCCTTGTTGCGTGACGCTCACGACGTTGACGCGCGAGGCTTTGACCAGGAATCCGACGTCAATGTCGTTCGGGAACGAGTCGTCGCCTTCGATCAGATAGGCCTGATAGTTGGGATGCGCTCCGCCGCCCGCGACCGCGTCGTTGTTGATCTTGTCGGCCAGCGCCGTCAACGTGGCGATGTCGCCCATCTCCTCGACGCCGATCACGTCGGGCGAGCGCATCACATTGCGGATGGCGAGCGACGCCTTGTTCAACCGGTCGGCGAAGTTCGAGTTCGTGGAGAAGAAGTTCAACAGATTGAAGGAGCCGACGGTGAACTCGTTGCTGTTGGGCGCCGGGAGGGGAATGGCTGTGATGTTTGGCGTAACGCTCGGCGCCGCATCCGGCAAGACTTTGTAATTGCTGAAGCTGAAATCGAGCGGCCCGGTAACGTTGCTTAGCGTCACGCCGGAGGTCACTACCAGCGGCGAAGAGCCGACCTGCCCGTCACTGTCCACCATCAACCGTTCCGGATTTTCGTCGAAGCGCGGCACACAGCAAGGCGAACCGGGCGGGAGCGATTTGGAAATCTCGACGCCAGGTTCGCGAAATGGACGCGCCACGCCGCTGAGCACGGTGAAGATCTCACCGAACTCGTTGGTCGGCGCGATGGAAACCAGCGAAGACGCCGATACGCGCATCCCCTCGAAGCGTTCGAGCTGGTTGAGCGTCCCGGCCGGATTCAGGATGGACGTGGTCAGCGTGATCGCCGCCGGCGGCGGGTTACCGCTCGAATTGACGGTGACGTCGCCCGGCAGGCTGCTTTCGAGTTGCGTCAGATTGAAGAACTCGCTCGCCGTTCCTGTCGCTGTCACCTGGGCGCCGACCGCGACCGCCGGAGCGCTGGACGTGAAGACGAAGACACCCTCGGAAGTCGCGGGGTTGGCGTCCACGCTCGCGTCAGGCGTCTGCATGAAAAAGCCGTTCGTCTTGATGCCGGTGACGATACCCGTCGTTCTCACATCTTGACCGAGGAAGGGGGTAACCAGTCCGGCGCCCTGAATTTCGTTGATTGCGACCGCGACGAAGTCGCAAGACCTGGTCGGCGTCGAGGTGTTGCGCGGGTTGGGAGCGCCGATGGAGAAATCTACATTGTTATTGTTGGAGTCGAAACAGCCGCCGCGCTTGCGCAGGGCTGCTGTCGTGTTACTCGTCGCGGCGGTGGGGCCGGCGCCCTCGAAGCAATTGGCGCCGCCGTAACCAACCAAATCGACGAAACAAGTGGGACACGCGCCGCTGAACGGAGTTGCGCTGCTCGAAAGCGCCACCTTACCCGCCGTGGCGCTCATGGCGATCGTCCCGATAGCGTCCGGGGTCGGCAGAGGCGTCGTTCCTCCCGCGCCCTGCGCTTCCTGAACAAGGTAATAACCGCCAGGCGCAATCGAACCTGAGAGTGGCGTGACAGACCAGGTACCGGTACCGGCGCCTGAGATGTACTGAACCGACCAGCCGGAAAGGTTAACAGTGGTAGGACCCTGGTTGAACAGTTCTATAAAATCATGCGTGAACGTGGCGCCGGCGTTGCCGCCACCGCCGTAAACCTGGCTAATGACGATATCCGCGGCGGCCGGGGGGCAATCATCGTTGGTGATTGCGCCAACTCCCTGACCGTCGGAGACGGTTGCGCCGGCAACGTTAGTGACGTTGGCGAAGAAGGTTTCGTTGGGTTCAAACGCCGTATCGCCGGTGACAGTGACGTCGAAGTTATAAGTGTTGCTGCCCCCGGGGATCGACTGGTTCGGAAGTGTTTTCGCCACGTAATCGTTGTCGGCCGTCGTGGCTGAATCGTCCTGCGTGGAAATGTCGAAAGTAACTCCCGAATGCGCGCTTGACGAGAGAGTGACTGTGAATGTGGCGGTAACCGATCCGCTATTTCCCTCGGTCACGGTCACATTGTTGATGGAAAGCGACACGCCTGCGCCAAAAGACTGCCCCGCATTGACCGCGCCAAACGACGCGGCAGCCGGAGCGTTCCAGGTGAAGTCCTCATAAAACTGGCCGCTCCCGCTGAGCCTGAGAGATTGGCCGAGAGGTTCCGAACCGTTCTCGCTGACGCCGATGTCGATGCTCGTCATCCCGTTCGCAGGACCGCCGACCGCAGTGAATGCGCCCTCATAGCTGAGGAACTGCACCACCGTAGTCCCGTTTACCAGCGCGATCCCGTCGGGCGAGCCGTTCTGTATGCCGTTCGAGGGATAAGAAAGGCTCACCGTCCCAAAGCCGTTTTGCTGGTTAGGTATCACTCCACTCAGAGCGTCCGTGTCGTAAGGCGCGCCACCAGAACCGTTGTAAAGGACAATGCTCCATCCGGTCAGATCCGTGCCTGCCGGTCCGGCTATCTCGATAGCTTCTCCCGCGTCTGTGCCAGTGTTGTCATAATGTATCTCGTTTATGAAGACACTGATTGCGGCTGCCGCCGGGCGTGGCCGAATAGCGGCTGTTAGCGCAAAAAGACCGGCGGCGATCATAAGAACTGTGATTGCCCAGCCTCTTGTAGATAGATGCATGGAATTCTTCGTGACTCTTTCCGCGGCAATCTTGTTCTTTGCTCTAGCGGAGGCGTGGGTTTTGCGGCTTGGGAGTGAAGATGGCTTTGAGTGTCGCATGGGTTTGTTAGCTTGACTCTGGCTGGGACCTTGCGGCTGTGAAGGGTATGCACGCGCGGGCCAACCCGGATGCAAGCGTTCTCCTTTCAGAGGATTGGAAATGAAACTTCCGCGTAATTTACGTTTTCGCGCGAAAACAGTGGGAAACGGGCCAGCGAGTTCCGATGTGACGGTGAAAAGCTGTGACTACGTCATCCGCCGATCTTCAATCGCCCGATCTATCTGACTATCTACCTGCACGCGCTCGGTCCGGACGAAATCTCGCTGCTCGGAGGCGTCATGATTTCATGATCATCGTTAACACGGAAGACGAACCGGGGCATCCGGTCATTCTGGCCGTGCTCAAACGGCACGAGAAGAAGACAGTCAAATGGACGTGAGGAGGAAGTTCCTTCCTACCGGGCGCAGTTTCGGCCTGATGTACCCTCAAGCGGCATAACGCATAACCTTGCTCCAGAAGCTATCCCATTGGTCGGAAAGTCTGGTAGCTTGTAACTGAAGCACCTTCGCCCCGGAGTCTCTATTCCAGCGCATCCCGCTGCGACAAAAGCGGGCTTTGATGAGTTCTTTGCATCCGGCTTCGGTCATGTCGCTGCCGATCGGTAAACCGGCGGCCACATAGTCGGCATACTGCATCTTGTCGGCATGAGAGCGAAAGTAGTTGAGTTGCGCGTCGAGTTCTTTTCGCGCCGTCGCTGACAGATCTGTCCGATTTCGGTAATAGATCAATGAGCGAATTATTCCAACAACCCCGTCAGGCTCCTCACGCAGCGCCGTCTTCCATCGCTCGAACCAAGCTGAGTTCTCCTCGCTCGGCCCCGCGCCGAAGATCGCATCGGCGCCCTGCGAGAGGTGTTGCGCCGCGTGCCAGAAATCAAGGATCCAGATGGCCTCCGGATAATGCTCTTTGATCAGTCGCCAGTTCCAAATCGCGCCGTCGCTCAAGATCACGTGCAGCTGCGATCCGCCCGACTTTTTGCGCCGTGTCCCGAATGAAACTTGGGGAGAGCCGCAGTCCGTGTTTGGCGAGATCCTGCGCGGCTTCACCGGGAGTCATCGCGCTGACCTTGAAACTGAGCATCTCGGCCAACAATGGAGTGGCGGCGCCAAAACTGAGCTGGCAATTTTCTTCTCTTTTCCAATCTGGTTGACGATTTGCTGCACGATTTGCTCGGACTGATAGAAACTTGCCTGGGTCATCCGATCCAGATCCATTTCACTGACGCAGATCGTGATCTGCTTGGCTTGCGTGTCGCTTTTGACGGATACTTTCAATTCGGCCCTCGGTTTGGGCTGTGGCTGCTACCACAGCTCAGTTTCAGTTTGAGAAGAAGCGGGCCGATTTTATTGCCTCTTCTCAACTTATGGCTACATCAGGCCGAAACTGCACCCCGTTGAAAGTTGAATCATCGCGATCAAGAACGCAGGAACTCAGAGCAAAGAGTGGTCAAGGTGACCGTATCAGACGAGTGCAAGGAGAAGGTGAGGCGCGAGCCGTCCGGACGCTCGATCACCACACTGCGCTCGGGCGCGATCTGAGGAAGAGGCGCGGGCGCAGGTAACTGGAAAAATGCCCGTTCCTTTGTCGCCGGTTTAGCCGGAGTAGCGGCGCGCGCAGATTTCGGTTTGAACGAAGTCCGGAGCGTCCGTGGATGCAGGCGGCAGGCGCGGCAAATGGTCGAGGCCGCATAACGATCGAGCAGTTTGATCGCCGCCTGACGCCGTTCTTGAGGAATCGGATCGCGAGCCTTGCGAGTCTGTCGCCAAGCCTCGAATTGAGCTTTGATCTCCAACAAATCAGCCGGAATTGTTGCGTTCATCGATAACCCTCCCAGGGCAATCGCACCATATGCGAAAGTAGTGATTGACTTTACAAGTGGGTGATGAGTGTGGTTAGCGTGTCAGGACTTCAAATCCTGGAGGACTAACACGCAATGGATGAGACAGCGGCTCCCGTAAGCCTGATCAAACACTTTTCTGACTGTGAAGACCCGCGTCGTGATCTCGGTAAGGATCACTTGCTGATTGACATCATCGTGATCGGAATTCTGGCTGTTATCTGCGGAGCCAACGACTTTGTCGGGATGGCGGAGTTCGGGATTGACAAGGGGACCTGGTTGCGGACGTTTCTGAAGTTACCCAAGGGGATTCCTTCGCACGACACCTTCGGGCGCGTTTTTGCGCAGATCAAACCGAGTGAGTTCCAGCGCTGCTTTTCCAATTGGGTGCGCAGCGTGGCCACTCTAACGAAGGGAGAGATCATTAGAGTTGTTGTGACGTTTGCGCTCAACAACTTAGCCTAAAATTCCAGAGTCCGGCGCAGACTCCCAAAGTGACGTTGTATAAATCAAGATCGTGCATCCGCAACCGATCCGATAAGATTCGATAACGTTTCAAGCCA
>Ga0187894_10006913_pt1 | contig 10902 bp, 9 predicted proteins | sample GBC1701081metaG_FD_136650 | JGI IMG/M metagenome (GOLD analysis project Ga0187894, IMG submission 136650) | White microbial mat communities from a lava cave in the Kipuka Kanohina Cave System on the Island of Hawaii, USA - GBC170108-1 metaG ...
CAGGAGAGAAATATATGCGCAAAACGGCGTTCTGGTTGATGACCTTGCTGGTTTCGCTGTGCTTATCCCTGGGTACAGCTTACGCCCAGCAGCTACCCCAAACCTCGATTACCATCCTCGTCAACCGGGATGGTGTGAACGTGCGCGTCGCCCCGGCGCTGGGGGCAGATATATTAGGCTTCGTCCAAGCCGGTTGGACAGCGCCCGCGAATGGCCGCAGCCCGGATAACCAGTGGGTGCGGATTGACTTTAACGGGCAGGAAGGCTGGATCGGGCTGGCGGTCATCAATGTGTTTGGCGACCTGAACAGCCTGCCAGTGGCCGACCCGCGCACGATCCCCTACGGCGGTTTTGAAAGCCCGCGCTCTGGCACGAGCAGCGCGACCAGCGGCATCACCGGGCGGCTGGCGTTGAGCGGTTTGCGGCTGCGGGCCGGCCCAGGCACGGCTTATCCGGTGCTGGCAAACCCGCCGCGTTACACCGTGTTCCCGTTGTTGGGGCGGACGGCCAACAACGCCTGGTTGCAGGTGAATTACAACGGCACGCTGGGCTGGCTCGTGACCCAATGGGTGGAATTCCAGGGCGTCGCGAGCATCATTAGCCTGCCGATTGACGGCGTGGTGGCCGACGCCGCGCCCCAGTCGGAAGACACACGCGAGAATTATATCGGGACGCTGCGGTTGATGCTGGCGCGCATTGACCTGGCGCAGCCCTCGCTCGACCAGATACGCGGGACGTGGACGACGGTGGCGCTCGGCCAGCGGTCGGCGTGCCAGAACTTCCCGGCGCGACCGAGCGACATCAACATCGCCAACCCGCTGCTGGCGGCTTTTTACCCGACACTGAACCCGCTCCAAGCGGACTTCAACATTGCGATGGCGAACGTGCGGCTGTCGATAGACCTGTGGATCGAAGCGTGCGGCCAGCCGTCCCCGCCGAGCGGTGTGATCGGGCAGGCGACGGTGCAGGGCGCATTGGGCGCGATCCAGGTGGCCGACGGCCAATTCGCCGATTTGCGTAGACGCTTGAACGAATTGATCCCGCCGGAAGTGACGCTGGGCCCGGACGAGTGCTTATTCACCTTCCAGGAACAATTCGACGTATTAAAAATTGTCACCCTCGGCCAACTGGTGCTGGACTCGTTCGACCAGCGCAAGACGGCGACTGGCTACTGCGTCGATGTGGGGGCGGGCGCGGCGCTGCGGGTGGAGGTGCTGCGAGTCACGGGCGACCCAAATTATTTAGTCTCGGTCAGCCCGCTGGACAACCCGACGCAATTCCTGGCGGTCGGGCGCAGCATCACCGGGCAGAATTTGCTCACGCTCGGCCCGATCCTGATCTCGCAGCCAGGGCGCTACCTGATCGTGTTGAGCGACGCCGGTGAAATCCCCGTGCCGAGCAGTTACGCGCTGCTGGTGACGAACATCGCCGGGATCACGATTACCGGGCCTGGCCTGGGCATCGACCCGACGACCGGACAGGTGGTGGTGAACCCGGTGCAGGCGGTTTCGACGGTGATCCCTGGCCTGGTGGTGACGGCGACGCCGGGCGCGGGCGGGACGACCTGTCCATCCACCGGCTTCTCGTGCAGCCAGTTGTTCACCTGTGCTGAAGCGCAGGCCTGCCTGGCGGCGGGCAACTTCAGCCTCGACCCCAGCGCGAACCAAATCCCGTGCGATGCAGCCGATCAGGCGATCAATCCTTCCATATCGGTGTTGTGTTTCTAACGAACAGCGTATGACCGATTAGGCGGCCTGCGGGTCGCCTTTTTGTTGCGGCGGCGGCGGCGGCGCGACAGGTAGGACTGAGTGAAAGACAGTGCAGAGTACAAAGTACAGAGTTCAGAGTGAAAGGCAAAGGCTTGTTGCTGGGCGGGCATGATTTTCTCTGGATATGATCGAATTGATGAAAAAGATGAGAATGATAATCGGGATTTCATGCTCACATTTATCATTTACAGCCGCCCGATTCGAGAGATGGACGAAAATGGCGACGAAAACGACGAAAGCGAAACGATGAATTTTCGCCGATTTCGTTTCTGCCCGCTCAACTTCAAGCATCACCATTTCCATTGTACTATTGCGTCACACGCGAAAGTCGGGGCATCTGTCCCCTCCCCCCAACCCCCTCCCCATTGCATGGAGAGGGGGAGAAAGACAGTTGCAGGTGCTTGAGGGCGAACTTATGTTCACCACGAATGAGCATGACACAATCTTAGCACGGATTCACGGGGAAATGTGAAACATTTGTTCAGACATTTGTTTCAATTTTGCGGGAAGGCGGGGTGGTGTTGGTTGGTGGCGGGTATGGGATGGGGTAGAAGGTGGTGGTATGGGCCTAGCGTAGTTGGCGGACGCGGGGCGAACGCAGCAAGATCGTGACACTGAGGATGCCACCCAGCAGGGCGTAGAGGGTCATAGCAGTGGGCGTGCCGATCCCCTGAATCCCAGCGCCCCAGGACGCGCCTTCCAGGGTTGGTAAACCCAGTGGTGTCAGATGAAGAATCATTTCACCTTGATAGCCGATGCCACTGGCGACAAAACCCAGCGCCAGCGCCCCAAACGGCGCCATACCGAACCAGGTGAGCGTATACAGGCTCATGACGCGCCCGCGAAAGGCATCTGGCACTTCACTCTGAATCAGTGTATTCACCGTGACAAATTGCAGGATGATGCCGAAGCCGAACAGCCCCATCAGGAAGGCAGCCACATTCACATTGGTTGTTTGCGATACACACATGCCGACCAGGGGGACAAACATCGTCATGGCGAAGACCACACGCCCGCGCCCAAAGTAGCGCCCCAGGATTGCCATCAGCACCGCCGCCACAACTGCGCCCGCGCCGACAGCGGTACTCATGGTGGCGTAGGCGACTTTGGGCGAGCGCAGCACGACATCGGCGAAGGCGGGCAGCAGGGTTTGAATGTTGATGGTAAACAGGCTGGCAATGACGGCCAGCAGGAGCAGCGGCGCAATGGTCGGGTGACGGCGAGAGAAGCGCAGCCCTTCTTTCAGCCGCGCCAGGGGATCAAAATCCCCCGCCCGTTTAACGATTTGATCGACGCGCATAATCAGCAGCATGGCGATGACCGCGAGGAAGCTCAGGCCGTTGAGCAGGAAGCACCAGGCCGGGCCAACCTGGGTGAGCACGATGCCGGCCAGCGCTGGGCCGATCACGCGCGAGCTGTTGAACATGATCGAATTCAGGGCGATTCCGCTGGTCAGGTGGTCTTTGCCGACCAGATCGGCGATGATGGTCTGGCGCGAGGGGGCATCGACCGCGTTGGTCACGCCGAGCATAAAGGCCAGCGTGACGATGTGCCACACCTGGACGACCCCGGCGAAGGTGAGGGCAGCCAGGACGAACGCGAGGATCATCTGCATGGTTTGCGACAGGAGCAAAATGTCCCGGCGCGAGAAGCGATCCACCACCACCCCGGCGAAGGGGGATAAGACCAGGGTGGGTAAACCGGCAGCGCAGGCGACGACGCCCAGCCACAATTCGGAATGGGTCAGGTTAAAGACCAGCCAACCCTGGGCGACGATTTGCATCCACGCGCCGGACAGCGAGACCAGTTGACCGATGAAATACAGGCGGAAGTTGGGATACTGGAGGGCAGATAAGGTGCGCGCCTGGAGGCCAGGCTGCGGCGGTGCGATGGTCGCCATAAGCAGATTAGCAGCTTTCGTTCGATGTCTTATCAACATTGTATAGGCGGTCAAAGCTGCTTAACAATAGAGCCTTGTGGGAAATTGGTCTTATTGCCATTGGCATACCCTCACGCCCAGCCGTTCTCACCCCTCCCCCTGTCCGACCAGTCGGCCACCCCTCCCCGAATTCGGAGAGGGGGAGAAAGATGGGCTTACCAATCTTGATTATTTGTGAGCCATACCACTTATCACGCACTTTCAAAAGCATACCTAAAGTTATTGAGAGATTATTACTTGAAAAGCAGCAGCCTTGTCGCTTTTGGGGGAGGTGCGGCGTTCATTCGCTATGAGCGTTGGAAGATTTACGCAGGCGGCGCAGTTGGCGGAGGAAGCGCAGATATTGGGCGGGAGTGGGCGAGAACCACTGCTGGCTGTCGAGGTCGGCACGGGTGTAGGGTTGGAGCGTCCCGTCCAGCGCGGATTGTACGGCATCGGCCAATAGATCGAGGGCGGCCAGGTACTGCTTGACCGGCAGCGTGCGGTAAGTGTCGGTGGCGGGGTCAATGGTGATGGTGGCTTGCGCCAGGATCGCGCCGGTGTCCACACCGGGGTCAACCAGATGGATGGTCGTCCCGGCCAGGTCGGGGCGGCCTTCGTAAACCGCCCAGAAGCCGCCGTGTACGCCCCGGTAGCGCGGGGTGATGCCAACGTGGATGTTGATGAAGGTCGGGGCGAGTTTTAATATCCGCTTGGCGATGATGCCCGTTCCGGACACGACCACGACGCGCGGCTGAATTTTTTCCAGCAAGGCGGCGACTGCCGGGCTGTTGACCGAGTCCACGTCGATCACGGGCAGGCGGCCATCAGGCGGCGCGATGTCACACCCATGCAGCAGCGCGGCGATACGCGGGCGGGAACGGCGGCGGATGATGAGGCGGTCGTAGAGCAGGAAGGCCAACTGCCCGGCGACTTTCCAATAGCCGAGTGTGCGCAGTCGGTAGCGCAGCATCTTGCGCGTGTGCGGCGCTTCAAACACCACCTGCGCCACCTCGAAGCGCGCGGCCAGGTGGTTGATGAGCAGATAAGAGGTTTGGCCGCGCCCGGCGAGGATGACGATGGGAGTCATAAAAGATTTTCACCACAGAGGCACAGAGGACACAGAGAAAAAAGAAGAGAAAAGCGTATCTCAGAGAAACAGAGTAACAGAGAAGCAGAGGGTTTTCGATAGACCCTCCGACCCTCTGCATCTCCGACCCTCTGAGATACATCTTTAATCTTCATCGTTCATCCCGCCGAGAATCCATTCAGCAGCCCCGGCCATCGTCATGACGCGCAGGTGTCCGGCGTCGCGGAGGCGGGCGACTCTTTGCAAAATTTGTTCCAGCGCGTCGAACATGCGGGCGCTCGTCCCCAGGTTGAAGGGGTGAAACCACAGGTGATACAGGTCATTCCGGCGGACGGCGCGATCTAAACCCAACCGCGCCTGGCGTACGCGCGAGGCCGTCGGGATGGCAGCGCGCAGGCCATCGTAGGCCATCAGGAATTGCGAGGCGGGCAGGTTCACGAGTGGGTCGGCAACGGTGAGCGCCGCCGAGCTATAGGTGGGCGGCGGCAGGCCGAGCGCGCGGTCGAGCAGGTGGAGCGCGCCACGCCGGCTGCCGTACCAATTTTGCTCGATGCCTCGGTAGGCGATGATGCCATAAGCGGGCAAGGTATCGAGGTAGGCAACCTGGTTGCGCGGGTAGACCAGCGAGCGCAACGGCAGACCGTGTTCACGGTGAAGTTGGGCGACGGTATCGAGTTCGCGCTTCCATACTTCCGGAGTCGTGCTGGCGTCGGTCGCATAGATATGGCTGAAGGTATGGGTGCCGATGTCATGCGGCGCGTGGGCGGCCTGTATCCTATCTAACAGATAGGGGGCGTGATACCAGTCGGGCGGCTTGCGCCCCAACGCGCGCGGGTCGTCGGGAGTGAGCAAGAGGTGCGCGACGACGGCCCAGGTCGCCGGGACGTGATAGGTATCCAGCAGGGCGATCAGGCGGCGGAGGATGTCGGGAAAGGCCTCAAAGCAGGCGGCGTAGCGCGGCAGGTGCGCGGCGTCCGTTCCCCAGGCGATTTCGGTGTCCAGTGAGAGGATGAATAGGCCAGCCATGCGGGCGAGTCTAGCGAACGGCGGGGCTTTCTGCTACTCTGGGGGCGCTACGATTGTTAACCAAACGATGATCCAACAGGGGTCGTGCGGCGATTCCAACCGAGGATAGCAAGATGAACAGCACGCAGCGGCCCAGCGTGTGCTGGCTGGGCGGGACACGCTATACCCGCCCACTCAACCCGACGCAGGATGCCAAGTGGCGCGCGCTGGCCGAGTTATGCGCGGCGATGTATGTCATTGGTTTTTCGGCTACACTACGCCCCCGGCGCTTCACACAGGGCGCGACGTTTTATTTGCTGCCGGAACTGCCCTCGTCTTTCCTGCGCTATATCGAAATATTTTTGATCGCGCCCGTGCTGATATTCTGGCTGGTGTTCAGACACAGGGTACAGGTGATCGTCACGCAAAGTCCGATTGATGGGGCAATCGGCGGATGGCTCAAGCAGATCGCCGCGCTGTTGGGTCGGCGGGTGGTGTTAATCGTCGAAAATCATGGCGATTTTGAAGTGTCGGTGTTCACACAGCGGCAGGTGATGTTTGCTCGGTTGTATCGTTGGCTCATCAGGCGTTGCGCGCAGTACGCCTTCCAGCAAGCCGATGCCTTGCGGGCGATTTCAAGCATGACGCGGCGACAGGCGCAACACTTCGCGCCGGATAAACCCATCGAACAATTCATGACCTGGACGGACGCTGACGTATTCCTCAACACACCCCGTGAGATACCGATAGCGAAAAGCCAAGATATTGTGTATGCGGGAATACTGATTCCGCGTAAAGGGGTTCATTTTCTGATTGATGCTTTCGTCCAAATTGCGGTTGAATTCCCTGACGCGCGATTGTGGTTGGTGGGTAAGCCGGAAAATATGAGTTATGCGGCGCAGCTCCGCCGGCAAGTCGAACGGGCTGGATTGGGCGCGCGTGTGACCTTCGTCGGCGCTGTCCAGCAGCAGGAATTGGCACATTATATGGGACGGGGACGGGTTTTCGTTTTACCATCAATTTCTGAGGGTTTGGGGCGCGTGATTGTCGAGGCTATGTTGTGCGGCACACCAGCCATTGGCAGCCAGGTTGATGGAATACCGGATTTAATCCACGATCAAGAAAATGGTTATCTCGTGCCAGTGGGCGATGTAGAGGCGTTGGTCGCTGCGCTGCGCCGGGTTTACAACGATCCCAACATTGACGCGATGGGCGAGCGGGCGCGGGCGTTCGCGCGGCAGTTTTTCTCGACGGAGGCGTATGTCGAAGGCTACCGGCGGCTGATCGACAGTGCGTTGAACCCCTCCCCCCTTCCTTCGGTCGCCCTCCCCGTACACGGAGAGGGGGAGTAAAGGCGGGATTGGACGGATGACAGAGCGCACGATACGGCTGCTGCTGTTCAACCTGATGACCGACGCCGACGACAGCAACCTGGGCTTCACCACCGATTGGATTAACGCGCTGGCGGCGCGCTGCAACGCGATTGACGTGGTGACGATGCAGGTTGGGCGGTTGGCGGTCGCTGAGAATGTGCGGGTGTATTCGGTCGGCAAGGAGCGGGGTTGGGGCGAGGCGAGGCGGGCGCTCGTATTCTACCGCATCTTGTTCCGGCTGCTGCGAGCGAACCGTTATGACGCCTGTTTCGCCCACATGATGCCGCTGTTCGTGGAGATGGGCGCGCCGCTGCTGAAGGTGTGGCGCGTGCCGGTCGTGCTGTGGTACGCCCACAAATCGGTCTCGCTCCAGTTGCGGCTGGCGGAAAAAATCGCCTGGCGGGTCGTCACCGCGTCGCCGGAAAGTTTCCGGCTGCCCAGCCGCAAGTCGCGCGTGATCGGGCATGGCGTGGACACCCAATTATTCGCCCCGCCGCCCGCGCCGCGACCAGCGGATCAGCCGTTCCAGGTCGTATCGGTCGGGCGGATCGCGCCGGTGAAACACCTGGAGACAGTGATCGAGGCGCTGACGTTGATTGATCCGGCACACGGGCTACAATTGCGACTCGTCGGCCAGGCCGCGCCGGGCGATGAAGCCTATGCTGCACGGCTGCGCGAAGGGGTGCGGGCACGCGGCCTGGGCGCGCGGGTCGAATTTGCCGGGGCGGTCAACCATGATCGCGTCGCTGCGATGTATCAGTCAGCGGATGTGATGGTCAACACCAGCCGGACGGGCAGCATCGACAAAGCGGTGTTAGAGGCGATGGCGTGCGGCCTGCCAGTGGTCACGTCGAACGAGGCATTCGCGCCGATGCTCGCGCCCTGGGGCGACCTGTTGTGCGTCCCGCCGGAGTCGCCGGTAGCGCTGGCGGCCAGCCTGGAACGCCTGCAGGCGATGCCTCCGGACGACCGCGCGGCGCTGGGGCGTGCGCTGCGCGAAATCGTGGTGCGCGACCACAGTTTGGAACGACTGGTCGGGCAGTTGATAGCTATTTTCCGAACCGGCGAAGCAGACGCGGATCATTCATTGGAACGAGTATGAGCAAGCTCACGGCAAAAACGGTCATTCAATCAGTCCTGTCTACCGTGTGGCTGCGAGAAGGCACAGCGCGGCGCAGTTGGTTTGGGCCGTATCGCGGCCTGGTGTTCGGACTGCGTGGGGCGGGGGCGACACGGCGGGGCGTGTTTTACCGCGCTTACGAGCAGAACGTGACCGATTGGCTGCGAACGGCGGTCAAGCCGGGCATGACGATGTACGTCATCGGGGCGCATGTCGGCATCCATGTGCTGTATATCGCCAACCTGTTGCAAGGTCGAGGCCGGGTGTATGCGTTTGAAGGCTGGCCGGAGAATTACGACATCCTGCAATGGAACATCCGGTTGAACCCGCAGTTGGGCGCAGAGATCGTGGCAATTAAACAATGTATCGCGCGGCAGTCCGGGACGATCCAGATGGCGAAGGGCAGCGCCGACGGCAAGCACCATATCGCCAGGGGCGGCGAGCCAGACGGGGAACAGATCGAGGCACAGGCGACCAGCCTGGATGACTTCTGGTCACAGTACCCGGACTGCCCCGATTTGATCCTGATCGACATCGAGGGATATGAACTGGATGCGCTGCAAGGCGGGGGGCGGTTGTTCCAGACCTGCAAACCCCGGCTGGCGCTGGAACACCATGACCGCGCCGACGACCTGCTGCGCTGGCTGGAAGAGTATGGCTATGCTGTCCAGACACACGACAAGCGTCACATTTTACCACCTGAGCCAGGATGTAGCCGACCGTGAAGCTGCTGTATATCGCCAACATCCGTCTGCCGACAGAGAAGGCGCACGGCCTGCAAATTGTGCAGAACTGCGAGGCGTTCGCCGACGCCGGGGCCGAGGTCGAGTTGTGGACGGCGCGGCGAGTCAACACGCCGGAGATGCAGGCCGTCCCCGATGTCTGGACACATTACGGCGTCAAGCGCAATTTCGCCGTTCAGCGCGTGCCGTGCATCGACCTGCTGCCGCTCGTGCCGGGGCGCAACGACCTGCCCGCGCGGCTGATTTTTTACCTGCAACAGGGGACGTTTGTTCTGCTGGCGCTGCTGCGCGCCGTGTTCACCCAGGCCGACAAATACTACAGCCGGGACGCGCTGGTGATTTTCGCCCTCAGCCTCATCAAACCCCGGCGGGCGCTGGCGTATGAGGCGCACCGGCTGGCGACCGGGCGCGGCGGGCGCGGGTTGCAGCGGTGGGTGGTGCGGCGGGCGGGGACGGTGGTGTGCGTCACAGCGCGGCTGCGGGACGATCTCAAAAACCTCGCCCCCCAACCTCCCCTTGTCGATACGATGGAACGTGGGAGTCGAGACAAGTTTCTGGTGGCGCACGACGGCATCCGGGTGGAGCGGTTTGCCGGTGTGCCGTCGCAGGCCGAGGCGCGTGTACTGCTCGGCTGGCCGCAAGAGGCGTTTATCGTTGGTTATGTCGGGCGGCTGCAAACGATGGCGATGGATAAAGGCGTCGGGACGCTGGTGACGGGTTTGTGCGGCGTGAAAGGGGTGACGCTGGCGCTGGTTGGCGGGCCGGACGTAAGCGCCGAAGCTCTACGCGCGGAGTGGCTGAAATTGGATATGGACGGCGATCACTTCATCAACGCTGGTCAGGTCGCGCCGGATCGCGTGCCGCTGTATATCAGCGCCTTCGATGTGTGCGCCATGCCGCTGCCCTGGACGGAACACTTTGCCTATTACGCCTCGCCGATGAAATTGTTCGAGTACATGGCGGCGCGCCGGGCGATTCTGGCGACGGCCTTGCCCAGCACCGCCGAGGTTGTGACTGATGGCGAGTCGGCGCTGCTCGTCCCGCCGGGGGATGCGGCGGCGTTGGGAGCGGCGGTCGCCCGCCTGCGCGACGACCCCGCCCTGCGCGCGCGGTTGGCGGATGCGGCCTATTCAGAGGTGATGGCGCATTACACCTGGGCAGCGCGGGCGAAAGCGATTTTGGGAAAAGTGATGAGTGACGAGTGACGAGTGATGAGTCGGAGCGGTCAGCCGTCAGCTTTCAGCGGTCAGCACTCAGCCCTGCACATTGGCCTGCTCACCAGCGACCTGAACCACCGGCACGGCTGGGCGCACTACAGCCTGAGCCTGATCGAGGCGCTGCGGCGCGCGGACGTGAACCTGACAGTGATCGCGCCGGAGGACAGCCCCGAAGTCCCAGGGTTGGCGCTTCGCCGGCTGCTGCCCGCGTCGCCCTCGATGGGGCGGCTGACCCTAGTGCGCCAACGCCTGCTCGTGGCGCGCGTGGGCGATTTGCTGCGCGATTGCACCGTGATTCATGCGGCCATTGAGCCGTTCGCGCCGCTGGCTGCCTGGGTCGCCGGGGGGCGTCCGCTGTTCGTCACCGGACACGGCACGTATGTCCGCGCCTGGGCGAGTCGTCCCTGGCCTGTGAACGCCGTCTACCGAAGGGCATTTTTGCGGGCGCGGCTGGTGTGCGTTAGCCAGTACACGGCGCAGGTCGCGCGGGCGACGCTGCCCGGCGTCGATGCGGTGGTAGTGAACAATGGGGTGGATGCGGAGCGGTATCAAGACCTCACCCCCCTCCCCGAATTCAGGGAGGGGGAGCAAAACAATATGGTAGCGGATAAGCGCGGGCCGACGGTGCTGGCGGTCGGGGCGGTCAAGGCGCGCAAAGGCACACTCG
>Ga0187894_10006914_pt1 | contig 10902 bp, 9 predicted proteins | sample GBC1701081metaG_FD_136650 | JGI IMG/M metagenome (GOLD analysis project Ga0187894, IMG submission 136650) | White microbial mat communities from a lava cave in the Kipuka Kanohina Cave System on the Island of Hawaii, USA - GBC170108-1 metaG ...
CGCCGGGATGAACGTCAACGAAAGGATCATCGTGAACGCCGCGCCGATCGCGGAATAGATGGCCGTGGTCCGGATCGCCGGGATCGCCGTGAAGGCCAGCGACAGAAACCCTGCGATGATCGTCAAAGCCGAGACAATCACCGGAAGGCTGATGAACCTGAGCGCTTCGACCAGCAAATTCGCTTTATCCAACTCCGGCCATTTTTCGCGCGCGATCCCGACCTGGTTGATGACGTGAACCATGTAGGAACAGCCAATAGCCAGCATCAACGTAGGCAGCATCAGCGCCAGGATCGTGAAATGGGCTTCAAAATAGGCCATCAAGCCCATCAGCCACAGCAGCCCGATGCCGATGGTCATCAGTGGCAATACAACCGCAACGAGCGTTCGGAAACATATCCAAAGCAGGAATGCGATAAAGAGCATGGTCAGCGGAAGAAAGACGCGCAAGTCGCTCTTGACTGCTTCCGTCGCGCGCCACTGCGAAAATGGGTCGCCCGCGAAATAGACCTGGTCGAATCCGGCATTGCGCGCCAGATCATAAATCTCATCGGTAATCACGTGACGTATCGCTGTCGGCAGGTCGGTTTTGAGCAGGACGTTCAAGGCGGCCGTGCGGGAGTCAGCCGAAACAAGGTTTCCCACGTAGAGCCTGTCGCTGGTCGCCATTCCGCGAATTTCATCAATCCCCCTCTCCCCCTCTTCGGATTGCGGATTGCGGATTGCGGATTGCGGATTATTCCCTTGTCTCCTTGTCTCCTTGTCTCCCCCTCTCCCCCTCTCCCCCTCTCCCCCTCCCTCATTCTCCCTCTCTTCCACCGGCCCGGCGGGAATCAGTCTTTCCGCCGAGACTACGCCGTCAACACTGCGCGCGTAAGGCGCGTTGACCAGACTCAATACTTCAGCCACGCCTTTTGTTTTCGAGATCTGGTCGTGCAGCTTCCTTAGTCTCGCGACGCCCGCCGGAGCGAACACGTCATCGCAAACCACGGCGACGACGAGATAATCATCCGCGCCGAAATTTTTGCGCGCATTCTCGAAATCGGTTTTCGCCTGGCTTCCCTGTTCGACGAATCCGTGCGGCGAGACGTCAAGCCGCACGCCTCGCCACAACCCGAAGGCGAAGAGCGCGCTCAACGCAATGACGATTGAGATGATCACGAGCGGGCGCCGTGTGATGAAGACGATGAATCGGCTCATTGTTGATCGAGTCTGCGAACCGCGCTGTTGATGAAGCTTTTCAGGCGCTCTTCGGTGAAGAGGCTGTCAGGAAGGCTACGATCGTATTCGACCTTGCGTGTTTCGACTTTGACATTGAGCTTCTGCGAAAGGTCTTCAATCGCCAGGCGCGTGATCGTCTGACGGTTCTGAATCTGTTTGACCTCTTCGATCTTAACGCGCTTCTGCAGCTCATCGCGGTAATCGTACAGTTCGAACTTCGCCGGGCTCTGATCTTTCTCGCGGAAAAAACCGACGATGCGAGGGTACGCAAGGTTACGCCAGGCCTTCTCCTTGAACTCCACCTTGATCAACGATTCTCCATCCGAGTTTAGGCGTTCGCCCGCGTTATGTTCGTATTGGCCGAGTTCCATTCCGAGCATATCCTGCACGGTAACTTTCGCGTTGTGATAACCGAGATGTCTGTCGGAGTTGATTTTGGTGAGCTTCTTCAATCCGGCCAGGTAAGAAATGGCTTGCGTCGGTTGATCCGCCTGTTCGATGGCCAGCAACGCCTTGCTGGTCTCTTCGGCCGGCGCCAGAACAGAGAGGAAAGTGGTGGTTCGACCAGCCGAATACTTTCGCTGAACCTTGAAGTCGATCTGTTCGCGTTTGCCGCTCTCGCCTTGGGACTCAATCCGCATCTCGGCGGTGAAATCCTTGCAGCCGTCCTGCGTGATCATCCGTTTAATCATCGCGGCCGCGTCGGGCAATGCGGATGCGGGAGCAGGCGTCGAAGTGGGGTTCGTGGTTGCGTTCGGCTCCGCATTACCGCCGCAACCACACAGCAACGCGCACAGCATGACCAGGGGGATAACTTTGTTGGGGCGCATTTAACTCTCCGATTCGTTATTTACTTTCACCGGTGTTGAATTTGACATTGCGATAAATTTCTTACAGGGTGGCTTAGAGTAACGCAACCCACGTCAAACACTCAATCCCACGGTATCGGTAACGCCCTCGCCAAAGAACCCTGGTTCGCATTTCGCATTCCAAAGTCGCGTGGTATGATGCGCATCCTTCAAGCGTTCGCCTCGACAATGAGATGAGATGAGGCGCGGATTGAAACAATCTACAAGGCAAATTTTCAATGTCTCAACCGATCTATCTGGTGACCGGCGCGCACGGTTTTATCGGCGCGTGGGTGGCAAAACGGCTGCTCGCGTCGGGTTTCAAAGTAGTCATCTTCGATAAAAGTCCCGATCCTCATCGCCTGCGCCTGATCATGAACGACGACGAAATCGAGCGGGCGACATTCGTCGCGGGCGACATCACCGATGGCGACGCCGTTTCGCAAACCGTCGAGCGGCGCGAGATCACCAACGTCATTCACCTGGCTGGACTGCAGGTTCCAACCTGCCGCGCCAATCCGCGCCTGGGCGCGATGGTCAACGTCGTCGGCTCGATAAATGTCTTCGAGGCCGCGAAAAATTCCGGCGGGCGCGTCAAAAGGGTCGCCTATGCCAGTTCCGCCGCGGTCTTCGGCAAAAGCGACGACGCTGTGACCGAGAGCCAGGCCGGCGGGATGAACACGCATTACGGCGCGTTCAAACGTTGCAATGAAGACAACGCCCGGGTCTACTTCCTGGACAATGGGATAAACAGCGTTGGACTGCGCCCGCTGACCGTTTATGGAGTCGGGCGCGACACGGGTGTGACATCCGATCCGACCAAAGCAATGAAGGCCGCCGTCGCCGGCCGTCCATTTCATATTCGCTTCGGCGGCAAGACTGATTTCCTCTACGTGGCTGATTGCGCCGACGCCTTCATCCGCGCGGCGTCGGCCGATCTGGAAGGAGCGCACGCGTTCAATTCGCATGGCGAAACCGTCGAGGTCGCGGCCGTGGTCGAAGAGATCGAGAAACTGGTTCCGTCGGCAAAAGGATTGATCACTCTCGACCCGACGCCGATGGCGCTGCCGCCCGCACTGGACGATTCCGCGATCATCCGCGCGCTCGGCGATATCCCTCACACGTCACTTGCTCAAGGCGCGAAAGAAACTATCGAGCGATTCTCTCAACTCCAACGCGAAGACAGATTGGACACAAAAGATTTAGACCAATGAGTACCGCAATCCGCAATCATCCACAAGAAATGGCCGCAATCCGCAATCAATCGATGCGCGCTTTGACCGTTTGCGCTCCTGAAAAGATGGAACTGCGCGAGATCGCCACGCCCGAGATCGGCCCGCGCGAAATCCTGATCAAATCGGGCGCGATCGGGCTGTGCGGCACCGATTTTCACATTTACCAGGGCCACGCCAATTACAGCTTCGACGATTCGGGGAGGCTGGTCCCGTTCGAGGAACGCCCACAAATTCTGGGGCACGAATTCTGTGGCGTGGTGGTCGAGACAGGTTCCGAGGTGAAGGATTTGAATGCCGGAGACCGCGTCGTGGTGGATCAGGGAATCAATTGCCTGAGCCGGGCCGAAATCGAATTGTGCGAATACTGCGCGACGGGCAATTCACATCAGTGCGCCCGTTACGAAGAACACGGCATCACGGGATTGCAGGGCGCGCTCGCCGATTTCGTGGCCGTGCCGGCGGTCAACGCCGTCAGGATCGAAACCGGTCTGCCGCTGGATCAAGCCGCATTGACCGAACCTCTGGCCTGCATCATCCACACCTGCGAGATGACGATGCGGACTTCGGCGCGTTACACATTCGGCGGCGAAAGACCGATCCGTTCGGTGTTGGTCTGCGGCGCAGGTCCCGCCGGGTTGCTCTTCACGCAGTATCTGCGGAACGTCATCGGGTACGATGGGCTGTTGATCGTGACCGAGCCGAGCGCGATTCGCCGCCAGCTCGCGGCCGATTACGGCGCGACGGTGGTTGATCCGGCATCAGCGGACTTGATCGAAGCGGTCGAAGAATTGACGAGCGGCGAGCGAATCCAACTGCTGATCGAATCAGCGGGCGTCGCGCAGTTGTTCAAACAGGTCCCGAGGCTGTTGCGAAAGCAGGCGACGATGGTGCTTTACGGACACGGCCACCACGGAGTCGATCTGGGCGTCCTCAACAACATTCAATTCATCGAGCCGTCGTTCGTGGCGCCGACTGGAGCTTCTGGAGGGTTCGACACAGACGGACGTCCCGGCGTCTACCGTAAATCGCTTGAACTGATCAGCGAAGGAAAGATCAACGTCTCGAAATTCATCACGCATCGTTACCGGTCGCTCGAAGCGGTTCCGCAGGCGTTCGCCAATGACCGCTTAGGAGCTGATTACATCAAAGGAGTCGCGGTTCTCGCTTAATCAATCAGCCATGGCAGCTATGGCAGCTATGGCAGCTATGGCAGCTATGACAGCTATGAACAAATCGAAACTCATCATCCTCATCGCTCTTTCACTCTTCGCTTTGCCGCTCATCTCCGCCTGCAATCGCAGCGAAGGCGCCAAATCATTGCAAAAGACCATCGCCGTAGTCCCCAAAGGCGTTTCGCATTCGTTCTGGCTGACGGTCAAGGCGGGCGCGGACGCCGCTGGCAAGGAGATGAACGTCAAGATCGTCTGGAAAGGCGCCGCGCGGGAGACCGACTATTCCGGCCAGATCAATATCGTCGAGGATATGATCAACCAGCGCGTTGACGGCATCGTGCTCGCTCCATCACACGGCGATTCGCTGGTGAAGATGGTGGAACGGGCGCAAGGCAATGGCATTCCGGTAACGATCTTCGATTCGGGCATCTCGACGGAAAATTACCTGTCGTATGTTTCGACCGACAACCGCAAGGGCGGAGAAGTTGCGGCAAAGCGAATGGGCGAGAAGCTCGGCGGCAAAGGCAAAGTGGCGATCCTCGGCGTCAAAAAAGGTTCAGTCTCGACCGACGAGCGCGAAGAAGGTTTCCGCGACGCGATTCAAAAAGAGTTCCCCGGCATCACGCTCGTCCCGATCATCTATTATGGCGAGGCCGACGCCGCGAAGTCATTGGCGGTCACCGAGGACGTGCTCACGGCCAACTCCGATCTGACCGGATTGTTCGCGTCGAACGAATCGTCAACCGTGGGCGCGATGCGCGCCATCCGCCAGCGCAATCTCGTAGGCAAAGTCACGCTGGTCGGCTTCGACGCGACCGCCGACCTGGTTCAGAATGTCCGCGAAGGCGCGATTGATTCGCTGGTGCTGCAAAACCCCTTCAAGATGGGCTATGAAGGCGTGAAGACGATTGTGGACAAGATTGGCGGCAAACAACCCGAACGCCGCATTGACACGGGCGTGGCTTTGTTGACGAAGGACAATGTGGACACGCCGGATATTCAGAAGTTAATCAAGTAAGCGCGCCACGCTGCGTTTCAGAGTGGGAGTCGTCCGAAGGACTTTTTATGGCCTATGAGATTCGTTATTCAAAGGAATCTCTTGAGCAGTTGAAAAAGCTACGCGCTCACGACCGTGCAGAGATATTTGACCAGCTTTTTGAAGGATGAAGGAGAGCAGTCATGAATGTACATCAGGTAAGCGATATGCAAACGCCAATTGGCGAGATACTCAAAGCGGCGAATGCAAGCGGCGTCGTGATCCAATCAGACGATCAAGAGCAATATGCCGTCCTACCGTTGGATGACGAGTTGATTGACTTTCTGCTAGAACGAAATCCGAAATTTATTGAGGAGTGCGGGCAAATTCGCCAGAGGATGATGTCTGGCGAATATTACTCACAAGATGAAGTTGAACGCCTGCTCACAGAGAACGATGCAGAGGCACGCTAATGGCAATTCCGGATTTTCAAACCCTGATGCTTCCCTTGCTATCAACCGCCGCTGACGGTGAGGAGCACAGCCACACTGAAATCATTGAGACTCTCGCTACCCAGTGTCAACTCACTGACGAAGAGCGAGACGAGATGCTTCTAAGCGGGCGGCAAACAAGATTCGACAATCGGGTCAGATGGGCTAGAGCTCATCTAGGTATGGCCGGTCTCATCGAAGCCTCTGGGCGGGGCAAGTTCAGAATAACCGCGCGTGGAGTGGAGGTGTTTAAAAATCCTCCCGGTAGAATTGACCGCAGATTCTTACGCCAATTTCCAGAATACCAGCAAAATGTCGCCGGGAACCGTTCGAACAGTAAACAAATGAATAAAGAGGAGGAGCTGGAAGAAGAGATCAAGCAAACACCTGAAGAAATCCTTGAGTCTAGTTATCAGAGTCTGAGGCGTGAGCTGGCCGAAGAGCTGTTGGAACGCATCAAACAAAATTCTTCCAGGTTTTTCGAGAGGCTGGTTGTTGACCTGCTGGTTACAATGGGCTACGGCGGATCGAGAAAAGACGCTGGTGAAGCTGTCGGGCGCAGTGGCGACGAGGGGATAGACGGCATTATCAAAGAGGACAAACTTGGGCTTGATGTGGTCTACATTCAAGCCAAAAGATGGCAAAACACAGTTGGCAGACCAGATGTACAAGCCTTCGCCGGAGCGCTGATGGGAAAGAAAGCCAACAAGGGCGTCTTCATCACAACCTCGCAATTTTCACAGGAAGCTCAGAACTACGTAAACACAATCTCGCAGAAAATCGTCTTGATTGACGGCGAGCAACTCGCGCAATTGATGATTGATCACGGCGTCGGAGTGACTGAGGTGGCTATTTACCTTGTAAAGAGAGTTGATTCCGATTATTTCAGCGAGGAATAGTTTACCAATGACCTCAACATCTCCCGCGCTTGAAATGCGCGGCATCACGAAATCATTCGCCGGCAACACCGTGCTCGGCAACGTCAGCCTGATGGCGCGCGCGGGCGAAGCGCTGGCCCTGATCGGCGAAAACGGCGCGGGCAAATCCACGCTGATGAAAATTCTCGCCGGAGTTCATCAGCCCGACGCCGGAGAAATTTTGATTGACGGCGAGCGAGCGCATTTCGCGCGCCCTGCCGACGCGCTGGCCGCGGGCGTGGCGATGATCTACCAGGAGCTGTCGCTGGCGCCGCACCTGACCGTGGCTGAAAACATCTTCCTGGGCCGCGAGCCTTTGAAAATCGCGCCGATCGGCTTCATCAACACCCGCGAATTGAACGCGCGCGCGCGCGCGCTGCTCGACGATTTCGGGTTCAGGATCAACCCTCGGGCGCGCCTTGGGCGGTTGAGCGCGGCTGATCGTCAACTGGTCGAAATCACCCGCGCGATTGTCGAGGCGAAGCGCGTGATCGTGATGGACGAGCCGACCTCATCGCTCACCAACCAGGAGGTCGAAGAGTTGTTTCGTCTGATCCGCGACCTGAAATCGCGAGGGCTGGCCGTCATCTACATCTCGCACCGCCTGGAAGAACTGCCGGAGATCGCCGACCAGTTGACCATCCTGCGCGACGGGCGAGCCGTTTATACGGGGCCTTGGGGCGCGATCACCACCGACGAGATGATCCGGCACATGGCCGGACGCGAATTGAAAGAGATCTTCCCGCCGAGAAACGCTCGCATTGGCGAGGTAAAATTGCGAGTGACGAATCTGACGCGCGCGCCGAAATTCGAGAACGTCAGCATTGAAGCGCGCGCGGGCGAAGTGTTAGGCGTCGCGGGACTCGCCGGCGCCGGGCGCACCGAACTGGTCGAAGCGATTTTCGGCGCGCACCCGGCGGAGAGCGGCGAAATCGAATTCGGCTCCGAAAAGATAACCACCGCGCAACCGAACCGATCGGTCTCGCGCGGTTTGAGCCTGTTGACCGAAGACCGCAAACGCACGGGGCTTTGTCTGAATCTTCCACTGGCGACCAACATTACGCTGGCCAACGTCCGCGCGCTCATTCAGGGCGGGCGATTGCAGCGCAAGGCTGAATTCAACGCCGCGAACAATTTCATCCGCAAGTTGAGCATCAGACCTCCCTCCCCCGCGAAACCCGTAGGTCGTTTGAGCGGCGGCAATCAGCAGAAATCCTTGCTTGCGCGCTGGCTCTTCGCCAACTCGCAGGTCTTCCTGCTCGACGAACCGACGCGCGGCGTGGACGTCGCGGCGCGCTCGGAGATTTACCGTGAGATCAACGAGCTTGCCGAAGCGGGCGCCGCGATCGTGATGGTTTCGTCGGATTTGCCTGAATTACTGGGAATGGCGGATCGGATTTTGGTGATGCGCCGCGGGCGCATCGTCGCCGAGCTTGACGCAAAAAAGACTTCGCAGGAAGAGGTTTTGAAACACGCGGCGGTGGAAGAAGGTTAAGTTTAGAGCCCTTCGCCATGGCGTTAAGTTAGCGATATGAGAATACAGGGAGAGAGTACGGAAAATACGGAAATAACGGAACAGACGGAAAAAAGACCGGGAAACCCTTAAGAATTTCCGTCTGTTCCGTTATTTCCGTATTTTCCGTACTCTCTCTTCGCATCCTCAATTCACTAACTTATACCATTGGCCTGAAGGCGGGACTCCAAACAAAAGGAGCGCGCATGGCTGAAACAGCGGATGTCGTCATCATCGGCGGCGGAATTGTTGGGTCAAGCATCGCCTACCATCTTGCCGAATCGGGCTGCACGGACGTTCTGATCATTGAGCGCGAAGAAAGGCAGGGGCTCGGTTCGACTGGCAAGAGCATGGGCGGCGTGCGCGCTCAATTCGCCACGCCGATCAATATCCGGATGTCGATCTACTCGATCGATCTCTTCTCGCGTTTTGAAGAGGCGACCGGCCACACCGCTGATTACCGCGCGCACGGTTATCTGTTCTGCGCGACGACGGAAGCGCATCTGAAATACCTGCGGGAAAATCAGGAGAAACAGAAGGCGTTCGGGTTGAATGACGCCGCGATGGTCTCGCGTGAAGAGATCGTCAAGATGGTTCCGCAACTGGTCGCCGACGACATCATCGGCGGCGCTTATAGCCCGATCGACGGATTCGTAGATCCCCACGGCGCGCTGACCGGCTTCGCCAAACGGGCCAAAGAACGCGGCGTCCGCATCTGGCTCAATACCGCGGTGACAGGGATCAACGTGGAAAACGGAGCCGTGACCGGCGTGAAGACAACTAGCGGCGAGGTCTCGACGCGCAATGTGGTTAACGCCGCGGGCCCGTGGGCCGCCGCTGTCGCCGGGATGGCCGGCGTTGAACTGCCTGTGGCGCCGCTGCGCCGCCAGATCGTCAAAACGCAGCGTTGCGATTTTCTGCCCGCGAAATTTCCGATGGTGATCGATATGTCCAACGGCTTCCATTTTCGCCGCGAGGGCGAAGCGATTCTGATGGCGTGGGCCGATAACGAGGAAACGTACGGGTTCAAGACCGCTTTCACCCACGACTTTCTGGAAAAGATTCTGACGCGCGCAGTCAACCGCGTTCCGCAGTTCGTTGACCTGCCCGTAAACCCGAAGCAGTGCTGGGCCGGAATGTACGAGGTCACCCCTGATCACCACGCGATCATCGGTCCCGCTCCGGGCGTGAAGGGATTGTTCTTCGCCAACGGCTTCAGTGGCCACGGCGTGATGCATTCGCCCGCGACTGGCCGCATTACGGCGGATCTGATCCTGGGCAAATCGAGTTTCGTTGACCCGGCTCCACTGGGAATCGAAAGATTCGCGGAAGGCAGGCTGCTGGAGGAGACGGCCGTGCTTTGATTGACCAGCGGTACGGTACAGGGAGCGGTAGCGACCTGGCGCCCCTGGAAACAGCTATGTTGAGAGCGCCAGGCCGCTACCGCTCTCTGTACCGTACCGCGTCCCTGAATCGAGTTGAGACTAATAAGAGGGCGCTTTGAAACAAGTTTTCGATCACAATCCGGATTTGAAGCTCAAATCCGGATTTCCAAAGTTATCGATCTCCGATGGGTTGAAACGATTTTTGCCGTTCATCAGCTTGATCGCTCTTTGCGCGCTGATCCCGCTGGGCGAATATTTCCTGCTCGAAAAGAGTCCGGTCTTTCTCACCCTGGGAAACATCGCCGCCATCGCGCGCCAGACCGCGGTCATCACGATTATGGCGATGGGGATGACGATGGTGATGGTGTCGGGCGGGATTGACCTCTCGGTCGGCTCCATCCTCGCGATTGCGAGCGTCGTCGGATCGCTGGCGATGACGGGCGGGGCGCCCGCCGCCGCCGGGTTCCTGATCTGCCTCGCAATCGGCGCGGCATGTGGATTGCTCAACGGCGCCGCCGTGGCCACGCTGAAAATCCCCGCGTTCATCGTCACACTCGGCGCAATGGGCATCTATCGCGGCCTGGCGTTGTATCTTTGCGATGGGAACGCGGTGGTGGGCTTGCCTTCCAGCTTCGGTTATCTGGCCGAAAAGAATTTCCTGGGCTTCGTACCGCTGCCGCTGTTGATCGTGATTGCGATTGCGTTGATCGTCCATTTCGCTCTCAGCCACACCAGGCTCGGGCGTTACTGCTACGCGATGGGCAGCAATCCGGAAGCGGCGCGTTACGCGGGCATTCGCGTCTCGCGCTATCAGATCCTCTACTTCACGATCCTCGGCGCGCTCGCGGGGCTCGCCGGAGCGATTGAGACTTCCCGCCTGGTGACCGGACAACCGAACGCGGGCGAAGGCTATGAACTGAATGTCATCGCCGCGGTCGTCATCGGCGGAGGAAGTTTGAGCGGCGGGCAAGGCGCTGTGGTCGGCACGATCATCGGATCGCTGATCATGGGCGTGCTGGCCAACGGGGGGAATCTGTTGCAGATTTCTCCGTTCATTCAAAAAACCGTCATCGGCGCAGTCATCGTGCTGGCCGTGACTTTCGATGAATTTCAACGCAGAAGACTGGAGAGCGTTGAAGCTTAA
>Ga0187894_10006915_pt1 | contig 10902 bp, 7 predicted proteins | sample GBC1701081metaG_FD_136650 | JGI IMG/M metagenome (GOLD analysis project Ga0187894, IMG submission 136650) | White microbial mat communities from a lava cave in the Kipuka Kanohina Cave System on the Island of Hawaii, USA - GBC170108-1 metaG ...
ACGAAGCGCTGACGCATACCGACTTGCCGATCGTGGATGCGATTGAATTGCACAACCTCGGCGGCGTGGAGGCTAACCTCGGCGGATGGTTCCTTACCGACAGTTTCGCCGATCCGAAAAAGTATCGCTTCCCCAACGGCACGACCATTCCGGCCAACGGCTATCTCGTGATCCGAGAAACCAATGGTTTCGGCGTCGGACCCCGAGGCTTCAGCCTCAGTTCGCTCGGCGACGACGTTTACCTTTTCTCTGCCGACAGCAACACCAACCTGACTGGTTACTATCATGGCTTCGATTTTGGCGCACAACTCAACGGCGTGACCTTCGGACGGCACGTCATCAGCACGGGCGGTGACCAATTCGTGGCGCAGTCCGGCAATTCGCTCAGCGCCGCCAACGTTGGTCCGAAGGTTGGTCCTGTTGTGATCAGTGAGATCAACTATCATCCGGTGGACATCTACAACCAATACGGCGTGTTCGACAACGACGAGGACGAATACATCGAACTGCATAACCTTAGCGGCTCCGCGGTGAATCTATTCGATCCCGCCAATCCGTCGAATACTTGGGGACTGCGTGACGGGGTGGAATTCGCTTTCCCATCGAATATTACTTTGCCCGCAGGTGGCTACGCTCTGGTCGTGGGCTTCGATTCGGCTGACACCGCTCAACTCACCGCGTTCAAGGACCGCAACTTAGTTCCCGATGGCGTTCCGGTTTTCGGCCCCTGGACCGGGAAGCTCAATAATACGTCCGACAGCGTGGAGCTAACGCAGCCTGACGAATCACCACTTGAAGGTGCGGCGCCCGCGGTCCTGGTGGACAAGGTCAAGTATTCCAGCGCCGCACCGTGGCCAACGAATGCGGCGGGCATTGGACCTTCGGTTCATCGCGTGGTCCTTGGTGAATTCGGCAACGATCCGGCTAACTGGACCGCCGCTGGCCGAAGTCCCGGCGGGCCGTTCGTCCCCGGCCCCGCTCCGGTTATCGTGCAGCAACCGCAAAGTTTGACGGCCATCGCTTACGATCCAGTGACACTCAGTGTTCGAGCCACCGGCACAGGGCCGTTCAGCTATCAGTGGCGCTTGAATGGCACGCCCGTTTTCGGAGCGACCACGCCGGACTACATGATCCCTTCGACTCTGCCAACGCAAGCTGGGGTTTATGACGTTATCGTAATGAACGGCGGAGGAGCCGTGGGCAGCTCCACTGCTACGGTTACTCTGCGCATCCCGATCCAGTTCACTACGCAGCCGCGGAGCACGAATGCTCGGCCTGCGCAGGCGCACACTTTTTCAGTGGCCACCGCCAGCACGGCTCCGCCAGTGCGCTACCAGTGGTATTTCAATGGCTCCATGATTTCCAATGCGACCAACACCAGTTACAGCATCAGCAACCTGGGGTTGGAACACAATGGCGACTATTGGTGTAACGCGGTGGATGGCATTAAGGCGACCAATAGCGCAACGGCCCGCGTAGTGATTTTGGTGGACCCAGTCATTCTCGTGCAACCGCTCCCGCAGACGGTGCCCTATGGTGGTACTGCTGTCTTCAGCATTACGATCTCAAACACGGCCAATCTGCCGCTCGGTTATCAACTTCGCCGAGGCGGCACTCGTGGACCGTTGATGGAATCTCACAGCCTCACCCACATCTTTACGATTCCGGGCGTGACCAACGCCAATCCGGTCAACTGCGACATCATCATTACGAATTTGGCCCGAACGGCGGGACGTCAGAGCGCTCAAGTTCCTTTGCGAGCCGTGACCGACACCGATGGTGACGGTATCCCGGACGCTGACGAAACGCTGATGGGCCTTAATCCGAACGATCCCAACGACGCCAACGTCGACACCGATGGCGACAGTATGACTGACGGTGAAGAATACATCGCCGGTACCGACCGAATGGACGCCGGAAGCTATCTGAAAGTGGATCGCATCAGCCCGACCGGCTCGGCTGTAATCGAGTTTTCGGCGGTGTCCAACCGCTCTTACAACATAATGGCGGCGGATGCGCTCAATGGGACCAGCACTGTTTGGACAAAAATCGACAGCGTCGCCGCGCGCACGACGAACTTCGTCGGAACAGTGATCGACGCGGACGCGCCTGCCACGCGGTTCTATCGGCTCACCACTCCGGCCAGTCCGTAGTCTGAATTAATCGAAGTCGCTCCAAGGCCGCCGAGAGAAACTCGGCGGCCTTGTTGCTTCTTCTCTCTGAATTCGCGGCGGCGACCTGAACCGGGGTGGAAGCGAGGTTGCTCATCCCGGTCCTGCGCGACGTGGTTCTCGCCAGAGCTTAGGCCGCCCCGTTGGACTTCCGAAGGTTGGTGGTGAGGAAATCCAAATAGGACGTCAATCGCCCCTTCATTTCTTTGCGTGGCACGATGGCGTCGACCAAGCCGTGGTCGAGGAGGAACTCGGCGGTTTGAAAACCGGGGGGCAGTTCGGCTTGCGTGGTGTCTTTGATCACGCGCGGGCCGGCGAAGCCGATCATCGCGCCCGGTTCGGCGATGATCAGGTCGCCCACGCTGGCGTAACTCGCCATCACGCCCGCAGTGGTCGGATGCGTGAGAACACTGATATAAGGCAGCTTCGCTTTGGCGTGATAGGCCAAGGCGCCGCAGGTTTTGGCCATCTGCATCAGGCTGAACATGCCTTCGTACATGCGCGCTCCGCCGCTGGTGGAGATGATGATGAGCGGCAGTTGCCGTTCGGTCGTGGTTTCGATCAAGCGCGTCAGCTTTTCGCCCACGACCGATCCCATCGACCCGCCGAGGAAGGCAAAATCCATCACGCCGAGCCCGATGCGGAACTCGCCGACCTTGCCCACGCCGGTAACGACAGCGTCCTTCAAGGTCGTCGTGCGCTGATAGGCCTCGAGCTTGTCTTTGTAAGACGCGACGCCGGTAAACTGCAACGCGTCCACGCTGACCATGTCGGCATCCATTTCCTGGAACGAACACGTTTCCACCAGGGAATGGATACGTTCGCGCGAGCCAATGGGAAAGTGGTGCGAACACTTAGGGCAAACCTTTAGGTTCTCGTCGAGTTCTTTGTCGAAAACCATCGTGGCACACTTGGGACACTTGGTCCAAAGGCCCTCGGGGATTTCCTTCTTGCGCGACTTAGCGCCGCCGAGTTTAGGCTTCTTGACAAACGACGTCTCAGTCTTCGCGGAAGGCGGCGTGACTGCGGGTTCGACGTTCTCCACGCCGGCCAGCGATTTCTTGGTAAACGAAGTCGTGTCTGAATTTGAATTCATGGTTTGCCGAAGCTGGCGGTCATTGTATCAAGCCGCGCGCCAGCGTCCATACGCAAACTTCAGCGGCCCCCGCCTCCCGAAGCACGCGCGCGCAAGCATTGGTGGTGGCCCCCGTGGTCAGCACATCGTCCACCAGCACGAGGCGCTGGTCGCGGAGCGAGATTCCCCGCGCGCAGGCAAACGCGCGCCGCACGTTCTCAGCGCGGGCGTCGCGGCCCAAATGCGTTTGCGTGCGCGTGGGTTCGATCCGCCGCACCACACCGGTGTGCAGCGGAATAGAAGTGGCTCGGCTGAGTTGCCGGCCGAGGCGTTCGGCTTGATTGAATTCACGCTCGCGTTGTTTCAGCGGATGCAACGGCACTGGAATGATGGAATCCCATCGTTCCTGCTTGAGGACCGGTGCCGCTTCCCGAATCAACAAATCCGCGAGGAACGGTTCGAAGAACAGCTCTCGACCGTATTTGTAGCGATGAATCACGTCGAGCACCACGCCACGCGCCGCCACTGCGGAACGGGCGTGGCGGAAATACAGTTCGGTGTCATGGCAATTGGCGCATTGAAACGCGGTGGTGATTTCCCCCTCAAACGGCAATCCGCAACGTTCGCAGAGCGGCGGACGGATAAAGCGCACGCCTCGCCAGCATTCCGCGCAAACGAAGCCCTCCGCCGGGACCGCCTTCCGTTCGCCGCAAAGCTGGCAGACCTCTGGATAGAAGAAACCCAGCATGGCCTCCGAGAATTGGCGGATGACGGCGGACGCGTTGAGCGGCATCTGGTGCAGACTTGAATGTGATGTTGTTGATTGGGATTCTGTCTAGAAGGCCCAAGAATCTCAAAGCTCAAAACGCAAGAGCTAGAGGGATTCACCAAACTCCAGTCTTCAATAAACGCCTTCTGCGGGCGGAAACAGCGCCAGATAAGTTGGGGCTTTGGAATCGGAAGCTTCGTTTGAACTTATAACTTTGAGCTTTGAGCTTCCTCTTCCCCGTATAGCCTTTGGCCCATGAAACGGCTGCTCTTCGGATTTCTCGTGGGCGCTTGTGCGGGCGCGATGGGCTATTGGTATTTTACCGAGGGCGCAGGCAGACAAGGTTTTTCCGAAGCCCGGCAGCGCTTCACCAACGGCGCGGCGCGCGTGGTGGAGGCCGTCGAACGAACCGTCGGCGAAATTCGCGCAGACGAAATCCGTGATGAACTCGCGCGCACCAGCATGGTCGTGCGCGAGAAAGCCAAAAGCGCCGGCAGCGCCATCGCCGACGCGACGGCCAATGCCCGCACTACCGCCTCGATCAAGGCCCGTCTCGTGGCCACGCCCGGCCTTTCCGCACTCAACATCAACGTGGACACCACCGATGGCTTGGTCACCCTCTCCGGCACGGCTTCCTCACCGGAAGAGATCGCCAAGGCCGTGAAGCTGGCACTCGATACGGACGGAGTTCACAAAGTGATTTCGACGATTCAAATCAAGTCCGCCCGCTGAATCAGAGTTTTGGGGCCGAGCCAGAAATCGCGCCTGATTAGTGTCATAATCTTGCTGTCCCCGTGAGATTCTCCTCCGAGTTCCGTTACCTTAATCTTATGCGCCAGAGAGATATCTAAAGCCCCTCCCACTATGCGCCGATTATTTGAGCAGTTTCAGGCATGAAACATGTTCAATTGAAATTCGTGGTGCCGCTGTTTGTCCTCTGGTTGGGCATGATTACCGGAGGTTACTCATGGCTGCTTAGATACAGTTTTGTCCCCGGCGGAACGATCAGTGCGCCGCGGGCGCTCCCTTCATCCCTGGGCTGGTCCCTGCCTCTACTCAGACCGCAACTGGTTCTGGCGTTGCATCCACGTTGTCCCTGCTCGCGAGCGACGGTCAACGAGTTGGTGAAAATTCGCAGCCGTGTTCGAGACGCCAGCGATGTAACCGTGCTGATGTTCAAACCGGCGAATGAACCTGATAGTTGGATGGAAAGCGCAATGTTGGATGACTGCGTGCGGATCGGATGCCAGATCCGTCCCGATCCAGACGGACGCCTGGCGACTTCGTTGGGCAATCTTACGTCCGGAGGTGTCGTATTGTACGACGTGAATGGCGAACTTCGTTATCAGGGTGGCATCACTGGCTCCCGAGGACATGAAGGTGATAACTCCGGTGAAACTGCTGTCATCGAGATCTTACAAGGGCGCCGCTACAGCCACCCATCGATGCCTGTCTTCGGATGCCCCATCCAGCAAGAGTCGCTTCAATCTGTCGCTCGATGATTCCGCTAATCGTATCCTCTGCTGCTTCGACTCCCGATCAAATGGGTCCCGCCAAACGTTCTACTGTGGACGATCTGTTTCGGGCTTACGAGGACAAGGTTTACCGACGGACGGACCGCCTGTTCTTCGTTCTCTTGGGCCTGCAATGGGTCGTCGGGATTATTTTTGCTCTAGTTATTTCGCCGTATGCCTGGCGTGGGGCGCTCAATTCGACACATCCCCATGTTTATGCGGCCCTCTTCCTGGGCAGTGCCTTCTGCATTTTCCCCATGGTGCTGATCTGGCGGCTGCCGGGCCATGCCTGGACTCGCCAATCAGTCGCCATTGGACAAGTGTGCTTTTCCAGTCTGCTGATTCATCTTACCGGCGGAAGAATTGAAACCCACTTCCATGTTTTTGGGTCGCTGGCGTTTCTGGCGTGTTATCGGGACTGGAAAGTCTTGCCCACAGCCACGGTGATCGTAGCGGTGGACCATTTGCTCCGCGGCTTGTGGTATCCAGAATCAGTTTACGGCGTCGCGTTCGCCACCGCGTGGCGCTCGTTGGAACACGCCGGCTGGGTAGTCTTTGAAGACATCGTGCTTATTTGGTCGTGCTTCGTAGCCCGGCGCGAAATGCGGAATATATGCGAGCAACAATTTCAAAACCAGGAACTGCTCGATGGTTTGGAGAATCGAGTCCGAGACCGGACGAAAGACTTGGAAGCCGAAGTCGCGGAACGCAAACGCGCAGAGCAAGAGCTGAAAGAACTCACGACTCAATTAATCGAGGCGTCGCGTCAAGCGGGCATGGCCGAAGTAGCCACCGGCGTTCTGCACAACGTCGGCAATGCGCTCAATAGTGTGAACGTCTCGACCACACTCATCGGCGAAAAGCTCCAAGAGTCGCGGCTTTCCCACTTGACCAAAGCGGTCGGCCTCTTGCGTGAACAGGAACCCCATTTGGCGGTATTTCTCACGAGCGATCCCAAAGGCCGGCAACTGCCTCAGTTTCTGGGCCGGCTCGCCGACCATTTGGTGGAAGAAAACAAGGCGTTGCTGCAAGAGACCAAGGCTCTTGACCAAAACGTGCAACACATTCGGCAAATTGTCGCGACCCAGCAAAGCTTCGCGCGCGTTTTCGGAGTCACGGAAAAACTGGAAGCGGAACGCTTGATGGAAGACGCCATTCAACTCAACGCCGCCGCGTTCGAACGCCACGGGATCAAGCTGGTGCGCGCGTATTCGCCGGTGGCGCCAGTGCTCGTGGACAGGCACAAAGTGTTGCAAATTCTGCTCAACCTTTTGCGTAACGCCAAACAAGCGTTACGAGACGTGGATCGTGCCAACAAACAAATCCTTCTGACGATCTCAGCCGACAACGGACGGGTGAAGATGGCGGTGACTGACAATGGCAGCGGCATTGCGCAGGAGAATCTAACAAAAATCTTCCGGCACGGCTTTACCACGAAGAAGGACGGCCACGGCTTTGGTCTGCATTCCGGGGCGCTGGCGGCCAAGGAAATGAATGGCGGCCTCACCGTTCACAGCGACGGTCTCGGACACGGCACCACGTTCACGCTCGAATTGCCCATGGCGATCGAAGAACTCGCTGCATGAAAAATCCCGTGGCTTCCAATCGACGCATCCTGCTGGTGGACGACAACCCCGCCATCCACGAGGATTTCCGCAAGATTCTCGCGGCCGATGATACTGCGGCAGCAGGGATCGACAGCGAAGCGGCGGCGCTCTTTGATGAGACCAAGCCCGCCTCGCCTGGTCTGGCCTTCGAGTTGGATTCCACATTCCAAGGAGAAGAGGCACTGGCCAAGGTGCAACAGAAACTCGCTGAAGGACAACCTTACGCCATGGCTTTTGTCGATGTGCGTATGCCGCCGGGTTGGGATGGAATCGAAACCATCGCGCGCATTTGGCGTGACTATCCCGAATTGCAGGTAGTCGTTTGCACCGCCTATTCGGATTATTCGTGGCAAGAGATGATCGACAAACTGGGCCAATCCGACCGGCTCGTCATCCTCAGAAAGCCCTTCGACACCATTGAAGTATTGCAACTGGCCAACGCGATGACTGAGAAATGGCGGCTCTATCGGGAGACCAAAGCCAGACTAGAAGATCTGGAGCAAGCAGTCCAGAAACGCACGGCCGAGTTGAAAGAAAGTAATATCGAACTGGCCGCAGCGAATCAGCGTCTTTTGGAAGAGTCGCAACGCACTAAGGAATTGGCCTCCACCGCGCTGATCGCCAGCAATGCCAAGAGCGAGTTCCTTGCGACGATGAGCCACGAAATCCGCACGCCGATGAATGGCATCATCGGGATGACGGATTTGTTGCTCTGCAGTGACTTAACCCCCGAACAACGTGATCACGCCGAGACGGTCAAACAGAGCGCCGATGCGCTGTTAAGCATTCTCGACGACATTCTCGACCTCTCAAAGGTTGAGGCGGGCAAGCTCACTCTGGAGATGATTGATTTCGATGTCCATCAAACCGTCCATAACGTAGTGGATTTGCTGGCCGGTCACGCTCAAGACAAGGGCCTCAAACTTCTCTCCTCAGTTGGGCCGGAAGTGCCGGCGTGGCTGCGCGGTGATCCTCACCGTTTGCGACAGGTGCTTCTGAACCTCGTGAACAATGCGATCAAGTTCACGGAAAAGGGCGAGGTGAATGTCGAACTTTCCGTTCAGCGCGCCGTCGACGAAGCCGTCGAACTCCATTGGGCCGTCCGTGACACGGGCATCGGCTTATCGCAAACCGCACAACTGAAGTTATTCCAGCCGTTCGCCCAGGCGGAGTCTTCGACGACGCGCAAATTTGGCGGCACGGGCTTGGGTTTGGCCATCTGTTGGCGGCTCGTTGATCTGATGGGCGGTAAGATTGGCGTCACGAGTGAAGAGGGAAGGGGCTCCACTTTCTGGTTTAGCGTTCGTCTGGAACGCAGTTCCGCACCGGAGTCCGCCCGCTCGCCGAGCCTTCCCAGTTCGCCGCAGATAAGGTCTTCAGACGGCCAGACTTTTCGCGTGCTTTTGGTAGAAGATAACCCGATGAATCAAAAAATCGCCGCGGCCCAGTTGCGCAAGCGAGGCTGTGAAGTCGAGATCGTCAGCAATGGTGCTGAAGCTGTGGACGCCTGGAGACGCGCATCCTTCGACTTGATCTTCATGGATTGTCAAATGCCCGAGATGGATGGATTCGAGGCTACGCGAGTCATCCGCGCGTTGGAAAAGGAGACCTCAAGGCCACTGACACCAATCGTCGCTATGACGGCTAACGCCTTACGGGGTGATCGTGAGAACTGCTTGCAGGCTGGCATGAATGATTACATACCCAAGCCGGTGGACTTGGCACACTTGCAGACCGTGTTGGAGAAAAACTTGCCCGAGCGTTCTGGCCCGCAGAACTCCGGGATCTCTGTGCCACCCGTCGGCAGCAATCGCGACAAATGAAACCTTCCCAACTGCAGCCCCCACCGTCTCCTGGGGAAGGGCCTTCTCTAGATGGTACAACCCTCAAACGAACGAGCGACGTTACCGAGTTGAATCGACGCATCTTACTGATCGACGACAACTCCGCGATTCACGCCGATTTTCGCAAAATTCTGGTCGCTGATGACGTCGCTGGATCAGTGATCGACGCGGAGGCGGCGGCGTTCTTTAACAGTGACCGGACGGTGTCATCTAGCGTGAGCTTCGAGCTGGAGTCCGCCTTTCAAGGAGAAGAAGCATTAGCCAAGGTGGAGCAGGCGCTTGCCGTCGGCCGTCCTTATGCAGCGGCCTTCGTCGATATGCGGATGCCTCCCGGCTGGGACGGCCTGGAAACTATCCGGCGCATTTGGCAGGTCTATCCCGAAATGGAAGTGACCATTTGCACGGCCTATTCTGACCACTCTTGGCAGGAAATTCAGCAAACGCTCGGCACGTCCGACCGTCTGTTGATCCTCAAGAAGCCGTTCGACAAAGTCGAAGTTCAACAACTCGCACTGACGTTGACTGAGAAATGGAATCTGCGCCGCCTCGCCCGTTTGCAGACGGAGGGATTGGAAGAATTAGTCCGCCTGCGCACGGCCGAGATCGTCCGCGTCAATCGGTCCAAGAGTGAATTCCTCGCCAATGTGAGTCATGAATTGCTGACTCCGATGAACGGGATTCTTGGCTTCACGGGTTTGCTGGCCGAGACGCCGTTGACGCAAGAACAACGCGGGTTCCTAAGCGACCTCTACCAATCCGGCGAGCGACTTCTCGGTTTGATCCAGGAGATACTAGCCTTCAACACGCTGGAGGCCGGCCATCTGAAACTACAGTCGGTTCCTTTCAAAGTTCATACTCTCTGCCAGGCCGCCGTAGGCATCCATGCCGCCAAAGCTCGAGCCAAAGGTCTCGAACTTGCGATGTCCTTGAGTGTGGAAGCATCTTTGGACATGCAAGGGGATCCCGAACAACTCAAACAAGTTCTGTCAGTGCTCATTGACAATGCCATCAAATTCACCGAGCGCGGCGCAATTACCGTTAGCGTCAAACCGGCGGGAACACGCTCCTCCGACGTTGCGTTTTCGGTCATCGACACTGGCCAAGGCATCGCCCCCGGGATTCTGGACATGCTTAAGCAACCATTTTCCCAGATCGATGGCGGTTCCAATCGCAAATCGAACGGCATAGGAATCGGCCTCACCCTCGTCCGGCAACTGTTGGAACTGATGGGTGGGCGGCTGGAAATCCAGAGCACGCCCGGTCGCGGCTCGACTTTCAGTTTCTCTCTTCCCCGTGTTTCGCAGATCGAAACGGATGTTCCCTCCGCGCACGATGCCTCAGCCGCGGCAAAAGCCGCCTGACCCCCAAAGGGTGGATTTTTTCCAGATTTCCATTGTCTTCAGCCCTCGGACAAACCAACTGCACTGATCTCGCGTCGCGCCCACGGAAAATTCCTCTGGCGAGCTAAGTGATTTGCAAAGAGCGATTTAGTCGAACGTGCTGGACTTGGCCTCAGAAGTTTTTCAGACTGCGGAATGCTCAAGACATCCAAGGCGGCGCAGACAGAGGCTTTAACCTCGCTGCGTGAAGTTGAAGTTCGTCTGCTCAGTGGTTCGAAAACCAAGGCCCGTGCTCACCGACTGTTGGCCCGATATCATTATTTAGGCGATGTCCACGCCGTGGGTGAACAACTCTTCTATGCCCTGGTCAACGCGCGGGGAAATTGGCTGGGAGTGCTGGTGTTTTGCGCCGCCTCGCGCCGTTTGCGCGCGCGGGACCGGTGGATCGGCTGGGCCGAAGAGCAACGACGGCGGCGCCTGCCCCTGGTGGTCAACAACTGCCGCTTCCTGCTCTTGGCCCACAAAACGGTTCCCACCCTAGGCTCCCGTGCGCTGCGCCTGACGCTGGATCGGCTCAGCGCC
>Ga0187894_10006916_pt1 | contig 10899 bp, 10 predicted proteins | sample GBC1701081metaG_FD_136650 | JGI IMG/M metagenome (GOLD analysis project Ga0187894, IMG submission 136650) | White microbial mat communities from a lava cave in the Kipuka Kanohina Cave System on the Island of Hawaii, USA - GBC170108-1 metaG ...
GATTGAATACGATCTGTATTATTCCTTCCCTGTCCCTCATATCGATGAATATGACCCCGCCGTGGTCCCTGTTCGACTGTACCCAGCCCATGAGCACGACACTCCGGCCGATATCCTCAGCCCTCAGGACTCCGCAATAGTCGGTCCTCTTCCAATCTCCCATGTGATCAAGCATTTGAAAAGCTCCTTTAAAACGTATGTGCCTCTAATGACCAGAAATCTTAACCTTTGTTAGGGATTTGGCAAGACGGGCGGCCCGGATTCGGACACCCCCGTTGCGAAACTTTGTATATATTATCGCTGGCATAGAAGGCCATTAGTGTTTACAATTGTCGCATGCGGTCTATGGAGTTTGGGAGCGTACATATATTCCCGGGAGGGCGCGGGTCAGGGCATTACGCGGCTTGAATCCGGCTCCCCTAAGATGAATTATCGAGTGCATGAAAACAGAGCGTTAGTCTTTCTCAGAGACAACTATCTTTTGATATTGATCTTTTTGCTGGGGCTCGGTCTCAGGATATACGATCTTGGCGCCGAGAGCATATGGTATGACGAAGCGGTCTCGATAGCCGTTTCAAAGCTGAGCATATTCGAGCAATTAAAATGGAACCTGACTGAGAGCGATAATAACCCCCCCTTATATTACGCGATCTTGCATTTCTGGGTCTCCGTGTTCGGTGACTCCGAGTTTTCGTCGAGGCTCCCGTCAGCCATATTCGGCTCACTCACGATATTCGCGATCTACGGTCTCGGCAATCTTCTCTTCGACAGGAAAACCGGCCTCATTGCGGCGCTTATACTTGCCACGTCAGTCTTCCACGTATGGTTCTCACAGGAGGCGAGAGCCTACACCCTGTTAACGCTCCTTACGCTAGTCTCGTTTTATTACTTCGTAAAGCTCCTGAGCGCCCCGCAAGACAAGTTCTATATGGCGGCTTATCTGGTATCGGGCGTCCTCCTGCTCTATACCCACTACTACGGCTTGCCTGTAATAGCGGCCCAGAACATTTATTGTTTTACGCAATATTTGAGGCGGAGGAAGCCCGGCCGGCTGGAGATGATAAAATGGGTGAAATTACAGCTCGTCCTGCTTCTATTCTTTCTACCGGTTTCAGTCCTGCTGATAAAACACGGCTCCGCGGTCAGGGAAGGGTTCTGGATAACCCCGCCGGCGTTCTCTGAAGTGCTCGGTTATTTCCTGACATATTCGGGCTCTGCCCCTATATTGTATTTGCTTGTAATATTCTCGCTCTTTTCGGTAGTCAGTCTCGGAGACATAAAGAACGTGAGGAATTATAGAGGGTTCTTAAAGCCTTTCGACGACAGTTCCGGAGCATCGGGGATTCCTTACCGGAGCAGGGTCTATTTACTTATAGTCTGGATGTTGTCGCTTATACTCATACCGTTCCTGATCTCCCGTATTATGACGCCTGTCCTGATATACCGATATACGATAGGCGCCTCCCCTGTATTATATCTGCTCGCTTCGAAGGGAGTATCCGGCACTAATAACAACAAACTCATGATTATTTTCGCGGGCCTGATCATGGTTTTTTCTTTTGTTAATATCGAAAAAAATTATAGCCGGATAGACAAATTCCAATGGAGGGAGGCTGTCGCCGATATCGAAACCAACGCCGGATACGGCGATATACTGGCTGTCTATCCCCGGTTCGAGCTTGAGCCCGTGAGATATTATTCGAGGAGGGGGGACATTCTGAAAGGCCCGCTGGTCAAAGATTTCTTTTCTCCCTCGGAAGCGCGTGATAAAAATATTTGGGTTATGGTATCCACACATTGGGGAATCGACAAGGAGGTTCTGAAAGAGGAACTCAGGAAGAAATACGATTTCGTGGCTGAAAAAAAATACGCGAACCTGGACGTGTACAAGCTGAAAATAAAGAGAGAGGGCAAGACGACTGCGCTTACGCCTTAGGCGGTTGCTTGCGGAGCATTCTTATGGAAGAAGAAAAGAATTTTCACTCGGGTTTTATTACCGTAATCGGACGGCCCAACGTGGGCAAGTCGACACTGATTAATGCGGTTACCGGTATGAAGATAGCCGCCGTCTCCGACAAGCCCAATACGACGAGGAACAGGATTCTCGGGATCAAGACGCTCCCCGGCGCGCAGCTCGTATTCATCGATACCCCCGGAATACATAAAGCCAGGGGGAAGCTCGGGAAGGCTATGGTTCATACGGCAATGTCGGCGATCGAAGAGGCCGACGTGATAATGATGATGATCGAAGTCAAAGACCCTTTCGGGAAAGGCGACCGCTTCATTATCGAGAACCTCCCGAAGCCCGCAATATTGGTCATCAACAAGATAGATACCGTGAAAAAGGGAGACATACTCGGGATTATCGATGAATCGAGGAGATTCGAAGGAAAGTTTCTCGAGGTCATACCCATATCGGCCAGGAATGCGGACGGGATCGGAGACCTCCTGGACACGGTCGTCAAATACCTTCCCGAGGGCCCCCAATATTTCCCCGATGACATGGTCACGGATCAGCCCGAGAGGTTTCTGGCCGCCGAGTTTATCCGGGAGAAGATTTTCCAGCTGACCAAACAGGAAATCCCTTATAAGACCGCCGTGGTAATAGAAGAATTTAAAGATGTTCCCGAGAAGAATCTCGTCAGTATCTCGGCGCTTATATATGTCGAGAGGCTCAATCACAAGGGGATTATAATAGGGAAGAAGGGGGAGATGCTGAAAACGATAGGCACTCAGGCGCGCGAAGATATCGAAAGAGTGCTCGGGACAAAAGTGTTTCTCGAGCTCTGGGTGAAGGTAAGCGAGAGGTGGACGGACAGGGAGAATCTGATCAGGGATTACGGCTACGGGACCTGACATATGAAGAAATGGTCTGCTCTCGGATTCCTTAACGAAAATTATTTGATAATACTGATTTTTATCGCCGGGCTCATTCCGAGGTTTTATGACCTCGGAGGGGAGAGCGTGTGGTATGATGAAGCGGTCTCGATCGCGGTCTCCAAGCTCGGATTTGCGGACATCGTCAAATGGATTTTCGATAATAAGGCTGAGACTAATCCGCCGTTTTATTATATGGTTCTCAGCTTGTGGGTTCCCGTTTTCGGTGATTCGGAGCTGGTCTCGAGGTTACCCTCCGCCTTTTTCGGCTCGTTATCAATTCTCGCGATATACGCCCTGGGCAAGCTCCTCTTCGGTAAAAAGACAGGACTCATCGCGGCCCTTATACTCGCAACATCCGCCTTCCACCTGAGGTACGCTCAGGAAGCGAGAGGTTATACCCTCATGGTCTGCTTTATATTGATTTCATACTATTCTCTATTGCAGCTCACGATCAAAAGAAGGGTTCTATACGCCGTCGCCTATGTGGCATCGACCGCCCTTCTCGTCTATACGCATTATTACGGCGTAATGTTTATTCTGTCTCAGAATATCTTTTGTTTTACGCTGCTCTTGAAAAATAAGAGAATCGGCGAGCTCGGCATCCGGGGCTGGTTAAAGCTTCAGGTGATAACCGTATTATTTCTATTGCCCTGCTTCGTGTTGCTTGCGGTGATAGCGCTCAAGATACAGAAGGGGTTCTGGGTTCCCGAGCCGTCTTCTGAAGTCATTTGGCAATTTTACTTTATATATTCCGGTTCCATCTATCTTCTGATCATATTTCTGGCACTCTCTTTATATTCTTTAGCCGGCATAAGTAAATTCAGAGGCAGGAAACCGGCAGCCAAACCGGCAAAACCAACATCGGCGAGGACGGGCAGCGGTGCCCCCGCTCTGACTTATGGAGAGAAGCTGTATATGCTCCTCGTATGGATGCTCGTGCCTATCGTGATCCCGTACTTCATCTCCCTAGTTTCATCTCCGATATTGATATTCCGCTATACAATCGGCGCATCGCTCGCATTTTTTCTTCTCGCGTCAAGCGGTGTCGGAAATATAAACAACAAGTGGCTGGTGTCAGCCGCAGTGGGACTGATTGTGATTTTGTCCTCCTTCAATGTCGCGGGTTATTATAAAACCGTCCACAAGCCTCAGTGGAGAGAGCTGATGAGCTATGTGGAATTGAACGCACGGCCCGGCGACGTAATCGTTGTTTCACCCGTCTATGAGAGAGTATCCGCTGAGTACTATAATAAAAGGCAAGATTTAAAAATAGTTCCGCTCGTAAAGACCTTCCCTTTATTCGAAGGTTTGGGTGACGGAAACATATGGTTCGTTTTTCACGCCCATCCTGAAAGCCGAAAGAATTCCAGAGAAGGTCTGGGCCGGAAGTATAATATAAACGAAAAGAGTTATTATAAACTCGATTTATTTCAGCTGAGGGAAAAAAGCGGCTATTGATTTAGGGTAGTAATAAATTCCTGTTCCCGGAACTATACTACCGTCCTTTGAATCGGGGTTTCCTCTTCTCCGCGAACGATCTCTGCCCCTCCTTATAGTCCTCGCTTTCCTGTACGGTCAGGGTCATTTTTTTTAAAAGTTCTTCGTCAGACCCGCTTATCATTTGGTTTCTCTGCCATATGTTTACCATCTCCTTGAGTGCTTTCAGGGAGAGAGGGGCGTTTTCCGTTATTTCGCCGACCATGTCGTTCGTGAATTCCTCGATCTCGGGGCCGGGAACCGTAAAGTTGATCAGCCCGATACTTTCGGCCCTCTCGGAGCCTATAGGCCTTCCCGTAAGGAAGAGTTCCTTCGTGTATCCGGGTCCGATAAGGTTCAGGAACCTCCGGACGCCTCTGTACGAGTATATTACCCCCAGCTTTGCAGGCGGCATTCCGAAAAGACAGTCTTTCACCGCGATTCTAATATCGCAAGTGGCGGCAATCTCGAGCCCGGCCCCGAAAGCGTGCCCGTTCATCATCGCAATCACGGGGTAAGGGAAATTTTCTATTGATTTAAGAGCCTTAGGTAGAGGGTTATCCCCGGAATGGTTCCTCACCATGTCGTTTTTACCGATTGAGCTTATGTCATAACCCGAAGAAAATGCCTTGTCCCCGGCCCCTCTGATGACTACACACCTGGTTATGTCTGCCTTCCGTAGCCTCTCAAGCGCCGATTCCAGGCCCAGAAGCATTCCAGGGGTCAGGAGGTTCCTCTTGTCGGGCCTGTTGAATACAATCCGGCAGACCGCCCCCTCCTCCTCCACTATCAGCTCATATTTATCAGGCATACCGTGCTCCGGAGCAATTACCTAAGATTATCATTTTAGTATCGACACCCGGGATGCTTTGTCAAATTCAGGGACCCGGGTCTAGAGAGGACTGGAGCAATTTGAATATTTTAGTTATTATTAGTAACTTATTAATAGCGGGGAGTGATAAAATGCCACTATTCGAGTATGACTGTGACAAATGTATCGACAAGTATAACCGGGATATAGACGCTCTGGTCGCGAGGCTCAATAAGACCAACGCGGCGAAGATTAAAAAGGAGAATCCCGGTTTTCTGTATATAGAGGTTACGGACGGCGATAAGAACAAACAGCTCTTTACGCTAGGCGACAAGGGCGCCGGCAGGAGCGCGAGAAGGTTTCGCTACAAGCTGGATAAAAACAAAATACTCTACCTGGAGCTGAAAAATTTTAGATTTAGCTCGCTCGCTTACGAGGGCGAAGTGGATAAGGACCTGAAATGTCCGCTCTGCGGGACGAAAGACGTGCGCAGGGTGTTCTCGACTTTCAAGGCTATATTCGACGACAAGAGCAAGAGGGCGCCCGGTCCGGGTGACGAGCTCAGATGGCATTTTGAGTATAAAGAGCAGAAAGACGAGGAAATGAGGAACGACTGGGTTGGGCAAGAGCACTTGAATCAGTATTTCAACACATAATCACAACAGAGGGAGAGAGAATTAAATGCCGCTTTTCGAGTATGAATGCATTCCCTGCAGAAAAAACGTAGACGATTCCTTAAAGGCGATTCAGAAAGGGGTTACCAAGAAATTAGTATCGGAACTGGTGAAGAAGCACGACAACATAAACCATATCGGCGTGCTGGATCTCGAAGTGGAAGAGGTTCTGGCCGAGCATGGGAAGCGCGACAGGGACGCCGTGGATTTGAACTATTATCTCCACGACGGGACTACGCTCGTTCTTTTTAATCTGAAAAAGAATTTCCGGTTCTCCGAGCTCATATACGAGCCCGAGGACGAGAAAAAGCTCAAATGTCCCTTTTGCGGAACGAAGAAGGTCGAAAAAGTGGTTTCGAGCTTTGCATTTACAAGCGACCTTTCGACGAATATGCCGAAGCCCGACCTCGGCAACCTCCCCCCGTCCGTAAGGAACAGGACATTCCTCGGCGAGTACATAGAAGAAAAAGACAGGCCGAAGAAAAATCGTTGATGCTCAGTGAGTTAAAGAGGGCGGAGGATGGCCGGCATGGGCTTATTTCCCCGGGCATCTACCCGAACCACAATACACTTCATAGGTTCATCGGTGATTTCCTCTATGCCTATTTATAGAACTATGGGTCCGACTATATACGTAGGTCAGGCGGATAGAGAATCAAGCTGTGAGAAATTGCCGATTGTATCTTGAATCGCGGTTATAATTATTGTAATAATAGTCATACCGCAACAAACATAAAAAATATTTTTCGAGGATCGGAGGCTCCTATGAATTTTCTGAAACTGCAGCACTCGTATATTGCTTTATCCCGTAAGTCCCGCAGCCTGTTCTATTCATTGCTGTTTATTAGCTGTTTCATCGCTTTGGGATGCGATGACAACGGCAACATTTTTTCGGATGACCTAATTGACGACGATCCCCCCCGCAGCGTGACGGGCCCGACAGTAGCTTTCTCCGAGAACGCCCCGTTAGCGGCGGTACTGAGTCTTACGAGCGACGAGCCGACCGAGGTAACGGTCGAAGTCGTCGGCAATGAGGCCGTGGTAAATTCTGTAGAGGCAAGGGCTGAAGATTTCACCGTCCAAAGCGACGGGTTCGCGACCGAGCACGCGATAACTCTTCTGGGATTTAAGCCCGACAAGTCCTATAGCGTCCGTGTCACGCTGAGAGACCTTGAGGACAACGAAACTTTCCTCGACAGCGTCATCGTCAATACGGATCCACTTCCCGAAGGCTTTCCCCCGATCCAAGTATTAACGAGCATGCCGGAACTTATGGAGCCGGGTGTCACACTTTTCCCGGTGAGGGCATCGGGCAGCAATCTGGCATTCGGCAGTGTTTTCATAGCGGTTGACGAAGCGGGCGAAGTGGTTTGGTACAGAAGGTTTCCGAATATAGGCTACGGAGACATAAGGCGTATTTCTAACGGCAATTTCCTCTTCATTAAGGACGATGCCACTATTACGGAAATGAACGTACTTGGGGACATCGTGCGTGAATGGCATACCAACAGGAACATTAATCCCTCCGCGGGAAGCATATTAGTCGATATCCCTATATTTCACCACGAGGTCTTTGAGATGGAAAACGGCAATTTCCTCGTCTTGAGCATCGAATTAAGGGCAATCGAAAATTATCCGACGAGCGATTCCGACCCCGAAGCGCCTCTCGCCACTGCCGTTGTTGCGGGCGATGAGGTGATTGAGTTCTCGCCGACTGACGGAGCTATTGTCAACCGATGGTCTTTGCTCGATCTCCTCGACCCCTTCAGGCTGGGGTATGATTCCCTCGGGGGCTTCTGGAATAGTAATTTCCCGGAGTTCGAACAAGGCACCAAAGACTGGACACACGGGAACGCAGTTATACACGACCCCTCCGATGATTCTATCGTTGTTTCAGCCCGCCACCAGGACGCGATTGTAAAGTTCAGCAGGCAGACCGGTCAGATCATCTGGATATTGGGGCCCCATGATAATTGGGACCTAGCTGAGTTCGGAAGCTTCCTGCTCAACCCGGTTGGGGACGATTTCCTGTTTCAGTATCATCCGCATGCCCCTGAGGTTACCGAAGACGGCACTATAGTGCTTTATGATAACGGCAACTTCAAGGCGTCACCGTTTGCTCCGAAATTACCGGCGACTGAGAATTTCAGCCGTGCAGTCGAGTATTCGATAGACGAAGATACAATGCAGGTCATGCAGGTTTGGGAATTTGGGGAGTTTGACGATCCTGTGCGCTATGCACCCTTCATAGGCGATGCTGATACACAGCCGCTTACGGGTAATGTGATTATAACACACGGCGGAGTCACGACCGATGCTGAAGGAATTCCTTCCGATAATATCGGGGGGTCAAAGACCTCGATTTATATTATAGAAGTAACGCGCACGACGCCCGGTCAAAAGGTTTTCGAGATATCCATAGTGGATACGACGCCTGAAACGGCAAACGGCTGGACTACTTACAGATCGGAAAGACTGCCAAGCCTTTATCCGTAGAGGATTGGCGGTTTACTTACTCTTATTTCGGTATGACTCACTGGGCTTCCCGAACCTCCTGCCGAGCTCCCGGTAAATGTCCTCCGGGGTTATACCGAAATAAGAAAGCGCGATGAGCGAGTGGAACCACAGGTCGGCAGTTTCGTATACAATTTCATCCCTGCCGCCGTTCTTGGCCCCGATTATAGTCTCTCCCGCCTCCTCGCCTATTTTTTTCAGAATTTGATCTATCCCTTTTTCGAAGAGTCCGCTGACGTAGGAGCCTTCCCGGGGGTTCCTCTTTCTGTCCTCGATTACCCCGAACACCTCATCGAGCGTCCTGTCCCTGTTTTCAGAGCCGAACGAAGGCGAGCTCTTTTCACCCCCCTCGGCTGAGGTAAAGAAGCAGTTTCTCCTGCCCGTGTGGCAGGCGACCCCGGTCTGCCGGACGAGGACGAGTACCGTGTCATTATCACAGTCTAAGTATATGTCCGCGACCTCCTGCACGTTTCCGGACTCCTCTCCCTTTTTCCATTGCTTCTGTCTCGACCTGCTCCAGAAATGCGTGCGTCCCGTCTCCATCGTCTTCCGGAGCGATTCCTTATTAGCGTAGGCGAACATGAGCACCTGGCCGTTTTCCGCGTCCTGAACTATGACGGGCACGAGCCCGCTCTCATTGTATTTAATTTCGTCCAAATCCATTTTATTGCCTCCGAGCCGTTAATATTAACCAATTGCAGGCCGGTTTCCGAGGGTCCGGCTTTACATCCTTATTTTAATTACATATATTTATATACTCAATCCGGTGCTGTTTCCCATAGGGGGTGTTTTCAGATGGCGAGAGTAACGATAGAAGATTGCCTTGAGAAGGTCGTGAACAGGTTTGCCCTGTCGGTTGCTGCGATGAAAAGGGCCAAGCTCCTTGTAAAGGGAGCCATGCCGCTATCGGAAGAGACCGACAACAAGGAAGTGGTAACTTCGCTCAGGGAAATTGCCGAAGAGAAAGTAAGAGTCGTCTACCCTGTCGGACAGGACCAATACTAGAGCCAGGCGCCATAAGGTGTCCTTCATAAATCCGTCAGCGTGATGAGGTCAGTCCCGCTCGGTATTTTCAATCCTGTGTCTCCCTAATCTCTTGTTGCAGTTTCCAGATCGGTGGTATATGTTTTCAAACGCTCTATCATACTGAGAGCTGGGTCCGGACAATGAGGATAGGAATAGATACCGGCGGCACATTCACGGATTTTGTATTCTACGACAGCGGGAATCTTCTTACTCATAAAATACTATCCACTCCGGATGACCCCTCGATTGCGATAATCACCGGTCTTAGCCAAATACTTGACGGACGTTTTCCCGATTCCGATATAGTTCACGGTACCACTGTCGCCACGAACGCCCTCCTCGAGCGGAGAGGCGCGCGCATAGCGCTCATAACGACAGAGGGCTTCGAGGACGTGATAGAGATAGGGAGACAGAATAGAGGAGAGCTTTATAACATATTCTGGGAATCTCCCAAACCGCTCGTCGAAAAAGCGCTCAGGCTGGGATTGGCTGAACGCACCTCGTATAGAGGCGAGATACTAAAAAAGATAAAGCGGAGCGATCTCGAAAGACTTCTCAATAAGCTGAAAAGGATCAAACCTGAAGGCATAGCGGTTTCCTTTCTTCACTCATATAAAAATCCCGGAAATGAAAATAAGGCGGCACGATATTTGAGCGCGCTCGGTGTCCCCGTCTCGGTGTCTTCCCGGCTCCTGCCCGAATTCCGGGAATACGAGAGGACATCCACCATCGCAGCCAACGCCTATCTGCTACCGAAGGTGAAATCCTATATGAGCGCGCTTTCCGGAAGATTCTCCTCCTGCGGAGGAGCCGGTCACCGGGTATCGGTCATGCAGTCGAGCGGTGGGGTCACCACCCCGGAACAGGCCGGGGACGAGCCGGTCAGGATTCTTCTTTCTGGACCCGCCGGAGGTGTAGTAGGGGCCTTTAATGTATCCCGGCTGACGGGTTACGGGAATGTGATCACGTACGACATGGGCGGCACCTCGACTGATGTCGCCCTCTGCGACGGCGGCTTGAGATTCAGCACCGAAACAAGCATAGACGGGATTCCGCTGAAAATTCCCATGATAGATGTAACGACCATAGGAGCGGGCGGAGGGTCTATAGCATATATGGACTCCGGTGGCGCATTGAAGGTAGGGCCCCGGAGCGCGGGTGCGGATCCCGGTCCTGCGTGCTATGGTAAGGGGGACGAACCCGCTGTAACCGACGCCAACCTTGCGCTGGGCAGAATCAACCCCGACCGCTTTCTCGGCGGGAGGATGAAGATCAGCCCCGAGAGATCAAGGGCCGCCCTGGGCGTCCTGGCAAAAAAGTTCAAACTTTCGATCCCGGAGCTCTCGGAGGGAATAATAAGGGTTGCGAATGCAAATATGGAGAGGGCTCTGCGGATGATCTCGGTAGGGAAAGGATATGACCCGAGGGATTTCGCGCTCCTTTCATTCGGAGGGGCAGGCGGGCTCCACGCGTGCGAGCTCGCGGACGGAATGGAAATAAGGACCGTTATTTTCCCGA
>Ga0187894_10006918_pt1 | contig 10898 bp, 11 predicted proteins | sample GBC1701081metaG_FD_136650 | JGI IMG/M metagenome (GOLD analysis project Ga0187894, IMG submission 136650) | White microbial mat communities from a lava cave in the Kipuka Kanohina Cave System on the Island of Hawaii, USA - GBC170108-1 metaG ...
AGATGGTGACCGACCTGGCTATTTTTTCGAGAGAGTTATTTTGCGCAGCCGCGTCCTGCGGAAAAAAGCCTTGCAGCAGCAACGCGCAGATCAGCCCTACGTAGGCGGATAGGCGGACAATAAGGTCTTTTCTCATCTTTGCTCTCCTGGCGCTGGATTTAGGTTGATGGGTCAAACTTGACTGCGGCGCGGAGTTTAGCACGAAGCGGAAGATGTGAGCCATTCATAGGGGGAAAACTGGGGGAGGAAACCTGATCCATAACTTCATTGCGGCTTTGCTTGTCCGGTTCTTTCCGTGTTATTAAGTCGGGGCCAGGCTCCCGTCAATTAACCCTATAAGCACCCAGTAGAGGACTGAGCCAGATTCATTCCTTTCAAATCAAAAGGCAGGCAAGAGCATGAGCTATTCCCACGTCCAGGACCACAGAAGTATGGTGTTTGACACGATTCGCAATCAGGTTTACGAGGAGGCTCTGGCGCGGAGTGTCTCCCCGGAGAGTGTTGTGATGGATCTGGGCGCGGGGGTGGGCGTCCATGGATTCATCGCGGCCCAACTAGGGGCCAAGCGGGTCTACTCGGTCGAAACGCAAGACGTCATCGCGATGGCTGAAAAGATCGCGAACGCCCATGAATGGGGCGACAGAATGCGGTTTTTCAAAGGGAACATAGAGGACGTAGAACTGCCAGAGCCGGTTGATGTGATCATTTCGGTGTTTACGGGGAATTTTTTGCTGGAAGAGGATTTGCTGCCCTCGCTCTTTTTCGCCCGTGATAAGTATTTGAAGCCGGGCGGCGTTTTGATCCCCTCGCGCGCGGTGATGGTCGCCGCGCCGGTAAGCGCGCCCGAGCTTTACCAGCAGGAGATCGCCCGATGGTCCGAGCCATACATGAACATTGATTTCAGCCTGGCTCGAAAATATGCCGCGAACTCGATCGTTTACGGCAGCGAAGGGCTATCGAAGGCGAACTATTTAGCCGATCCCCAGGTGATAAGCGAGATGGATTTCCATACCTGTCAGGATCACGGGCGCCAGGCCGAGGCGAGGTATACCGTCACTGAGCCTGGGGGTTGTCATGGCTGGGCGGGTTGGTTCGATATGTTGCTCGGCGAGAAATGGCTTTCCACCGACCCGCGCCAGCCGTGGACTCACTGGAACGCGGTCTTTCTTCCTCTCGACCCGCCAATCGAATTGCGGGCGGGTGATGAAGTGGTGTTTAAGCTGGCGCGTCCGGCTTATGGGGAATGGAGCTGGTGGGTTCAGGCGGGAGAGAGTTCTCAATCACATTCCACGACATTCTCCACCCCGATCGGCCTGGAGAGTCTGATGAAGTATTCGATTCACCACCGGCCAACACTCTCTCCGCGCGGCCAGGCCTGGCTAGACATCCTTTCACGGTTTGACGGTAACACCTCCTTGGAAGAGATAACGGATTTCCTGCTGGATAAGCATCACACGATGTTCGGAAATCGTGAGCTTGCGGCTGGCCTGATTAAACAGCTTGTGAGGGATTGCGCCTGAGTCTTACCTGAGTCTTAATGGATGCTGGTGAGAGGATGAAAGAAAGAACGCTTTCAGTTGAATTTCCCGAGGCTTTGGAAGCCTGGTTGTTTTCGTCGCTGCAAGGGAATTTTTCTGTCTTCCCCGACGCGGTGTCGGAGCGCGACCTGAAGCGTTTCGCGCAATTCACCGACGACGCGGGAATCCAACCATTCTTGCGCCACAGGCTGAAGGAGACGGGCGCCTTGAAGACCTGCCCGGTCGCGTTGCAGCAGGCGTTCGAGCGCAGGCGCCTGATGGAAGTCATTGTCCATAGCCTCCGCGGAAAAGAACTGCTCCGCATAATCGAGGAATTTCATGGAGCGGGTGTTCGCGCGTTGATCCTGAAGGGCGCGGCGCTGTCTTATTTGATATACCCCAAACCGAATCTCAGAACCTGCTGTGACATTGACGTGCTTGTTGACCCAAAAAAGATAGAGTCGGCCGACAGGGTTTTAAGATCGTTGGGGTACAAGAGGACGGACAGGCTTAACTTTGAAACCACCTATGCGAGAGAGGATCGGGGCGTCGAGCACGTTCTGGATCTCCACTGGAAGCTGAGCAATTCGCAGTTCTTCAGCGGCAAATTCGATTTTGAAGAGACCTATGAACGATCGATTCCGATTGGCGCATTGTCCCAGCGGGCGCGCACGCTGGATACGGTGGATGCGCTCATCTACGCCTGCATTCACATGGCCGGCCATCGAGTATGGGACAGGCTGATCTGGCTTACGGACATTTACTTGCTACACGGCCGGCTGTCGGGCGCTCAGTTCCAGGAGTTTGTTACCCGCGCAATAAACAAAAGATGCGGCTCCGTATGCCTTGAGGCGTTGAGGATGACACAGAAAGTATATGGGTTCGAACTGAATCATCCGGCAATCAAGTACCTGATTGATCAAGAGTCCAGCGGGTTTCGAAAGAACGACCCGTCGGATTACTTGTTGGAGCCGAAGAGGGATTACATTTATGAGTTCTGGCGTCTGATGCTGGAAAGCTCCTGGGGCGATAGATTCAGACTCTTGCGGAGGGCGTTGTTTCCGCCTTTGAGCGAATTGAACGGGCGATACGACACCAAAAGTAAGATCAAGATCCCATTTATCTATCTCTACCGGATCATGATAAAGCTGCCGGGAATATTGATTCTCGGAAGAAGGGGAAAAAGTGCGTAGTAGAAACGGCAGGCTTGAAAAGACAGAACCATTCTTCCAGACCACTCTCTCTTCCTATGGCGTTAACATTGGCTTTCGGGCGGAATTAAAAGATGAGCTGAGTTTGTTTGAACGGTTCCTGCCGTTTGGTTGTAAAAGGTCAAAGGCAAAGACGCTCGATAGAATCTATTCCGTATTCAAGGACGCCAACGGGAAATTTAAGTTGTATGCCGACGCGAGGAAGGTAAATGAGTCTTACGAGATCAAGGATATTTTCCTCAGCTTTCAGTCACACTCGCAACTGTTCATCGCCGCTCATACCAATCAGAAGGCGTTCATTCATGCCGGCGTAGTGGCTGTTGGCGACCAGGCTATATTGATACCGGGCCGCTCTTACGCCGGAAAAACCACCTTGGTCGCCGAATTCATAAAGGCCGGCGCCGTCTATTATTCCGACGAATACGCTGTTTTGGATCAGTCGGGCAAGGTACACCCATATCCCAAGCCGCTCTCCCTGAGGAATGAGATTACCGGAAAACAGCGCGATATTGCGGCGGAAGGATTGGGCGCCAGGACGGGATCAAAGCCATTGCGAGTCGGCGTAATCCTCGTCACGAAGTACAAAAACGGAGCCCAGTGGCAGGCTAAAGAAGCTGGCTCAGGCATCGGGATAAAAGCCCTGGCCATGAACTCGGTCTCAATTCGCCGGACGCCCGAACCCACACTTCGATCAATTGCACGGGCCACCTCCGGCGCTTTGATTTTGAAGAGCGATAGAGGAGAGGCCCGTCAATTGGTAAAGGACGTGATGAGCAATTTTCCCGAATGGCTGCAATCATAAACTCGCGGCCCGGCTGTCACTTTAGCCATAGGTCGCGTCCAGCCCGCCAGGTAATCTCACATCATCATCATCATCATCATCATCCCATCCATTCCATCGCTTTGAGCGTGCGCGGGGGATGGCGCTATCAGTGTGGTTACCAGTGGCAGAGAAATGGCCAACGCGGCTGTTTTAAGCAGGCCGCGTCGTGAAATGGTCTCTTGTGGAATGTTCACGGAGGTTTCCAATAATCCGTTCTTTTCCAACTCCTCCAATGCCAGCCACGTGACCTCTTCACCCAGATCGTTATTCAGCTCCGCTTTTAGTTTATGGGCGATCTCCGAGACGCTCGTCTTGCCATCACAGCTTTTCCAGACAGTAGTCGCTGCCGGAGTTAGTACATGGAGCTTGTTCCTGACCGAGTCGTATATCAACGCTTCATTGGGGGACTCTTCAACAACTATGAAATCCTTTTTGGTGAGTGGTTTTTGCTCACTCTTCCCCTTATTCATGGACGTTACTCCTCTGGGGCACATATCAAGGGAGCCATTGAGTTTTAGATAAATAGGTTTACAAGCGCTGCGTGAAAAGCCCATAAAATCAGGCTCTCCCGAAATCTCTCATAAACTCAATGACCCGGAAGTCAATAAATGACGCCAGTGTTCGCGCCGAATTGTTCAAACTAAATTTGGGAAGCAGTTTCTGCTTAAGGATAGCGGCGGCACGGTACAAGAGAGAGCGGTGAGTGTCAAGAATTATTCTTGGAGAGGGGCCAAGCCGTTGGGATTCGCCCCATTCCACTCCCAGTATGAACTCAGTCTCAATTCGCCGGACGCCTGAACCCACATTCCGAAAACCTAGGCTCGCGGCTTGACCATAAAATAGATCAAGTCTACCGGGGAGTGTCAGTCGGATCGACTCTTTTGCTTTGAGCATGCGCTGGGGATGGGGCCATCAATGTCGTTACCAGCGGCAGGGAGACGGCGACGGTTAACGCGGCTGTTTTAAGCACGGCGCGTCGTGAAATGGTCTCTTGTGGAATGTTCACGGAGGTTTCCAATAATCCGTTCTTTTCCAATTCCTCCAACGCCAGCCACGTGACCTCTTCACCCAGATCGTTATTCAGCCCCGCTTTTAGTTTATGGGTGATCTCCGAGACGCTCGTCTTGCCATCACAGCTTTTCCAGACAGTAGTCGCTACTGGGGTTAGAATATGAAGCTTGTTTTTGGCCGAGTCGTATATCAACGCTTCATTGGGGGACTCTTCAACAACTATGAAATCTTTTTTGGTAAGCGGCTTCTGGTCACACTTACTTTTATTCATGGCCTTTCTCCTATCAGGGGCATAAGCAGGGCGTTAGATTAACCAGGCTGCCGGATGACGTTAGTCATCGGCGCCCACTTATTCGAACGATGTTTTATGGGGCTAATTTCTACTGAGAACGATTGCGGCACGGTATAAGAGAGGAAGTTTAGTGTCAAGAATTATTCTCGAAAACGCCGGGCCGTCAGGATCATCTGAACGAGTGTTGTTGCGCGCGCGCTGTCTTTAAGCGGCTGCGCTCTTCTCTTTTTCATCCAGTTTGCCGATCAGGCCGTTCCACGGTGGAACGACCAGCGTCACGTTGCCGGTGGCTCTCAACTGGCAGGCCAGTCGAATCGGCGAATCTTGATCGCCGGTGAAGCCTTCGTAGCCGAAATAGCGCCAGCGGTTGATCTCGCGCTCGTTCGGCGGCGCAATCTTTTTGGTGTCGGACAACACGCCTACCCAGCACGTGCCGCACGAAGCCGAACGGCATTCGACGGGGATCGGCCCTTCGCCCGGCATGGCGCGTGAATCCTGCGCGGTGTGATCGCCCTTGTAATCACGGCCCGCCATCGTCACGTCTTGCAGGTTGAGGACCTTGAACGAACAGCCGGGCGTCTGTTCGCGGAAGTTGACGCTGAATGTTCGGTTGACCGATCCGAACATTCCCATCAGCCCCTGTTTGTCGTCTTTCGCCCGCTCTTCGACGACCCTCTCCGCCGGTTTGTTCCAGTCCTTGCCGTATTTGCCAGGCGCGGCGGGCTGTCTGAACACCTCCAACCCGACTTGCCGCAACGAGCCGAACGCGACCGTGGTGATCCCCACGAGCAATGATTCGTGGGCGCTGACGTTCTCCGCGACCTTCCGCGCGACTTCGCGGATTTGATCGGCGAGCGGCGCCGTCGAATTCGCGATCGCGGCGTATTCGGCGACCGCGCGCCTCACATCAGGCCAGTAACGGTGGCCGTACAAAAACTCCGCCGACGAATCGATCCGGTCATCCAGTCGATACTTGCCTTTGAGAAGAAGTTTTTTCGCCGTCTCTTCGGGATCGGTCGAATCGGCCAGCGCCCGATGGAGTTTGACCGGGAAGAACGCGAACCAGATGCGTGTGGCGCGTTGATCAACAGGATGAATCGCCCATTGCAATTCATTGACGACCTTTTTCCAATCCGCGTCGTCGCGCTGATACAGGAAGGACAGAAAGGCGTTCTGAGTGTCTGACATCAGTTAACTTCCTCGTTTCGAAATTGCGATTAAAATTTTGAGCGTGGTTTGAGCGGGTAAAGATACAGGGGGACGCGTCGTCAGGCAAGGCCGATCAACTGTTCAGCGCCTGAAACCACGCGATCACTCCCGCGATCAAGAGCAGAGCGGCGATGATCGTGCGCGCCGCGCTCCGTCTATCCCACAACGCCGCCGCGATTGCGAACAGCCAGAAGAGCGCAAACTCCCAGCGGATGACGCGCCACCCGCGTGGCGTCATCAGCCCCGCGGCGGACATCGGCGAAACGGGAATCGGGCGCCAGGGCAGGAAGTATCGCGTGTTGTCGAACGGCGCAAAAAACGCCACGCCCGATCCCCCGGTCGTCATTGCGTCGAACAATCCGTGCGACGCTGTGATCGACGCAAAGAAGATCGCCAGCTTCAAGAAAGAATGGCCGGGCGACCATTTCCCGCGAACGGCCAGAGCCGCGGTGACCATTCCAACCAGCGCGGCGAAAAGCAGTGAATGAGTGAAACCACGATGGCCGAATGGATGTTCATACGGAATCCATCGCAACAACAGGGCGTCGGCGTCGGGCAGGATTGGAAGAAGGATTGACGCGATCAGCATTCGGCTGTCGATCGGCGCGCCGAAGGCCGATTTCATCGCCGTGAATCCTATCGCCCCGTGTGTGAAGATGGTTGGCATAGTGACCGAATCAGAGTACAAAAGAGCGGCGCAAAAATAAAACGACTGATAACACGAGGTAAATTATGTTGAAGAAGACCACTCCATTTGGCGATCTGGAAGTATTCGACGCTCACACGCATTTCTTCTCCCACAAATTTTTCGAGACGCTCACGGGGCAGTCGCCTCAACTGAGCAAAGAGCCGAACGCCGTCGAGCGCGCCGGAGAGATGACCGGCTGGACAATGCCTCCGCGCGACCCGGCGGAACTGGCGGCGATCTGGACGACGGAATTCGATCGTTACGGCGTCTCGGGAGCCTTGATGATCGCCAGCGTTCCGGGAGACGAAGAGTCTGTCGCCGCAGCCGTGGCGGCGTTCCCAAATCGGATCGCCGGAGCGTTTATGTTCGACCCGACAAAGCCCGACGCCGAATCGCGCGCGCGACGGACTTTCGACGAACTGGGATTGCGCGTCGTTTGTTTGTTTCCGGCGATGCATCATTACTCCGTCGCCGAAAACGAAGGCGTCCGCGCCATCGCCGCGCTTGCGGGCGAGAGACCGGGGACCGCCGTGTTTGTTCATTGCGGCGCGCTTGCGGTTGGCGCGCGCAAGAAGCTCGGATTGCCGAGCCATTTCGATATGCGCAGGTCGAACCCTCTGGACATTTACAGATTGGCGGCTGAATTTCACAAAACAAAATTCATCATCCCGCATTTCGGCGCGGGGATGTTTCGCGAAACGATGATGCTGGCCGATCTGTGTCCGAATGTTTATGTGGACACTTCGAGCAGCAATAAATGGATGAAATACGAAGCCGCGCCAGTCGATCTGCCGGCGATCTTCAAACGCGCGCTCGATGTGGTCGGGAGCGAGCGATTGCTCTTCGGTACGGATTCATCGTTCTTCCCGCGCGGGTGGGTGGCAAGCGTGTTTGACGCGCAGATCAACGCCTTGATCGAGATCGGCGCGAGCGAAGAGCAGGCGCGAGCGATTTTCGGAGGCAACATCAGGCGGTTGCTCAGTTTGAATGTTTGAACTGAAGCCCTGAAAGAATGAAAACGCCCCTGGGTACGCGTCGCTTCCAGCGCGCTCGCGATGAGAGAACACGCCGCGATGACAGTTCTAACTCAGTCAGGCGAGCGCGCTGGAAGCGACGCGTACCCAGGGGGGCGGAGGGGATTGAACTCGCGTATTGCGGTAAACTATCGGGTGAGCGGTCTTATACGCGGAGGAAAGTTCATGTACTTCAAGCAATTTTATCTGGGGTGTCTGGCGCACGCTTCGTATCTGATCGGCTCCGCCGGTGAGGCGGCGGTCGTCGATCCGCAGCGCGACATCGAACAGTACGTCAACGAGGCCGAAGCCGAGGGATTGAAGATCAAATATGTGATCGAGACGCATCTGCACGCCGATTTCGTCAGCGGCCATCGCGAGCTTGCCGAGCGCACGGGGGCGAAGATCGTCTTCGGGCGGAACGCCAACGCGGCTTTTGAGTACGCGCCCGCGAAAGACGGCGATGAGTTCAGGATCGGCAAAGTCTATCTGCGCGTTCTGGAGACTCCCGGCCACACGCCCGAAAGCATCTCCATTCTGGTCACCGATACCGATGTTTCAAATCAACCGCAAAAAGTTCTGACCGGTGACACGCTCTTCATCGGCGACGTCGGGCGGCCCGATCTGGCCGGCTCGAAAGGCCTCACGGCGGATCAGATGGCCGGGATGCTTTACGACAGTTTGCGCGACAAGCTGTTGAAACTGGATGACTCGGTGGAAGTGTGGCCGGCGCACGGCAAAGGTAGTCTTTGCGGGCGCAACATGTCGAACGAAACTTCGTCAACCATCGGCCTGCAGCGCCAGTTCAATTACGCTTTGCAGCCGATGCCGAAAGAAGAGTTCGTCAAAATGATGACGACCGACCTGCCCGAAGCCCCGGCCTATTTTTCAAAAGACGCCGAGATCAATCGTGGCGGCGCGCGCGCGCTGGCCGAATTGCCGCGCCCGGCGGCGCTCGCGCCCGAAGAGATCAACAAACTCGCCGGCGAAGGCGTGGCGGTTCTGGACGTGAGGACGAACGTCGAGTTCGGAGCGGGACACGTCCCCGGCGCGCTCAACGTCGGGCTCGGCGGGCAGTTCGCCTCCTGGGCGGGACAACTGATCAAATTCGACGCGCCGATTGTGATCGTCGCCGAAGACGAGTCGAAAGTTGATGAAGCTGTGATGCGGCTGGCGCGCGTGGGAATCGAGAACGTGAAAGGGTATCTGGCGGGCGGAATGACCGCGTGGGCGCGCGCCGGTCTGGGCGTGAACACGATCACGCAGATTTCAGTGGATGATTTGAGCGAGCTGTTGAGCGCGCAAATTGATCTGCAGGTGATTGATGTGCGCCAGCCGGGCGAATACAACGCGGGCCACGCGCCGTCGGCGGTCAACGCGCCGCTGGCGCGCGTCGGCGAGCGCGCGTCGGAATTCGATCCGAATCGCCGGACGGCGGTGATCTGCGCGGGCGGCTATCGTTCGAGCGCGGCGTCGAGCGTCCTTGCGCGCCGGGGATTCAAAAATCTGCTCAATGTGCTTGGCGGCACGGGCGCGTGGATCAAGGCTGGTTACCCGGTCGAAGGGCCAGCGAAAGCATGAAGAGAGAGTGCGGAAAAGACGGAAATAACGGAACAAACGGAAGAAGAACTAAAAACGGTTTGAAGATTTCCGTTTGTTCCGTTATTTCCGTCTTTTCCGCACTCTCTCTTCCCTTGACCGAGCAGTTACAGTAATGAGGCGATTATGAGTGACTTATTGGCTGCGCGTTCGCAGATGGCGATGTCGCTGGCCTTCCATATTATCTTTGCGGTTGCGGGCATCGCGATGCCGCTGATGATGTGTATCGCCGAATGGCGCTGGTTGCGGACGCGCGACGAGACTTATCTGACGCTGGCGAAACGGTGGGCGAAGGGCACGGCGATTCTGTTCGCGGTCGGCGCGGTGTCGGGCACCGTGCTGTCGTTCGAGCTAGGGTTGCTGTGGCCGGAATTTATGCGGTGGGCGGGGCCGATCATCGGAATGCCGTTCTCGCTCGAAGGCTTCGCTTTCTTCACCGAAGCGATCTTCCTCGGAATCTATCTTTACGGTTGGGAGCGCGTTTCGCCGCGAGCGCATCTGGCGGCGGGCGCGGTTGTCGCTTTGAGCGGCGCCGCTTCCGCGGTCTTCGTCGTCATCGCCAACGCGTGGATGAACACGCCCACCGGGTTTCGATTGATCGACGGCAAACCAGTGGACATTGATCCGATCGCCGCGATGATGAATCCGTCGGCGTTGGGACAGACGATCCACATGCTGCTGGCGGCGTACGCGGCGGTCGGATTCGCGGTCGCGGGCATTCACGCGTTTTTGCTGTTGCGCGACCGCCGAAACATGTTTCACCGCCACGCGATGACGATTGCGCTGGCCCTCGGCGGCGTGACCGCGATCCTGCAACCGATCAGCGGCGATCTGTTGGGACAAACGCTGGCGCGTTATCAACCGATCAAATTGGCCGCGATGGAAGGGCAATTCAAAACCGAACAGGGCGCGCCGTTGCGCATCGGCGGAATGCCTGATGAAGAATCCGCGACCACGCCTTACGCGATTGAGATCCCGTACGGACTGAGCCTGCTGGCGTTTCATGACCCGAAAGCGGTCGTGAAAGGTCTCGAAGAATTTCCGCGCGATCAGTGGCCGCCGGTGGCGATTGTCCACGTCGCGTTTCAGGTGATGGTCGCCGCGGGAACGGCAATGATGTTGGTGGCGTTGTGGGGCGCGTGGTTGGCTTGGCGGCGCAAATCGCTGCCCGATTCGCAATGGTTTTTACGCGCGGTTGTGGCCGCGTCTCCGCTCGGGTTCATTGCGATCGAAGCCGGTTGGACGGTGACTGAAGTCGGCCGCCAGCCATGGATCATTCAAGGCGTGATGCGCACGGCCGAAGCCGTCACGCCGATGCCCGGCCTAAAAATCCCGCTCGTCACTTTCACGCTGATTTACGTTTTTCTCGCGGCGGTTGTCGTCTGGTTGCTTGTCAGACAGGTGGCTGAAAGCCCGCGTATTTATGCGGTTCCTGCGAACAACGTCGAGCGAGGTGAGGGTTATGCTTTCGACTGAGGTGTTGCTGGCGGGCGCGATGATGGTCTCGCTGACATTTTACGCGTTGCTGGGCGGAG
>Ga0187894_10006919_pt1 | contig 10897 bp, 6 predicted proteins | sample GBC1701081metaG_FD_136650 | JGI IMG/M metagenome (GOLD analysis project Ga0187894, IMG submission 136650) | White microbial mat communities from a lava cave in the Kipuka Kanohina Cave System on the Island of Hawaii, USA - GBC170108-1 metaG ...
CATGCGTCTGTCCGCCGCGGTCCACCGCCCGCACGACCCGATCCCTCAGGTCTTCCGAATACGCTTTCATCTCCATTCATCGGCCAACGATAAGGCTATGCTCAATCGTGAAATGCTCTAGGGCACGTCGGCGTCGATCCATCGCGTCAGCGAGTCCCGCATCCAATCCTCCGTGAGCCGCGTCGACCGGCCGTAGGACTCGGCATCCTCGCCGTGCAGCGGCAGCGGTTCGATGGTCGCTCCGGCGACGACGTGTGGATCGGCATCCTTGTCCCAGCCGTCCGAATAGAGGATCAGGTCGCGCACCCAGCCGCGGTTCAATGGCGGCAGTGCGGCGGGGTCGAACTCCAGCCGCACCTCGTCGCCGCCGGTCATGACGACGTATCGATCATCCGTCGACTCAAGCAGCGTTCTCACATCCCCGGCGCGCGTTGCCCATCCGCTCGGCGTGCGCGGCCATTTCCGGCCGGGGCTGACCTCGGCATAGTTCGGCGCGATCGGCTGATCCGGGCGTTCGCGGCCCATGCGGCTGAAGCCGCGCTCGCTCAGCCTGGCCGAGATCGGCGCGAGTTTCGCGAGTGTGCCGATGGGCGAGGCGGCCGTCGAGGTGGCGCCGAGATTCTCCGCGAGCAGGATGCAATCCCAGAACAACTCGAAGCCGTGAGTGATGCGAAGCCGCCTTGCGCCGCGCGGCAATCGTCCCGAAAGATCCCAGAAGATCCGCTTGGTCTTGCCGGCAGGAAGGCCGCAGACGATGTCGACCGGCCGCCACTCGCCAGAGGCATCCTCGACCTCCAGACGCGGCGAGGGATCGGGCAGATCGGCCCGATCGCTCGCCGCCACGTTGATGCCAGCGTCGCCCCACTGGATCCAGCCGGTCAGCAGCAGGGCGGGACGCGACACATCGTCGAGCAGACCGAATTCGAGTGTCAGCGTGTGCGGTTCGGCCAGGCCGCGAAGCTGCGGCGGACGCAGCCGCGGCGGTCCGACCCGTTGATCATCCTCGCGCGCCAGGCGCGACGAGAGGTCGGAACCGTCGTCCTGATCGGCGGGGGTGAGGGCGGCACGCAGAGGCGGGCGCGCGTTGCGAAAGAGGTGAATCGCGGAGGGAGCGAAGGGAGGCGGCCGCAAGGCGTCATTTGACACGGCGATGACACCGGCCGGATGGTCGACCGCCCAGAGCGCGACCTGGTCGAGGTAGATGATCTCGCGCATTTCGTCGGTGATGCTGAGCAGGTATCGACCCTCGCCGGGCGTTTGCGGTCGAACCTGTTCCGACGTGCCGATCCAGACCAGTTCGTCGGTATCGGCCGCGACCATCCGGCCGCGCCGCAGCGGCAGACCGAGCGGCGACGCGCCGAGAATATCGGTGATGAACCGCATGGCGGTTCCGTCCCAGGCATAGAGGTAAGGGCAGGAACCGACGGCGGTGAGCGTCTCTTTCATCACCAGCGGTCGGCTCAGGTCGACATCGAGTACTGAATCGGTGACGCCGTTGGTCCACATGACATCCACTTCGGCCAGACGGTCGCGCGGCCCGACGCCGAGGGTGACCGGCGTCGACTGCACGAAGCGCGTGGCGCGAAACTCGCCGTCTCGAATGTTGACCATCGCGCCGATGCCGTTGCGATTGGAGCGCGTGCCGGCGAGCTGGAGTCGCAACGCGTGATGCGCCGCTGGCGCATCGTTTCGCAGAATACGCGGCGCCGCGCCGTCGCCGAGCAGGAGGTCCGTATCACCGTCGCCATCGAAATCGGCTGCCGGACCGAAGAGCATGAGCGCGCCCTGCGCGCCGTGCAGCTCGGCGACCGACTCAGGCGTCGCCTTCTCCCACGTTCCCGACCCGCGATTGCGGAGCATCAGCAGGGAGGTCCGCGGCTTTTCGTGATCCGATTTGAGATCGACAGTGTCCGCGACCAGATCCAGCAGGCCGTCGTTGTCGAGATCGCACGCCACCGGCGCGCCGAATCGCAAGGGCGCATCGACGCGCGCGACTTCCCGGCGCAGGCCGTCAGCGGTGCATGCCGTGAGCGTCTCGCCCGTGGCAAGAATCCAGTCGGGGCGGCCGTCATTGTCGAGATCATCCACGGTGCAATGACCGGCGAGCGGCCAGGGATCGCCGGTCGCAAAGAGCGGCGCGAAGGCGCCGAGTCCGGTCCCGCGCAGGACGACCGACGGGGCCTCCGCGCAGGTGAAGAGCAGGTCAATGAGATCGTCACGATCAAAATCGACCGCGGCAGCGTCGAACGCCTTGCGGTTTTTCTCCCAGGGGAGCCGATCGCTGACGTCGGCGAATCGAGCATTGCCGTCGTTTGCGAGCAGTCGCGGGCGATAGTCCTGATCGATCAGCAGCAGGTCGAGATCGCCATCCTGATCGAAATCGACCCAGAGCGCCTTGCAGGCGTTCGCCGCGCATTCCGGCAGGTGTGCATCAACTTCGATGGCGGCACCGGCCGGTGGAATCGAAAGCAGTCGCGCGCTCCGATCGCCGATGAGCAGCAATTCCATCCGGCTGTCGTGGTCGGCGGTCGAATGAAGCACATCGGCGGCGATCATGATCAGCCAGTTGGCGGGCGTCGCCGGCTGGGACGCAGGCGCATCGAACAGCTTGGTCGGTCGATGGTCTTTTCCGATTCGGTAGACCGCCTGCGTGCCGCAGGCCAGCAGGTCGGGCGGTTCTCCCGCCTCGCGCGGCAGCAGGCAGACCGGAACGCGCCATGAGGAATCGGGAGCGGGCGCGGATGCGAATCCGAAATCGGCGGTCGCTTCCGTGAATTTGAGGGGCGCCGTCGGCGGGATCGGGGCGGCGGGCGGCGGCTCCATGAAGCGCGTGTAGGCGCAGTGGATGACGTTGGGAGAACCGAGTCCCGCTTTCGTGCGCGCGGCATTGAGCTTCTGAAATTCCTCCAGCGCCGCCTTGACCTGCGGATCGGCGACCCCCTGGGTCATCCGCAGGGCCATGCCGCGCTCGTAGAATGCCGGCGCGAGGAATCGATCGATGCGAGTCGCCTTCTCGAATTGTTCGGCGGCCGCAACATATTGCCGGGCCGAGCGGAGGGCGACGCCATACTGATAGAGCACGACAGCGGGGGGCGAACCGCGGTCGGCGACTTTCGCCAGCAGCGGCGCGGCTTCGGCGCCGCGGCCGAGCAGGTTTCGTGAGACACCCGCGAGGTAGTTGGCCGCCGCGTGCTCCGGCTGTTCCTTCAGCAGCGCGTTGAGGAGCAGGACGGCCTCGGCTATCTTGTCATTCGAGGGACTGGCGACATCGGTCGCGATGCTGGCGAGAGCGAGATCGAAACGAGCTTCAAATGATTTCGGTTCGATCGCGAGCGCCAGTCGAAGCGAGGCAATGGCCTGATCCTGGCGACGGCCGAGATAGTGGCCGCGGGCCGCGTTAAGCAAGCTTCTGAAATCGGTCGCAGTCAACACGGGCGCAGTCGAAGGAGGCGTCGGCGCGGCGGCAGGCCGGCAGGCGATGCCCGGCACGACGATCATCACCATCGCAAGACTGACGAACCGCCGCCGGCGCGCAGCGGATTGCAGGTCAACGGGTACAGAGAGATTCCGCTCAGGATCACGAATCATTCGCCGAAGTGTACGAGGATTCGCGGCGCGTGCGAGGCCTAGCGCGGGGCGGGCGGGGAGAGGATCGAGAGGTAGGCCTCCCAGGGGCCGACGCGAGCTTTGACCTGATAGGCGAGCGCCTTGCAAGTCTGGGCGACGTGGTTCAAGTCATGCGCGACCCAGGTCGCCAGCAGCTCGCCCAGCGTGACAGACCCCAGCGCGGGATGGCGGCCGCGGCGCGCAAGGTCCTCCGGCGTCAGCGCCATCGATCCCAGAACGGCGAGACTGGCGGCGCGCTCCGTGGCGAAGAGATCGAGCAACCGGGCGAGCGTGGATTCGCGGCAGAGCGCGGCGTGGCCGTTGCGATCAAAGGGCTCGAAGGGAGCGGCGTCGCCCTGTTCCAGAATGTGGCGGGCGCGGGGGATCCAGTCGGTGCGTTCGCCGTGGATCAGGTGGCCGAGAATATCGTGGGGCGACCAGGTCCCGGGACCGTAATTGCGGCGGGCCAGCTCTTCCGGCAGATCGGCCAGCAGGGCGCGCAGCACCTGAGGCGTGCGGGCGAGGATGAAGCGGTCGCCATCCAACGCGGCCATCGTTCATCCTCTCATATCGACGGGATAGCGCGTGCGAGCGGTTAATCCTCTTCCTTCGTATCTCCGCGGGCGAAGATGGAGGCAACGTAGTTGAGTACGTCGGTCGCGCTGGTTTCGTTGTAGCCGAAGTACTTGATGAGCCGCTGCTTGACCACGTCGATCTTGGCCTGCGTCTCGTCGTCGACCACGCCGCTGACCACGTTCTTGAGCTTGATCGTGTCGCGCTGGTCTTCAAACAGCTTCAGTTCCAGCGCCTTCTGTAATCGGGCGTTGGTGTTGTATTCGAAGCGCTTGCCATCCAGCGCCAGCGCGCCGATGTAGTTCATGATCTCCTGCCGGAAGTCATCCTTGCGGCTTTCCGGGATGTCGATCTTCTCCTCGATCGATCGCATCAGCCGCTCGTCCGGTTCCTCATCCTTGCCGGTGTAGCGGTTGCGGACTTTTTCGTGCTGTGTGTAGGCGCGGACGTTTTCGATGTAGTTGGCGCAGAGCCGCTTGACCGCCTCCTCGTCGGCGGAGATGGCCCGCTGCACTTCGCTCTTGAGCACGTCCTCGTACTCCTCGCGGACCACGTTGAGCAGTTCGCGGTACTTCTTCTTCGTCTCCTCATCGGAGATGAGCGAGTGGTGCGACATGCCCGATTCGAGTTCGTTCAGCACCATGAAGGGGTTGATGCACTTGTCCTGCTGGCTCTGCTCGCTCACCAGCGCGTTGGAAATCTTGTCCTGGATGTAGCGCGGGCTGATGCCTTCCATCCCCTCGTGCGGGGCCTCGTGCCGCAGCTCCTTGATCGAGTCCTCGGTGAATCCGGGGATCGACCGGCCGTCGTAGAGCTTGAGCTTCTGCATGAGGGTCAGGCCGGCCTTTTTCGGTTCCTGCAGGCGCGTCAGAACGGCCCAGAGGGCCGCCATCTCGATCGTGTGGGGGGCGATGTGGATGCCCTTGATCCGATCCTTGTTGAAGCTCTTTTCGTAGATCTTGATCTCGTCCAAAAGGCGGATGTTGTAGGGAATGTCGATCTTGATGGTGCGGTCGCGGAAGGCTTCCATCAGCTCGTTGGACTGGAGCTTCTTGTACTCCGGCTCGTTGGTGTGGCCGATGATCACTTCGTCAATGTCGGTCTGGGCGAACTTCTTCGGCTTGATGACGTGCTCCTGCGATGCGCCGAGCAGGTCATAAAGGAAGGCCACGTCCAGCTTGAGGACTTCGATGAATTCCACCAGCCCGCGGTTGGCGATGTTCAGCTCGCCGTCAAAGTTGAAGGCCCGCGGATCGGAATCGGAGCCATACTCGGCGATCTTGCGGTAGTTGATGTCGCCAGTCAGCTCGGTCGAGTCCTGGTTCTTCTCATCCTTGGGCTGGAAGGTGCCGATGCCGCGGCGATCCTTTTCGCTGATGATCATGCGCCGCACGACGATGTGGTCGATCACCTTGCGCCAGTTTCCGTCGTAACGGAGCAGCAGGTCTTCGTAGGTCCTGCGGCAGAAGGGGTCGAGGTCGCCGAGAATCTGGACGTGCCGGTCGGGCGGCAGTTTCTCGTTGAGCCGCGCGAGCACCTCGCGGCGCACGTCGGGCGGGATCAGCTTGATCGGCTCCTCGTGCATCGGGCATGAATAGAGATGCGTCTGCCCGTCCGCACCTTCAAGACGCCACCCAAAGGTGTAAAGCGCGCCTTCCTCAAGCCGCGAATAGTGTTGAAGACCTTTTTTCAGCAGCCGAACGATGGTGCTCTTGGAGGAGCCCACCGGACCGTGCAGCAGCAGGATGCGGTTCTGCGTGCCGTAGCCCTGCGCGGCCGACTTGAAAAAGTCGACCAGCGCCATCAACGATCGCTCCAATCCGAAGATCGCATCTTCGCCCTGGCCGATCGGATCGGAGAAGAACTTGTAGCGGGTCAGCTCCTCGCGCATGAAGGAGTAGCGCTCGGTGCCGAAATGGAGCACCATGTCGTAGAGCCGCTGAAAGGCATTGCGGGCGATCCGCGGGTTGGCCTCGACGAGTTTCATGTAGTCGTCGAAGCTGCCCTCCCAGTGCTCTTCCCTGAACGTCTTCGCGTCCAGCTTCCGCTCGACCAGCTCCAGCAGTGTGTCGGCCATGGATCACGTCTCCGCGCCAACCGCGCCCGGTGGCGTCACCATGATATCCCCCGACAGATGGTAGTCAAGCAAAAGGGCATGGTAAGTGTTGGCGGGACAATCGTTTGCAGAGGAACCGGCGGGACCGGCGCAGCCCGGATCAGCGCACCGGATAGCTGGGCCGGCGTTCCATCATGCCGAACAGCAGCAGCGCCGCGCCGGCGAGAAAGGCCAGCGCCGGATGAGTCAACAACGCCTGAGCGCCCGGAACGTTCAGCAGTTCCGTCGGAAGATACGCAACGCCCAGCTCATGGGCCGTCGCGCCGATGGCGGTCAGCGCGATACCCAGCGACGTGATGAAGAATTGAATGCGGTGCATCGTCTCTCTCCTCTCTCTGCCCTGGCGACGGAATGGGTATGGGCAGGCCGCGTGCCAGAGAAATGCGACCTGCGCGATACGGACCGTCTGAGATAAGGGGTCGAATGTGCAACGGAGAGCGATGATTCGGGGACGGCGCATTATCGCGATCTTGTCGATATCTCGACCTGGTGCGGAGTGCGCGAAAGTGGGAGTGCGTATCGGGTGCGCATGTCCGAATCAAACATGAAAATGGATAATCTGTGTCGGGGCTGCGGAGGCGAGGCGTTCGCGGACCTGTCGGCACTCCAGTTTGGAGGGGATCAGCGGCTTGGGGTCCAATATCCTTTCGCCTTATACTCCCCGCGTTCTCGACACCTCCCCAACCTGGAGAGAGCCATGAACCGTTTTTGCCGCTGCGTAATTCTGCTGACCTGTGGCGCGATCGCCGGCTCCGGCTGCCGCACCGAGGGAGGTGGCGCGACGATTCCGCCGGTGCTGCCGAGCGACATCACGCTGTCAATCGACGAATTGCCGGACGAGGGAGCCAATGACTTCAAGGCGAAGGATATCCGCCAGGGCAACCTCAGCGGCGTGATCGCCTTCAATCGCACCATCCGCACCGCGACGGCGGTGCTGAACGGATTCCATCTGATCGCGGCCCGCGCCCTCTCGGTGGGGGAGCAGATCATGTCGGATATCACCGACGTCGAGAATCCGATCGTCGAGGGGACGATCATCATTCAGGGCGAGAGCGTGGCCTATCATGCCGATTTCTCCGCTTTTGACATCGACGGCGACGGACAGGCGGACGGCTCCGGTCGCGCCGACACCGAACCGGTGGCGCTGAGGCTGTGGGTCGATCGCGGCGACGGATTCGCGCGATTCCTCTGCGCGCTGGTGCAGACGCGGCCGACGGAGACCAACCTCGGCGCGGGGAAGATGTTCATCCATCCGGCGGCGGTGAATGACGACGCGGTGGATACGCTGCAGATCTACGTGCAGTACGACCGCACCGACGACGCTCACAAGTGGAACGAAGCGGTGATCCAGGGGAAGGTGCGTGATCATTTCGTGATGAGCGGCGGCCGCCATCGCGTCGACGTCCGCACCGATGACGAAGACATGATCGAAAAGACCGTGCGCTCGACCAGCAATTTCACAGACAACAGTTTTGGTTTCGAACATTTCCAGTCAGCGCTGCATTATCAGCTGGGCGGGAATTCGCTGCTGATGTCGGCGGAGTCGACGGGCGGTACGGCGCAGGTGGGATTTGAGAACATCTGCGTGACGATCGACGATCAGGTGACGCTGAATGACGGATCGTGCGATGCGTTCGACCCGCAGGACTTCAGCTTCCTTGATCCGACGAACGATGGAGAGGCGGATTTCCCGGCGGACTTCCCCGAACAGCCGGCGGCGTGAGGAGCACCCTCACCCCCTGTTTCGTCACCCGTGCGAAAGCGGGCGTCCAGAGCGCGCCACTTTGGGCCTGGATTTTTGCTTCCGCGGGAATGACGAAGTACGAGGCGCGGGAATATTGAAGAGAAGCCTGTCGCGTTTCAGTTACGTACCTGGTGCGCGCGTGTTGCCGTGGCGAATCCACAGGTAGATCATCAGCCCCGCGCCGATGATGCTGAAGGGAAGCATCGTTCCGAACCAGATCGCGGGCGAGAGCGGCACGTGCAGCTCGCCCGCGGGCGCGGTCGCTACGGCAGCACCGCCCGCCACGTCGGACAGCGCTCCGCCGACCGCGATGGCCGGCGCGCCAAACCGATCAAACAGGAATCCAACTCCCGCTCCCGCGAGAATCGCCCCGAAATACTGGAACGAGTCAATGATGCCCGAGGAACAGCCGGCCATCTTGCGGCCGCCGAGGTCCATCGCGGCCGCCGTGCCCAGGATCGAGTGGGTGGAATTGCACATCATGCTGATGCCGATCACCACCATCGACGCGGTCAGCGCGGCGCCCGTGCCGCCATGATGCGGAAGCAGCAGCGCCAGCAGAGTCAGGAGGGCCTGCGAAATATAGAGCACCGCCGCGACCGGAGCGCGGCGACCGCGAAACAGCCTGTCGGAAATGATCCCCGACGCCATCGAGCCGATCGTCGCGGTAATCGGCAGACCCCAGGCAAAGAGCCGGAAGAGGGGCGTCGTGCGGCCGGCATGCCACACGTCATCGAGATAGATGGCGTACCAGGTTTCAATTGCGCGCCGCACCACGCCGGTGCAGAAATAGGCCCCGGCCACGATCCAGACGGTGGGGTTCGCGGCGATCCTGCGAAAAACCGCCGTCAGGCTGACGACTTCATTCGGATCTTCGGGGGGTTCATCCGAATGATCGACGCCGTATCCCAGCTCCTCGGGCTGCTGCCGCACCATGATGTTCATGAGCAGCGTGCAGAGCAGCGTGGCGGCCGGCGGAATGATGAAGATGTACCGCCAGTCGAGCTTGGGCATCATCAGGATGGTCGCGCCGATCGTGATGGAGACGCCCGTCGCCAGCAGCCGCGCCAGCTCGCCCGCTCCGATCGCGCCGAGGTTGATCATGGCGCCGAAGATGCCGGCAAAACCGCCGCGCTCGCGCCGCGGAAACCAGGCGGTGTTGATCTTGATCATGCCCGGCGCGCCAAATGATTGGAAATAGCCGTCGACGCTGCGGATGGTCACCAGCACCGCCAGCATCGCGCCGCCGAGATTGGTCCAGCAGGCAAATCCGAACGCCAGGTTGGCCAGGACCGTTCCGATCGCGCCGATCGTCATCGCCAGCTTGCCGCCGAGGCGGTCGGTGAAGAGGCCGTTGATCATCTGACCAATGGCATAGAGCGCGTCGCGGCCGCTGGAGATCCAGCCATACTCCCGGTTGTCGAATCCCAGATCGCGTTTCAGGTCGTTGGCGACCGGGCTGAGGTTGTAGCGACAGAAGTAATAGGAGGCGTAGGTCAGCCCCAGAAAGAACCAGTTGCGCCTGCGCCGGCTGCGGAATCCCGGCTGATCGCGGTAGTCTGGCATCTTGTCGGATCGGCCGGAATAGGAAATGGGCGCCGGTTCGCCGGACGTGGGAGCAGGTCTCTCGGACGGCGATTGCATGAAGGGTGTCCGGGAAACAGGGGGCGGCGGGCCGCGTCAGAATCCACTCCGGCAGCCGCGCGAGCCGCCAGATATACGGCCAAAGCACGGCGGATTCAATCGACCCGTCGGGAGTTTGCCCCGACGATGCGGAACCCCTAGGCTTTTTTATCAATCCAACCCGGAGTCCGCGCATGCGACGATACTGGAACCCTCTGCTGCTTGCCGGTTGCCTTCTGCTCGTTGCGGCCGCGCCGGCCGTCGCCCAGGAGGTGCGTTTCGAGAAATACAAGCTCGACAACGGCCTCACCGTGATCCTGCACGAGGACCACGGCCTGCCGGTCGCCGCGGTGAACCTCTGGTATCACGTCGGCTCAAAGGATGAGCCGGAGCGGCGAAGCGGGTTCGCGCATCTCTTCGAGCACCTGATGTTCATGGGAACGCAGCGCGTGCCCGGCAGCGGGTTCGACGACGTGATGGAGGCGGCGGGCGGTGCGAACAACGCCAGCACCAGCACCGACCGCACGAACTATTTCGAGTCCGGCCCCGCGCGGCTGCTGCCGACGCTGCTCTGGCTGGAAGCGGACCGGCTCGAGGACCTCGGCCGCACGATGACCAGGGAAAAGCTCGACCGTCAGCGGGACGTGGTCCGCAACGAGCGCCGGCAGAGCTATGAGAATCAGCCCTACGGGCAGGGCGAGTTGAAGACCTACGACCTGATGTACCCGCCGGGGCATCCCTACCACATTCCCGTGATCGGGACGCACGAGGATCTGGAGGCCGCGACCGTCGCCGACGTGCAGGAGTTTTTCGCCAACTATTACGTGCCCAACAACGCCAGCCTCTGCGTCGCGGGCGACTTCAAGCCGGAGGAGATCAAGCCGCTGATCGCGAAGCTGTTCGGTTCGCTGCCGCGCGGGCTCGCGCCGCTGCGGCGCACCGCCGCGCCGGTGAAGCTGGATGGCGTGCGGCGGCTGACGCTGCTGGACAGCGTGCAGCTTCCGCGGATCAGTTTCATCTATCACAGCCCGTCTGAGTTCGCGGAGGGGGACGCCGAGATGGAACTCATCGCCGACCTGCTGACCGAAGGCAAGACCAGCCGGCTCTACAAACGGCTGGTCTATGACGACAAGCTGGCGGTCGAGGTTTCCGCGTCGCAGGAGTCGCAGCAGCTTGGCTCGCTCTTCCAGATCGACGTCTATACGGAGCCGACGGCGGACCTGGGCAAGGTCGAA